>Ga0302288_1001178_pt1 | contig 17491 bp, 15 predicted proteins | sample III_Fen_N1_1_FD_194549 | JGI IMG/M metagenome (GOLD analysis project Ga0302288, IMG submission 194549) | Peat permafrost microbial communities from Stordalen Mire near Abisko, Sweden - III_Fen_N1_1 | ecosystem: Environmental > Terrestrial > Soil > Wetlands > Permafrost | place: Sweden: Abisko...
CAAAGCATGCTTTTCACCTAAAATCATTCCCTGTAAAAGCCCTGATTCGGGCTGAGGTAGTGTGTCACTAATAAGACTCGAACAAAAGCTACGCAATTTAAAAAGAGCTGAGACGAGCGAGCTTCCTTTGTCACTACCCTCTTTCTCTATCTTTGCGAAGCTTATGGACGCAACGAAACCCTGTGATTCAAGATACGAATCGTAACCACCCAATTCCCCCTCAACCAGATGCGGCTTACCACGTATCACCAATTCATCGCCGTATGAATACAAAGGAAAACGTTCACCTTGCACCAGTACGCGATATTGTTTTGTTCCACAAACTAAATCAAAACAAGATGCACTCACCGTATAATGAACTTTGTCGCCTTGCACATCTGGATATTCAGAAACGACAGCTCGAAATTCAGAAAAGGTGCCTTCTGGTAAATGGTTTTGGGTAACAAAAGTAATGCGAATACTACCAACTAAAACCCCAACGCTCACGAATAATAAAAAGAGTGGAACGAATCCACTCTTTTTGAGAAACAAAATAGAAATAGTAGAGATAGTGAGAAAAGCGAGAGCGACCGCAATAGAATGAATAAGAATACCGGTCACAATACCGAGCGCGAGAGCAATGGCACCAATCCGAATGACTGCTACCCTCTCCATGATTTCTCAACTAATAAAGCTTCATCGTCATTCGCCACCTTTTTAAATTTAGCACCTGAAACCCCAGAAACACGAGATTTACATGCATCCCATGTCGAATGTTTTTCAACAACCCCTTTTACAAATGAGAGGTAGAAACCACCCTTAATTTTTTTCGATGATTTTGGGCCTGATGTCTTTATTCCTGGTTTAAAATCGATGGAGACAGGGTATTTTTTAGCATCACCTTTATACAACTCAACAGATCGCCCATCAGCAAATGCAGTTGCGATTTCGTCACAACGTTCGTTGCCAGGCACACCCTCGTGCCCAGGAACCAAAACAAATGAAACCAATTTACCAGAAAGCTCCCGATCTATGCATTCCCACAAATCACGATTCTCAACGTCTTTTTTTGAAGCAGTTTTCCAACCATTTCTCTTCCAACCTTTAATCCAGGACTGTGCGCCTTTCATTGCATAGGTTGAATCGGTATGAATAACAATTTCATCACCCTCTTTTATAAAAGCGAGGGCTTCCGCAATACCAGTAAGTTCCATACGGTTGTTGGTTGTCACTTTTTCATGACCACCACGTTCAATTGCTTCTTTGTCTGATACTGCAATAAAAGCCCAGCCCCCAGGGCCCGGATTCCCCCTTGATGAACCATCAGTAAATGCTATGTATTTCACGCGGATATTATATCAGCTATACGAAGACGAATCTCCTTCCTTCCCCGAAAGGCAGATTCTTCAATTGAAGCAATGAGGTGCATTGGTTTCCCCGCTTCAGGTACCGCTTTTAAATTGAGATCATCAACAAAAAAAGCAATGGCATCAACAACGTTTCCGGAGTCAAGAGTGAATGAAACTTTGAGATGATTATTTTCCTTACCAAATCGTGCGACCATACTTGGCGTCACCGATTCAAACACAAAGAGGGGTTGAGTGTTCCCCACACCAAACGGTGCAAGCTTCGACAAGAGAGAGGTGGTCTTGCGATTTACGTCGTGAACACGCAAAGCATGGTCAACAATAGGCTCATCAGTTTCTTTTATTTTTGAAACCGCGAGACCTGATTCATGGAGTGCTTCATGGAGTGTGTGGATTGCATCAAACGACACCTCAAATCCACCCGAGGCTTTATGCCCACCATACGCAATAAAACTTCCCTCTTTTACACCCTTCATAATCTCCAAAACACTTTTTCCACCACCTGAACGACAGGAACCTTTTATCACACCATCACCATCTAGACCCCAGAGGAATGCAGGTTTTTTAAATTCAGAAGCGAGACTATTAGCAACGAGCCCGAGGAGAGCCGGTCGCCATGAAGTGTCACCGAGCACAATCACTGAATCATTCTCGCGCGCCGTCAAACGCTTACGAGCTTCTTTTGAAAGAACAGCAACTGCAGACTTTCGTTCCTTGTTTATCTTTTCGAGACGTTTAGCAAGCGTGATAGCTTCAGTGTCTGTAGTTGCAGAAAGGAGGGTGAAAGCATCCATGGGTACACCCATGCGTGACGCGGCATTGATGCGTGGGGTAATAGAAAAACCAATATCAGTTTCATTGAGATTCCTCTGATCGACACCTGTTTCAGCACAGAGGGCACGTAGTCCCGGACGAGGGCTTTTACGAAGCACTTGAAGCCCATAATGGGCCAATACGCGGTTCTCACCCACAAGAGGAACCATATCGGATAGAGTTGAGATGCCGACCATATCAAGAAGCCACTTTTCCCAACCTTCCACAACATTGTGCGTATCACGATAGAGAGATAGATATGCGCACACTACTTTCCAAATAGTTGCTGCGCCACACAACTCTTTGAAAGGATAATCACACCCTGGTTGTTTGTGATCAATAATGGCAACAGCCACAGGCAATATGTCATGGGGTTCGTGATGGTCAGTCACAATGACTTCGACACCGAGACCTTTTGCATAATCAATATCAGCGACATCAGTAATACCACAGTCAATGGTAATAATAAGAGTTGCCCCTTTTTCCCTGCACTCATCTATACCATCGTGATTCAAACCAAACCCCTCATGGTGCCTGTCGGGTATGTACACGAAAAAATTCGTGTGACCAATTTTCTTTAAAAAATCATGAAAGACGACAGCGCCAGGAATACCATCAGCATCATAGTCAGCCCAGACTGCAACCATTTCTTTCGATTCAACGGCCTTACGAATACGGGCCACGGCTTCCTTCATTCCCTTAAAGAGAAAGGGGTTGTAGGTGTGTTTGGTGAAATCAGGGTCGAGAAAATCCCGAGCAGATTCACTATCACGAACACCTCGATGGAAAAGGAGGTGGGCAACGAGCTCATTTTCAGGGTAAATGTGTTTACTGATTTCAGGCGCTATAGCTTCTTTAACTTTGATTTTACCCATAGGTATAGCACATCATACCACGCACGGAAAAAGGTATGTTACTATAAAACAATGAACGATTGTATTTTCTGCAAAATCGTAAAAGGTGAAATTCCCTGCCATAAAGTCTATGAAGATGATGATTTTCTCGCATTCCTAGACATACGACCCCTCTCAGCTGGCCACACCCTCATCATACCTAAAAAACATTATCGTTGGGTGTGGGACGTTCCGTTTGCTGATCGTTATTTTGGAACCGTTCAGAAAGTGGCACTCGGTATAAAAAAAGCATTTGGCACTGATGAAATATTTTCAAAAATAATCGGTGAAGAGATTCCCCATGCCCACATTTGGATTTATCAAAATCCAGATAAATCCACTGGTATAAAAACCGATTTAGCAGGAAACGCGGACAAAATACACCAAGCTCTAAAATAAAAACCACCTTGTCGGTGGTTTTTTATTTACATCTTTAGAGCCTCAATGCCAGGAAGAGTTCCATTGGCGAGGAAATCAAGCATCGCCCCACCACCTGTTGAAACAAAGGTGAAACGATCAAGCAAATCAGCATTACGGACAACTGCAACAGAATCAGCGCCCCCCATCACAGAGTGAGCACCACTCTCGATAATAGCCTTTGCAATCCCTTCGGTACCACTTGAAAAACCATGTTCATAATCCCCCATTGGACCGTTCCAGAGAATAAATTTCGCACCAGTGATTGCATTCGCAAACTCTGCTACTGTTTCTGGTCCAATATCAACAATCTTATCTCCAGCATCAACTGACTCGACCCGACGGATATCATTACCATAAGCGTTAGTTGCAACCACATCAGAAGGAATGAGCACCTTCATACTGCTTAAAATCGGCGAAAGATTCACACGAGATTTGGACACAAGAGAGACTCCAACTTCATATCCTTTTTCTTTAAGCAAATCATTAGCAAGAGCGCCTCCCACAAAGACCGTGTCGGCAATATCGAGAAATTTGAGCATGAGTGGCAATTTTGTATCAAACTTTGCACCACCAAGCACAAACACAAATGGATGCGGCGGTTTGAAAGCCGATGAAAGCTTTTCTATCTCCTCACACAAGAGCGCGCCCGCATAAGCAGGAAGAAGTTTTGGGAGGAGCATAATCGAAGCATGTTCACGATGACAAACTGAAAAGGCGTCGTTCACATAAGCGTCAGCAACGGACGCAAGTTCTGTAGCAAAAACTGAACTGTTTGCCTTCTCACCATCGAAGAGGCGCAGGTTCTCAAGCATGAGAATATCACCATCTTTCATATTATGAGATGCAGTGCGTAAAGCGTTTATATCTTCAACGAGTTGTACTGGGTAATATTCGCTAATGAACTTTGCGACACCGGCAAGAGAACTTGTATCCGCATTTTCAATATGACTCAGTATGATGACACGAGCACCGGCCTCACGAAGAACGCTGATAGTTGGAAGCGATTGGTTAATACGGAAAGGATCACGAACCTCACCTCCAACAACTGGCACATTTAGATCGAGACGAACGAGAACCCTCTTGCCTTTGAGGGAGCTTATATAATCCGACAGTTTTTTAATATTATTTAACATAAGAAATGATATTAGAGATAGCAATTTTATTGACACTTGTACGACCAATAAGAAGCCCATCCGCGTCTCCTGCAACTATAATGGCCTGGGCAGCTTTGTCATCAACTGAACCTCCATAGAGCACTGGAACGTTGAAGGCATTTTCTTGCCCAATGATTTCAGAGAGGATTTTTTTGATGTAGATAACCATCTCATGAATAAGAGTTGGCTCCATCGCACCACCAAAAGCTTGCCCTATCGCCCACACAGGTTCATAGGCAATGATGATATCAGTAAGCTTATTTCGATGTATACCCAAAATTGACCCGAGGAGTTGTGTTTTTATTTCAAGAAGATATTTTCCGTTTACATCTCTTTCGCGTTCACCAATACAAATTATAGGAGTGAGCCCCGCACCAAGAACAAGGTTTGCTTTTCGTGCAACAAGAGCATCCGCCTCACCTTCTCTGCGACGCTCAGAATGTCCAACAATAATGAATTCAACACCGGAACTCTTGAGAGCATCGACGGAAACAGATCCAGTAAAAGACCCTGACTGTTCTTGAAAAACATCCTGTGCGCCCAACTTAACAGCTTTCTTCTTTGCCTTACCCAAAAGAGCAATAAATGGATAAGATGGGGCCGCAACGACGACCGCTTTCTTATACTTAAGGGCAACCCGTGACAATGTTGAGAAAAGATCCTGTGCCTCAGAAACTGAATTAACAAGCATTTTCCAATTACCAACAACGTAGAATTTCTTTGATCGTTTTGCCATAGGAGGAATTATACCGCATTCGCGCAAAAAAACCTGACCTAAAAAGGTCAGGTTTATGAGCTTATATTTCACGCCATGAAATAACCGTGTAGGCGTCTGATGCGAGAGGAAAATCTGGTGGTGGTCCATAAAGCAAATTCGCATCATAAATAATAGTACGGTTGGCATATCCCGTTCCATCTGTGAAAGCAAAACCGTAACGGAGATTAGAGCAAATACTGCCGTAAATAGTGAGAAGGGTTCGCGCATAGCCCGTACCACAACTTGAAGAGTAGTGATACCTTCCAACTTTGCCATTTTTTGCGAGGAGAGTCGCATCAATACGTTGTGTATCGAGACTTCCAAGCCCGACCAACACATCACCTTGTGCGATGAGGGCTAAAACATCTTGACCATCATAGTTGGTATAGAGGAGGTTGTTATTGACGATGATATTTTTGAAATCAGTATTTTCTGGTAATTTTGCGGCAGCAACTGTGATACGAGCTGTACTAATTTTACCCTCAACCCACACATTATCTTCAACAAAGATAATACCGTTACTTGGATTCGGATAATTGCCTATATAAACAAGTTTTGCGGGGTTAATAGTCCACGTCGTTGTTGCATCACAGCCACCAGACGGAGCGAGAAGTCCTTCAACTCGAGATACATCAAAAGTATCATTTACTTTGAACGTGATTTTATATCCGAGTTTTCCTGAAGCAGCCAGGTACTTACCACTTGCGTTTGCTTTTGTTTTTAGAGACGCAAGATCGCTTGAAAAGCCAGCAAAGTCAACAGACGGGACTGGAAATTGCCTCCCTGCTTCAAACACGTCGGGTCGAGACGGAACAGCCGTTGGGGGCGCCTCGGTCGAAACAAATGTTTCCCCATAGGAACCACCTGAGGTTTTCAAATGAGTATGAACACCAAACTCTTTTCCACCTGTGTGGTCAGGGTCATCATATGAAGCAAGTGCGCTACTTACTATGTTATGAGCTAAACCATCAAAACGAATACCTTGATTTGAATGAATAGGACCAAAAACCTCCGTACCTTCACCAAAACGCATATCATCATTTGCCACGAAAGAGTATTTAGAAAGCGATGGAATCGCCAACTTTGCCTCAATGGTTCGTTTAAGAGTAGAACTTGCTGCGGTACCAGCTGAAGTAACCGTCACTATAGTTGAACCTGTAATTGGTTTATTAATCATTAACGAGAACGTCCCTATAAAATTTCCATCACTATCATATTGGTTATGTAGATAAGGCCCCGTTGATGTTGCAGGGTGCCCATCAGTGAAATCAAGAGGTGCATGAGCAAGGTGCCATCGATAATATTCAATCCCTGATTCAGCCAGATAAAATGACTGCTCTCGCTTGAATAGTGTATTTGCCTGCTTTATACCACTCACCGCCCATGTGATGATGGCAGACGAAAGAAGGATGCCAATAGAGGCAAATATGAGCGTAACCATAGTTAGGAATCCTTTGGAGTTCTTTTGGTGCATGGGCTTTTTTAATAATTATCCTTAAGGGTTCGCATGGTGACTCTCGATGTAAAGGTAATGGAACTTGTCCCCTGTCTCGGATCAAGTTTGATTGGCAACGATATCTCAACAGAACGAATTGCCGTTATATTTATCGGATATGTCATCTGTGTGTTGTTGGTATCGAAGTATTTAAACAACGTTGTCGATGTACTGAAGAGATTATTGACTACGGTAATCTTTTTTTCATCAGCACTATTATAGACGAGCGGCGAGCCCGTTGGTTTTATTACCCCCTTCTTGAGTGAGCCCGACTCAGTAAAATAACGGTAACGCTCCTTTAAACTGTCATGGTCAACATCTGAATAAAAGGTAAAAGCGGTTGTTGATGCAAGGAGGATTGGATATGCACCCAAAGATGAAGGTGACATAATTCGAGCTTCTTGCACAAATTTTTTAATACCAAATCGTGCCTCATCATTCACCGCAAGGTCTGTGCGGAAGATGGTGCTCTGTTTAAACACGTTCGCAGCAAACGCCCATACGACAGTTGAGATAAGTCCAAAAATACCTATAACAATAAGGAGTTCAAGTAACGAAAAACCTCGATTCAGATTGTTATTTTTTGTCATATGTACATGAATTAGGACGCATCGAGGTTTATAACAGTTGACTGCCAATTACCACTCACCGTCGCAGAGGTGCTTCCGGGGTCGTACCCAGGAGCTGTTACGGATACTGAATAATTACCGGACGAGAGATTATCGAAATACACCTGACCATGTGGAGTACAAGCGGAAGCAAAAGAGAAAAATACATCGCTTAAGATTGGGGTTGAAGTAGCAACATTAGTATTAAGATATGCCTTATATCGATGATATCTCTTCTGGGCGTTCGTTGATGCAACATTCATATTTGAAGTTGTGTAGTAAGTCGCATTAGTACCATCAGGACCAACAAACCCAGTAGTCGAAGACCCTATAGTATTTGTACTTTCAATCTGAAAGCTGACAGAAGTTGAAGCGGGCTGACCGAGGGGTGCCCATGAAATGGTATATAAAGTTGTTGAAGCAGAACCAACATCAAACCAAGATGAGACCAAGTTACCACTCAGTGCATAATTTCCAAAGATTTTCTTGAGAGATAAGTTTCCGGCAGGGGTCGCTGTTTCAATATTACCATCATCAGTAAAATACATTGATGAATTACTTGAAGTTGCCTGACCAGCGCCACTACTCCAATCGGTTTGATTTATGAATCCCCTATCTGTTGTATTAGTAAAGGTACCCGATCCGCCATTTATGGTTACAACCGCGCCCGAGACAGGTAGGAATGAAGACGAGTCACGAACAGTAACAAGGAGAGCTTTTGGATTAAGAGTTTTCGCTAAGATCCCGACCGTCTGTGCCGAGTTTGGAAGGAGCGATATTGGCAAAGTTGCAATGGTTCCCGCAACCGCATAGGGAGAACCGAGAACCATTGAATAAGAATCCCACTCAATGCCCGGCAAATTTATAACACCTGAACCGTCGCTTGTGTATGTATTGTTAAATTTATAGGTATTAGGAGTTGTCCCAATCAACTTTGCCCCCGTCACCGTTACCGGAATATTAGGTATACCATTACACGTATTTGTCTGTGTTTTTACAGTGAGACTGGAAACCTTATCGATAGCAAAGGTGAGCTGGGTGAGTGTCCCAGAAGCAACCGTTGCATCGCGAACAACAGGAAAAGGGAGTGCGACCGATGTTGTAGCTGACGTTGAACTTGAGTAACCACTCTTGCTCACGCTAATACGGTATGCAAATGGAGCGGGAGGAACATCAACGACCTGAAAAACACCTGAATTATTTGTATCATCAGTAAAATCAATACTGGTTGTCGCCGTAGATTTAATCCTCACTTGAGCCTGCGGAACAGGTAAACCATTCGCATCAATAACCTTCACAAAGAGAGCCCCATTCCCCGATGTTGTCTCAAGACTTTTGGGCGCAACAATAGTAACTGTCTTAAGCGGAGCATATCCTCTGCACGATGAACAACCAACTTCAGTTTCAACGAGTTTATAATCAGTCGGCGAAGTGTCATTTGGCACGCCAGCAAAAGTCCCATCAAAAGGATCATCGACACTGCGCACGGTTGTTGTAGCAACAAAGGTCATACCCGAACGCACTGATGTCACCGTGCGAGGGATAACACCAGCAGGAATACCGCTCACAACACCAACGGATGTAAAAGGTAAATTTCGAACTGTCTCAATCCTCTCAAGCATGAAGTCTGCCGCTGCGGTCTTTGCTCTGTCGAGATTTGCTGCTCGAATGGCAGAAGCATATGCGCCATACACACCCATAGTGACTATTGCCGCGATTGATGCCGCAACGAGAACCTCAACAAGGGTAAATCCTTGTCTGTTTTCTAAAGAGATATTTTTAGAAAAAATAACCCTCGTCTTACACAATGAGAACGCGCTGACGAACTGTTTAATCATCAATAACAATTATACCTCATTCAAGGAAAAACCACCTTTACTGATAAGGTGGTTTTTAAAGGTGGAAATTATGTTACTCAACCTCTTTCCATGATTTAATTTTCAGATCACCTCCCCCTGAACTCGATGTTACGGTGAATTGGGATAAGGCCGGTGAATAGAGGACTTTTGACCCTCCTCCTATATAGATTTTTTTTGCAGACACAACATTAATCCGGGCACCACCACTAACTGATACCCCACCATTTGGTGCCGCAAGAGCTGTATCGTTGGCACCACCATCTAAAGAAACAGCGGTATCACTCGTGTTGGTGCTGACAACAAGAATTTTACCCGAACTAAGACTAACAAAGGCTCCACCTGAAATAGAAACCGTACCATCGACTACAATAACGTAGTTCTTTGCATCATTACCCGGAAAAAGTTTAGCTCCACCATTTAAACTAAAGTTTCCTGTAACCCAAACTGGCCCATTGATACTGACGGTGGTTCCAGAGCTAATGGCTAGGTTTCCAACTATTTTCTTTGGACCAATCGTCTGACCAGGTGGTTGCCCTATGGTTGTATTACCTGTAATTACACCACCTAGTTGAGCACTGCTTTTCCAAGAATCTATCATCTCTGTTGGTATAGTCAGAGTCTCAACGGTTGGGTTTGGGCGAGTCGTGTTGCAGGTCTTATTATTATTCGTTCCTGTCTGACAATACACATTACCCGTTGCACTCACATAACTTACTTGGTTTCCATACACATCACCACTCACAGTCATTTTGTTGTATTGGTCCTGGCCAATGACACCAATGAGAGCATTGCCGACATAGGTACGGAATTGCATATCAACAAGGGCCCCCGATGTAAGTACTTGGTTTGATGCCCAATTTCCCCAATCCCCTCTCCCTATCGAAAGGTCGCCTTTCGTATATCCCTGACGAGCAACAATTGAATAATACGAAGATGTGTTTGGTGTTCCATCGAGAACTATCCAGTATTTTTGACCGGGGACTAAAGTTGGATTTGAGGTGAGTGTGACATTAACCCATTGAGCTGTTGCACCAGTGAGGAGAGAAGATGAAATAGTTCCACTCGTGAGAGGATTGTAATAATTAGGGGTACCACCATTATCTCCTGTTATCTTAACGGTTATATTTGCAGGGTTTCCAATTTTTCCAATGTACACATCAACACTCTGAAGTGACAAATTTGAGCCTGCGGTAAAACTCTGTGCAAGATCTTGGCGAGAATCTGAATTTCCGAAATAAACAGTAGATGATGTAGACCCTGGTGTTATGATGTATGTTTGATCGAGAGAAGTACTTGCGACCTCAGCTGCCGTTGCGTTGCCAACAATAGTAGCATTGCCTCCTTTAAGGGTTCCCGCTGTATATATGTCACCAGTAACAGCAATGCCAGCCTGGAGTTCAACGCCGCCAACCCCTCCTTGTACTGCATATTTAAAATCAACACCACTACCCGCAGAAACGGTTGACTCAGTGTTTCGATACGTTGTACCTGACACAGCCTTAGAAACAACATCTTTTGATCCATCAGGTAAAGTTTGAGTGGTCACGCTTGCGGTACTTGATCCAAGTGTCATCGATTCAGTTGTACCGACAGATCCATTTTTTTTGATTCGGTGAAGCACATCTTCTAGGGCAGACTCCGAAGTTATATAACTTTGTTTTGATGAGGCTTCTTCCTTAACCATCTTGGTTTCCCTCAGAATATTATCTGACAGACTAGCGACAACGGCGGCACTACCAACAAGAAAAAACAGCAGAGCTGTTACAAGCGTATATCCCCCATTTTTGTTTTTATTCAATGTATGATCCACGTAAGACATAAGTTCCATAAAAATTAAGAGCTGGTACCAACGATACATCACGAGGTCCCACGGTCATTTCTACCCTTATTGCAGATGAACTCGCCATGCTAAATGGTCGAAATGTGAGGTTGGACACCACGATATCATTTGGGGTCAAATCACCGAGAAACGTTCCATTAAATTTCGTCTTCACTTTATCACTTTCGAGATAGAACGAAGTCTCATCATTTGTTCCATCGGTTTTTTTCATCTGAAGCACAAGGTTACCTGGACTTGCGCTTAGTGTGCTCCTCACCAAATTAATTCCCGTTGCTCGTTTTATATCTCTTGAGAACCGGCTGAAAGCAGTCATTGCAGCAGCGTTCATGTCAAAATATGCAGTAGACTCTTTCTGCCTATTCGCAATAGAGTACGAGATGTCCATAATAACGAGAAGGAGTAATGAGGTGATTCCAACATACACAATAGTCTCTGTTATAGTAAAACCCTTTGTTTTCTTTTTTATATTAAGGACGGATGACATATGATTGATATTTAAGTGTGGTTGTCGCTTTATTCCACAACCAAGAAACTGACACATCGGCTAGGAACGTATCTGTATCGACAACCCCACCACTTGAAACGATAGCTCCGTTTGCACTCACTCGTCTTACTTCATGAAGACGAAACTTTCTCAAGAAAACACCGTCAATAACTTCAGGTGTTGTTGTCACACCCCACGCAGAAAGACTGAGATTAAAATAACGGTCTTGCTCTGTGGGAATGGATGAAATATTAACCCACCCACTATCACGAACAAGTCGTATAATCTCAACACCCTCCTCAGTGAGAAGTTGTCCCTTAATGAGAAGGGTATTCTTTTTATGGAGCCCCGAGAGACCAATAAATGAATTAAGAAAAGCTAGACACACTATGGTCAAAATACTAACAACAACAACAACCTCAACAAGGCCAGATCCTCTCTTTCTTTGAATAATCATATTAGTCTGTACTTACAACACCAGTACCTTGAATGGTAATATTTTTTTTCAGTTGAGCATCCGATGCGCCATATAGTGTGATAACACCAGGAGATGCAACACTTCCCGTAACTCGCTGAAACACAAGGGTTGGAACAGTTGATGTTGCTCGAATGAACGGGCTTAGCCGATATTCTTTGTTTGTCTGCGAGAGCGGAGAAAATACGGATCCTTGGAAAAGGATGAATTTATCTGAATCAATATGAACACCATACTGAGAACCACCCACAGAAGAGAGGGTTTTCGACCGAGCATCACGCAAAGTGCTAGCAATCATATACAAGTTTCCGCTCAACGCTTCATTTTTCGAATATGATGCAAATGCCTCAATAGACAGTAAAGCCATTAAGGAAAGAATACTTGTAGACACCACAATCTCAGTAAGGGTAAAACCAGGTCTGTACCGTAACATCAAGGATTAGATCTTATCAGAAAGTGAATAAATAGGAGAAATCATTGCGACCGCAAAGAACCCGACGGCAACACCGATGAAAAGCATGAGAAACGGCTCGATGATACTCGAGAGGTCTTTCGTTTTTTGATCAACTTCTGCTTCATAGTATACAGCGACTTCGAGGAGCACATTCGAGAGTGTTCCTGTTTCCTCCCCAACACCAATCATTTCTCCCACAAATACAGGGTAGATATCTTCCCTGCCGATGAAGATAGGTGCAAGCTCAACCCCCTTCTCAACCTTCTCCGAGAGTTCCCTCACCATTTCTTTGTAGTAGTGATTTTGAACCACATCCGAAGCAATGGCGAGTGCGCCCACAATATCGACACCTGAAGAAATAAGTGAGGAGAGTGTACGGGCAACACGAGCGGAATTCACCTCCTTTACCATGGTGCCAATAATAGGCATCCTGATAGAGACAGTATCAATGATTCTTTTTCCCCGAGCGCTTTTAATAAGAACAATGATAAGGGCGACAAAAGCAGCAATCGAAACGAGAACAAGGATGAGATGGGCTTGAACAAAATCACTTACAAAAATAATTGCCTTCGTGAGTGCGGGAAGATCTGCATTAAATCCTTTAAATGTCTCCGTGAGTTTCGGAAGGATAAAGATAATCATGAGGAGCGCGACCGCGGACATAGCAACCATAATAACCGCAGGATACATCATCGCACCCTTTATCTTCTTAGCGAGAAGATGGTTTTTTTCCATCTGTTCACCTACAATTTTGAGAGAACCAGCCATGTTACCGCTCTCCTCTCCTGCGCCAACCATAGCAACCATAAGTGGTGGAAAAGCCTCTGGGTGGGATTTGAGTGATTGGGAAAAAGGAGTTCCTTTGTTTAGATCGTCACCAATAGAACTCAATATGTTTTTGAAATTTTTACTCTTGCTTTGGCGAGAGATGACCGTAAGAGCACGAGCTAGCGGTAGTCCTGCGGTAATCATAGCCGCAAGGTTTTTAGCAAAGAGAATCTTGTCTTCTGTTTTAATGCCTTTTCCAAATGAAAAAGAGAGGTCAAGACTTCCTTTTCTAACCTCATCAACCGAAAGCACCGTCTCGCCTTTACTTTGAAGGTCTTTATAGAGAGATAACTTATCTTCTGCTTCTACTTTTGTAGAATATTCCGTACCGTTTCGTATAGCCTTAATTTTATAGAGCGCCATGTATGTTTTGTTTATTCAGTAACCACACGAAGAACTTCTTCAATTGTTGTCTTTCCTTGCATAGCAAGAAATACACCATCTTCGATCATTGTTATCATACCTTCTTTTTTTGCCTGAGCCTCAATTGCATCTGAAGTAGCCCCTTTCATAATTAAATCTTTAATGGTTGGAGTGACTTTAAGTACCTCATGAATACCGAGACGTCCCTTATACCCATCAGGTGCTTCGCTCGATGGTGTTGGTAATGAGATTTCAATGTCAGACCATGTTGCCTTGGGACCAATAGCATTCTCTTCTTTGAGGAGCATGAGCATGCGGTCGAGATCAACAATTTTACCCAAAGCCTTTACTTCAGCTTCAGTAAGTTTTCGTTTTTCTTTTGAAAGATGGAGTTTACGAATGAGTCGTTGACCAATCACAACAGAGAGTGTTGAAACAAGAAGGAATGGTTCAATCTTCATATCGAGGAGTCGAGGAATTGCGCCTGCCGCTGAGTTGGTGTGGAGGGTTGAAAGCACCAAGTGACCTGTGAGAGCAGCATTCACACCGAGAGAAGCTGTTTCACCGTCACGAATTTCACCCACCATAATTATATCAGGGTCCTGACGAACAAGAGTTCGCAAACCAACCGAAAACGTAAAGCCAATATCAGGTCGAACCTGTGTCTGATTCACCCGAGGCATTTGATACTCCACAGGATCTTCAACGGTTGAGATATTTACATCCGGTGTATTCAAAATATCAAGAAGTGTGTAAAGAGTTGTTGATTTACCTGAACCCGTTGGACCGGTAGCGAGAATCATACCGGTTGCAAGTCCTGTTGCCTCGTGGATACGCTCAAGAGCCACGCCGTGGAACCCGAGATGTTCAAGAGTAAAACCACCACCACCCTCACGAAGGACACGCATAACTGTCTTTTCACCATAATAGGTAGGAAGTACCGATACACGAAAAGAAACTTTTTCACCATTTAAATCAACCTTGAAACGACCATCTTGAGGAAGGCGTTTTTCATCAAGCTTTAATTTCGAGAGCACTTTAATACGAGCAGTAATAGAGGTTTCAGCACTCTTTGGCAGAATCATAGCGTCGTGGAGCAAACCATCGATGCGGTATCGAACAACAAGTTCTTTTTCCTGAGGTTCGATGTGAATGTCTGAAGCAGACTGGAGAATTGCATGCTTCAAGAGTGTATCAACGATACGAATAACGGGCATATCATCTGCAAGTTTCTTCAAATCAGACTCACTTGCTCCCTCACCTGCCAATTCCTCAGAAATCGCCTTGAGTGAGTCAGTCTCGGTCTTTATAAGGTCGCCGAACTCCGCCTTGAGACTCTTTTGATACTGAACCAGGGCACGCTTCATTGAATCTGAGTCGGTTAGGCGTGGCAAGACACGCAAATTAACCTTCTTCTTTATGAACTCGATTGCCGAAAGATCATTTGGATCGAGCATTGCAACCTCAAGTGACTCGGCGTCCTTTTTGTAGGCAATAATATTATTCTTACGGGCAATTGGCTCTGGAATGAGCGAGAGAACATCAAACTCGATATGAAGTGTGCGTAAATCAACAAAAGGAATGCCTGATGCTTTTGCAATAATCTTTCTCACGTCATCATCAGACATTTTACCGGAGGAAACGAGAAGTTTTGCGAGGGTGGAATTTTTCTCTTTAGCCTCTTTGGTGGCAAGAAGAACATCGGCCTTAGAAACAAGACCTGAATCTATCACAAAACTCTGGAAGTCCTTTTCATTGATGAACATAATGGCGTCGGTTATTGCTGTAGATTATATCATGAAGCGCATAACAAAAATCACACCAAGTTGGTGTGATTTTTGTTATGCGCAATATTAATTAAACACGGTAATAGAATCTGCTTCCCAGACGCCATTTTTGTATGAACAATTTATATCAACTCTATTATCTTGTTTCACAATCGAAGGAATACCAGCTGTGTTAAGGATAAAGAATGGAATATCTGATGTGTTAACTTTCTTTGTTAATCCATCAGGTAGTGACAATTCAACAATTGATTTTGAATATGAAACGACAGACCCAATGACGAGTTTTGAATCGGCAATGCTGTTCTGGTTTCCTGTCTTCAAAAAATCAACGAGGTTAGTACCACGGTGGATGATAGCGGTTGTTGGATTTGATTCGAGACCATTACCATACCTCACAACAAGAACATCATTCGATTCTGGTTTTGATGAGGTGCTAATTGTCCCCATGACAGTACTCCCTGTTTTGTGACAAGACTCTATTTTTTGGTCACGAACCGTGACTGAAACGTCCTCTGGGGTTATGTTGGCAGAGACACCTGAAAAGAACTTAGGTTTAGTATCTACTACAACAGTCGTGGTTGGTTTATCTGTTGAGGTATCAATTTTTTCAGGGACAACTTGCTCGCCGCCCTGCCCTTGATACATAGTAAAGATACCGTACGAGAGTGCGATAACGAGGAATAGAACAAGGATGTAACTACGAGTTGAAAACTTCATTGGATATGTTTTTAGAATTAATAGTATTCCAACCTTGCTTGGATTTGGTATTGATTACACCAACCAACATAAGGGCCACAAGCGCCACCTGTTGAGCCACCATAACAAGCGAATTTCATAGTACATGTGCGAGAGGCAGCATCCCAAGAAGGCATTGGGGCGCCTCCATTGAAGTTGTTATTTGGTGGATTATACTCATATGAACATAGGGACATGGTTTTTCCAGCAGGCATCACCACTGAGGACACAGGAGAGAAGGACCCAGCGCAGGTTGTCTGTTGATATCCATACACAACCGATCCAAAAGCAACGGTTGGAGCTACACAAGCACCATTCGAACAACCGTAAGAACATGTCTTGGTCAACGAACTCGTACATGCAGCACTGCTACAACCGTTATTTGTGTACACATTACCACCACTACAGAACGATCCTGTACAACTATCGACCAAATTATTTTCTGAACACTGTACGCCATTCGTTCCCCCAGCAACACACCCATCACTCCTCATCAATTTCCCGGCATTCGAACCACTACCACAGTAATTACCAGCAGGAAGACACGCTAACGCAAGAGTGGTGTTCGAACACTGATTGTTGTAACAACCTTGGTTATACATTATGTTCGAACCAGAACACCAATATGCCTGTGATGTGTACGAACAGTTCGCGGGTGCCGATGGGACAGACGCACTACATACACATGAAGCGTTGTATGTTCCAGAATTGGTATTTGTTGCACCACAGTTGTTCCCCGATGAGGTATACGAACAGGCCTGACCAGAGTTTTGAGTACAACTACTGTATGGCTGGGGTGTGGTTGACCACGAACCAGCATTACACGTCGAGGTTACACCTGAAGGACAAGTGGATGGACACGAAGCAGATGAGGCACTGTAGCTCGTACAAGATGAACCATGAGATGCAGCACTACAACCACCTGAGGCAAGACAGCCAGGAGTACATGATGAGTATGAGTATGGAGTGGTTGACCATGAGCCGTCGCTACATGTAGAAATTCGTGAAGCAGCACCACATGACATACCGATAGGTGTAGGAGACCCATACGTCGTACATGAGCCACCGTGTGCGGTTACTCCACAGCCACCTGATGCGGCACAGGATGGATGGTTAACGGTACATGAACCGTTTGAGTAAGGAGCTGGAGACCATGATCCGTTTGAACAGGTTGAGGTGG
>Ga0302288_1001179_pt1 | contig 17472 bp, 19 predicted proteins | sample III_Fen_N1_1_FD_194549 | JGI IMG/M metagenome (GOLD analysis project Ga0302288, IMG submission 194549) | Peat permafrost microbial communities from Stordalen Mire near Abisko, Sweden - III_Fen_N1_1 | ecosystem: Environmental > Terrestrial > Soil > Wetlands > Permafrost | place: Sweden: Abisko...
GATTTGAATTGTATTCCCTGACCCGAATATAAAGGTAAAAATTAAAATCTACTAATTTGGGATTTTTATAATATAGATCATAATGCAATAAAATGAAAGTAAGTCATTCAAAAACAAGGATGAAAGACTCCTCAAAATTTCGCCATTAAGAAATTTTGAGACAATACCAGTTGCCACTTAAAACCCACGTGATAAGGCTAAATAAATCCAATCAGTTGCGCGAAAGTTTATTATACTAAATTGCAACCGATGAGTTCACGAAACCGATCAACGTGCTCATCAATGCCAGCAAGGTTTTGAAAAGTTCGGACAGTACAAGAGGTCGAAAACGACCTCTTGTACTGTATGGCTCTTCAGATGGATGGAAGTTGCAACAGTTTTACTTAATTTCAATGTAAGATTCGTCACTGGAAATACGCTTCCCTTGGAGGTTAGGTACGCTTTATCTTTTCCAAAAAGGCTTTATTAATTTGTTTTGTTGAATAATTTTCATCTTTGTCTATTTATTAAATTTGATATGGTAAAAGTATAGTATCCACACTGGCTGGGTGTTACAATACTTTGGGTAAGTATTATAACATTTTGGGATTAGATTTTATCGAGCGCTTTTCGCTTCGAAATTCCAACTTCTTTGAAGTAAGAAGGAGTGAGACCGGTTATTTTTTTGAATTGCGTAGAAAGATACGCCGTACTGCTATAGTCAAGTTCAAAAGCAATCTCAGAAAGAGTCATCTCCCCATAGACAAGCAACTCCTTTGCTTTTTCAATTCTATGCTCGATAAAAAGATTCTCAATAGTTCTCCCTTCTACTTCGGAGAATGAACTGCTGAGGTGGGTGTACTCATAGTTCAATTTTTCTTAGAGGTAAGCAGAGAGGTTCAACTTGATTTCTTTATTGTCAACCTCATTTCGCGCTCTCTTTATTACGAGAATCTTGATTTTTTCAATCAACCCGCTCATGTGACTATCAATTAGTTCAAATCCTACATTAACTAGCTTTTCAGAGAGGGCTTCCTTTTGTTCTCCACTAATTTCATTTACTAGATGAATCTCTCCAAAAATCACTTTGTGATAAGGTATTGCCGCTTTAATTAAAATGTCTTCCACTGAAAGCACACAGCGATGACAAACCATATTTTTAACAAGTACTTTATCCATTGTTACGGAGATTAGAGTTTTTGAAATGAAAGAGACTAATCTATCTAGTGGTTGTTTCATCTTTCCTTATGATAACCCAAATCAAAATAGCCAATATTAGTGTTAAGGGTGTAAATACTGCTTTTTCAAAAAATGATTCTGCCATTAGATTTCCGACTGTATTTAACGCAAAAACAAAGACAAAAAACCATAAAATTCCGTTTATTATTTTGCTATTTATTTTGTGTTTTAAGTAGTTTCCTTTCAAAAGTAGGACTGCTAATAAAAGTATATTTACTAAAACTGAGACCATTTCAAAAACATACATTTCGTTAACCGATTTCAGTTTTCCGGCCCAAACAATTTCATAGGGTATGATTCTAATAATTATCAACATATGAAATACAATTACAGCTGTCAACAACCCTATAATCATTATTAATGCTTGATCTTTTGATACTTTGTATAGCATATTCTAAGGAGTATTGTGCGATTAATAATGATTCATTTCCCTATTTTATGACAGCCAATTTCCCTTTCTCGTCCTCCTCGCCCGCAACAAACCGATGTTGGCGGCACATGGATTCCTGTTATTTATTTTCCAATATATTTATGACTACATTTCCCTTTTTATGGTATCCTTCGACATAGGCATGTGCTTCTCTGATCTGCTCAAGAGTGTACCTTCGGTCAATAATAGTCTTTAGTTTCCCGGATTCAATAAGCTCCTTCAAAACCAACAAATCATCGGGATTTGATTTTGGAGAACCTGCAACGGATACATAGTTTCCTCCAGATTTTAATAAATGTTTACATGCGGATTTGGAAGTTTTTCCCACGGCATCAAAAATAAAATCGAACCGTGTCTCCGTTTGTGTAAAATCAACTGAGGTATAATCGATAACTGTATCAACTCCAAGTGATTTTACCAGATTTACATTTGTTGTACTGCAAACGGCTGTAACGTCAGCTCCTAAAGACTTTGCGATCTGAACAGCAAAAGTACCAACACTTCCCGAAGCTCCATAGATCAGTATATTGTCTCCAGCTTTTAAACCAGCTTTTTTCAAAATTCTCAATGCTGTAAGGCCACCAATAGGAACTGTAGCAGCTTCGTCGAATGTCATGTTCGAAGGTTTAATGGCAATTAAATCATTAACAGGAAGGCATTTATATTCAGCATACGCTCCGAATTTCAAACCACATGAGGCAAAAACAGGATCGCCATTTTTGAACGATTGAACTTCTTTCCCAACTTCTTCAATTACTCCTGCCAATTCAAACCCCAGTATTTTTACCCTTCTGGGTTTAAATAAACCATTAAAAATTCTTGCGAGAAATGGGTCAGCTTTCCGTAAACGCCAATCTCCGGCAGTTACTGTTGTCGCATATATTTTTACCAATACCTCATTGTCTTTGGGCGATGGTTTTTCAATATCCTTTAGTTCAAGGACATCTGGGTTTCCGTATTTCTCGTAAATGACAGCTTTCATTTTGTTTGTATTTTTAGTGTAACATTAATTCAAACTAATTTGTTTAAGTGCAATTGGTTCCAATAGTTACGGGTTATTTGCAGTGAGGAACTGGAAGCCAATTTGACTACCTTAACAATTAGAATTCACATCTGCCATTTAGGAACATTTCATGCACGTGAGATTAAAAATATAATCGGTACATCAGGTTTGGAAACATTTCGAACTGCGTCACATAACCGATTTTGCCAAGAATTTTCTCATCGTAAAACTCTGATAATTTTGCCTTTGCATTGGTCATATTATCCAAATTAATAAAAAGCTCGTGGGTAACTTTTTGTTTATTCCATTTATAGCTTCCGGATAAGGTGACCTTGTACATATCTCCAAACTTTTTATCATACGCTTGACTATAATCCCAGAATTTATTGTTTGCCGGATTAACCGCTAAATTTCCCTGGGCATCTTTTAATAAAGGAATGTACCTCTGCCCGCCCCCGAAAAACACTTTGGCATTTAAGTTGAAAGTTTGGTTATTCTTTTTCCCAAGTTGATTGAATTCTTTTCCAACTAAAATATTTACCAGATAGTTGCCATTGTATTTGGTATTCCGCTCAACTCCTTCCAGTGTTTTGTATTTTGAATCGTACAATGAAGCATTAATTAAATAGTAATAGCCTTTGCTAAAAAAACGCTCTAAGGTAAGTTCCACACCATAGTTTTTTCCGGTTCCTTTATTTACTAATTCAACATATCTGAAATCAGTGCCTTCATTAATGGTTGAGTAATAACTGGTGTCATTGTTTTCCACTGGTAAATTGTACAGATTTTGGTAATAGGCTTCCAGCTTTACCCGTATATTTTCTCCGAAACGTTTTTCATACCCCATTACAAAATGATCTGCTTTTAGTAAGCCCAGATTTTTATTGGGTTCTGTCACACTTCCACCGGGTTGTTTCACTCGGGCAAAGTAATTGTGCACACTTTCCATTGTGCTGTGTTTGCCGTATCCTGCACTAAACGTACTTGTGGGGTTAATCTGCCAGTTGAAGGCAAATCTTGGTTCAATCGTCCTCTTATTATTATAGATAACATTCATGTTATGAAGTCCAGCAACGATCGTAATGTTTTCGTTTATACGGTGCTTCCAGCTTATGAAATTATTCAGGGTACCTATATTTTCATTGAAGTCTGCCAATGTGGACATATCGGTTGAACTACCCTGTATGCCACTGAGTTTAGAATCATAACCAAAGAGCGCATATTTTGTACCTATTTGAATGGTGTTTTTTGCATTTAGCTTGTTGTTGTAGGTTATAGCTCCCCTGTAAACCGAATTTTTTATCCGGCTTTGATAATTTAAATCTCTGTTACCAACGGAGTCACGCAAAAATTCACCCTTGCTATTCGTTAATTTTGTCGTTTTAATCTTAAATACATCTTCTTTAATACCACTGGTTGAATAGGAAAGAGTGGTTTTAATAAAGCTCTTATCATTAATGCTTATTGTATGATTCAACCCAAAATTTGAGAGGTAATTATCTTTATCGTAATCTTCAGTAATACCAGATGTTATGGTTTCATTTCCGGGAATAGCAACATTGTCAGCTTTTACATCTTTTAGCGAACCACCACTTAAACCTGCTAATCCGAAGAAAGAAAATGTGCCTGCTTTTTTAGTAGGAAGTACAACTTTAAATGCTCCATCCTGATAATTAAGAACTCCATCCAATTTAATGACACCCAGATTATTTAACAGGGAAATCGTAGAATACCTGTAGTTTACCAGAAATGAACCACCATATCCTTTTTTAAACGGTCCTTCCACGGTTAAGTCTGTTCCCTGAACTCCAACCCCTAAAGAGGTCTCGTACTTTTGGTTATTTCCTGTTCTGAGTTTTACGTCATACACTCCGGATAATACATCGCCATATTCCGCAGAAAACGCACCGGTTGAGAAGTCTGAAGCAGTTAATAAGCTATTGTTTAAAGCACTGACTCCGCCGCTCACTGAGTTTTGATCGGCAAAATGAGTCGGATTAGTAATTTCTACACCGTCCAAACGCCATTGAAAGTATTTTGGTGAATTACCTCTTACGATGATATCATTTCCTCCATTTTGTGAAGCGGTGACTCCGGCAAAATTTGATAATATTTTGGAGGGATCATCCAAGCCTCCTGCATAGCGCTTTGTTTCTGAAGCTGAAATTGAACGTGTGCTTATGAGCGACATTTGATTAGTGGCTTCACCTTTGTTTTTAGTTGCTTTAATTACAACATCATTCAATTCTAAAACAGACTCCTGCATGGTAAGATTTAAAACTTTCTCTTTTCCCGAGTTGACTTCGATATCAGGAATAGTTTTTGTTTCATACCCGACGTACGATAATTGCAGCGTAATTCTGCCTACCGCTACTTTTCCCAACGTAAACTCTCCATTTACATCGGTTGCTGCTCCGTTAAATGAATTAACTCCAACTAACCTGACGGTTACGCCAATTAATGGCAATTGACTGTCCATGTCAAGGATAGTACCTCTCACCGTTTGGATTAGTTCTTGGCTAAAAGCCATTGTGGCAAATAGAACAATTATGAATGAGGTAAAAATTATTTTTTTCATAGATTTGTTTTTTGTGAATTGTTATTTTAAACCAAAGAAGAATAAACTACAGATGAATTGAATCCTTTAACGATAAGCCATACAGCCAAAGACATTTCATAGGCGAATACCGGAATTCCAAGGATTGCACCCCATGTAGAATCTTGAAGAAATACACCGAACATCACCAGTAAAGCATATACAAGGATGAGTGTTCCACCTACAAGTCCCATGACTGATATGAAGCGTGGAACGAGTTTTGAATCGTACAAAAAATAGCTCATCATCAGTGTACTGGGTCCCAAGGCCAGGTTCGGACCAAGTAAAAATGTCCAATTATGTATTGTTACTAATAAATTGCCGGTGGTTAGAAAAGAAGATAAATTTGGATCAACTTCTTTTGCGAACTCCTGACTTAAAGTAACTATTGATAGGAGGCAGATTATTCCGATAATGATGAGAATTGCTTCAAGAAGCCTGAAACATACATACCCAACTGCCAGGCTTTCATTTTCCTTATTTATGATTGGAAACATCAGAACGGAGATGCCAATAATTGAAAATGCAAGAATTAGCTCATTAAAGGCTCCCCAGAAGACCTGTGTATCATTTGAAGTACCATTAATAATGCATAATGGATCATTTAAGATAGGTTGATATAGTGCAAAACCTATGATTGCCGTTACCGCTGCAAGTATATATAATACACCCACAAAAATTGCGATATCTCTGTTTGAATTCATTTTTTTGATTTTGTAAGCTGTTCTATTTGAAATTTAGTCAATCGACTTGCAGTGAAATGAAAGCTTAGATATTTCTATTTTTCGCAAGTGGGTTTTTCTTCCAGACTTTAGAAAAATGCACACTAACAATTAGTCCCCTGTTAAACATTTCCTTGTCGTAAGAGATATTGGTCAATCCATAACAGTACCTGATGTCTAATGCAAGCGTTTTTTGTTTAATCGGGAACATATAACCTGCACCAATTTGAACGCCGGCATCCAGTCGTTTAAAAGCACCGGCTGAATTTTTAAATGAGATAGCAGTAGAGACATCTTCAATTTTCTTCTTTCCACTAAAATTGTAGGCAATTGATGGCCCTGTATTCATATAAAATTTGCCAAAATGGACACGAGCCAGTACTGGTAATTCAAATGCATTTAACCGAAGGATTGTCTTTTTTGTAGTTAATGGATTGTTATCCGTTAATTCACCACCCTTTCGGATGTAATACAATTCGGATACCAATGAAAATTTCGAGGTAATACCAGCTTGAAACGACACCCCAGCATGTATTCCCTTACTATCCTTTTTATAATCCGAAAGGGCACTGTTTGAACTTCCGTAATTAAGGTTTGTACTTGCGGTAGTAATCATCAGGTCGAAATAAGTTTCGGCTGATTTTTTACCATCTTTGATTTTTTCTGATCCTGATCTGTTGGATTGACCAAATGAATTTGCGATTAGGAGCATCATAGCTACTATGAGTCCTGCTTGTTTCCTGTTATTCATATCTTTTTGTTTTAATTAATTAACTGAAACAAAAGTATATGAGTGAGTAGGATCTTGAAATTCTGATATGCAAACCTAGCTAAGATGTCTGCATTCTGGCGTTTATCGTCTGCAAAATGGATGGATGGTTAAAGTCTGTTGCGAACAAATTGATAGAAAACCTCTTTATATGTTTCTGAAATAGGAATTAACTGATCTGCAATTTTTATTCTGTTTCGTTCAATTGACACGATTTTATTCAGTGCCACCATGTATGATTTATGAACTCTACACACTATGCTTGAAGGGATTAACTTTTCAAACTCGCTGAAATTCTGAAGGGTCATTACCTTTTTATTCACCGTATGAATTCTTCGGTAATCTCTCATCCCTTCAATATACACGATTTCATTTAGCATTATTTTTTCCAACCGGTATTCCGTCTTTACGAAAATGAAGTCCGGCTGAGAATCCGAATTACGGTTGGCCAAATTTTCCTGAGCCTTGGTTACAGCTTTTAAAAACCGGTCAAAAGTAAATGGTTTTAGCAGGTAATCGGTTACATTGAGTTCATACCCTTTTAAGGCATATTCCTGATAGGCTGTTGTAATAATAACCTGACTTTCAATTTTCGAACTTTCCAGCAATTCAATACCCGATAATTCATCCATATTAATATCCAAAAAAAGCAGATCGACTTTATTCGATTTTAAATAGAAAAGACCATTTATAGCATTGTCGAACGTATCAATTAAATTCAGAAAGGGAATTTTACTGACAAAGTCACTGGTTCTTTTGAGTGCCAATGGTTCATCTTCTATAATAATACAAGTATATCTATCCATTTTGAATTGTAAGATTTACAGTATATAGGTTGCAATGGTTACTTAATTCCAGGTTATGTTTATCCGGATAAATCAGATTCAGACGCTTTTGAATAAGATCATTGCCCAGGCCATTACTTTCCTGATTTAATTTCCGTTTTGGATCAAACTTGTTTTTACATACGAATCGGGTGGTTTTTTTTTCAATAAACAGTTGAACTTGAATGGCATGGTCTATTTTCTTGTTTGTACTATGCTTAAAGGCATTTTCAATGAATTGAATAAACACCATTGGGGCTATCTTTTTGTTGTCCGGACTGCCGATTATCTGAAAATTGATAAAATTTGCATTTGAGGTTCTTATTTTTTGTAATTCGATGTACTTCTCAATGTATTCGATTTCTTTTTCAAGCAAAATGGTATCCGTTTTCGTTTCGTACAACATAAAACGCAAAATATCGGAAAGCTTATTTAAATAATTGGAAGCATTTGCAGCATCTTCTAAAAGTAACACATCAATGTTATTCAGCGTATTGAATAAAAAATGAGGATCCAGCTGAGCTTTTACCAATGCCATTTCAGTTTCGTGATTTTTCCATCTCAATTCTTCTTTCAATTTTATTTCATCGACCCAGGTAATAAAACCTTTAATTACCATTGCTACTATTCCTGAAATTGAGGCAATGAAACTCATAACCAATATTGTACGAATCGCAGTGGACCTACCGTTTATGCCACCTTTATCCATATCCATCAATTGACCTGATTCTATTAAATAGCGCATCAAGATATACACAATTATAGAAGCCCCAATTGTAATCAGGATGCCGTAAATAATGGAAAATGTGATTTTTTTCTGTTGCAGATAATGGGGAAATATAAGAAAGTAGCATCCATAAAATGTGATGACCGAAGGTAAAAATGCAAACAGGAAAAGGGATTCAAAAGCGTTCTCAATTCGCGCAGTCTGATCCACAGAATGACTACTACTTCTGTAAAAAACCGCTAACATGATCGTTATTAGAATGAAGTAGCATAGCCAAACACCTATATGAATCAAAATAACGATTGACTTTTTCATAATTTTAATTCATCGGTTTAAAAATGAACAGATTCGCTGATTTAAGAATGGTTGCAAAATAAATTAAGCCAATCGAAGATTTTCGCCTGAATTTAGCGTGGGTATTTGAACTCAACCAGAATTAGCTCATTTTGTATAAACATCATTATGAAGATAGTGTTCATTAACTATTTTGATGTTCTCAGAAAATGATTAGAATGTGCAGTATACAGCTAATAGGATTTAATTCTATAATTAATCAGGTGATATCGAGCCGTGAGTTTACAACACCGATCAACGTGCTCCTCAATGCCAGCAAGGTTTTGAAAAGTTCGGGCATAAAAAAAGAGGTCGAAAACGACCTCTTGTCCTGTATGGCTCTCCAGGTAGGACTTGAACCTACGACCTACGGATTAACAGTCCGCCGCTCTAACCAACTGAGCTACTAGAGACTTTTGTGGTGGCTTTCGCCTCTATTGTGAACGTTTTGCTTTTAAAGCGTTGCAAAAATAGTAGCTTTTCCGAAAAGAAAAAATATTTTTGCAAAAAAATATTTTCATGAAACCATTTACTGGCGCTCAAATCAAGAAAAAATCGATTCTCGGAATCGGGAATGCACTCATTGACGTTTTGATCAATATTACAGATGACTCTGTATTACAAAAATTTGGACTTCCAAAAGGGAGTATGACTTTAGTTGATGCAATTCTATCGGCTGAGATAAAAAAGGAAACAAAAAATAGCACACGAAGTATTCAAACAGGTGGTTCTGCTGCCAATACAGTTCATGGAATTGCCAAGCTTGGAGGCAAGTGCGGTTATATAGGTAAAATTTCAGCGGATGAGTTTGGAAATTTTTATCTCGAAGATTTCAAAAACAACAAAATCAATACTCATTTCTTTTACAGTGAAACCGGAACCGGACACGCAACCGGGTTAATTAGTTCTGATTCGGAGCGTACTTTTGGCACTTATTTGGGTGCGGCTATGGAATTGACAGCAGAAGAGATGACTCATGAAATCTTTTGTGATTATGGAATCCTGCACATCGAAGGGTATTTGGTGCAAAACCATACGCTAATTGAAGCTGCTATGAGAATAGCAAAAGAAAACGGCTTGCTGGTTTCGATTGACATGGCAAGTTTTAATATTGTGGAAGCGAACGTCGATTTTCTGCACCGCATTATTCGTGAATATGTCGATATTGTTTTTGCCAACGAAGAGGAAGCAACATCGCTGACAGGTAAAAATCCGCAAGATGCATTACTCGAAATTGCCGAAATGTGCTCTATCGCAGTTGTAAAACTGGGTGCTCATGGTTCTATGATTAAGTCAGGCGAGCGTATCATTCATATCGATGCTATTTCGGCAAAAAGTATTGACACCACTGGTGCCGGCGATATTTATGCCGCTGGATTTCTATATGCCCTCACCGAAAATCTCGACCTCGAGATTGCCGGGAAAATTGGTTCATTACTGGCCGGCAATGTGGTTGAAATAATTGGTGCCAAAATCCCGGAAGAAACGTGGAGCAAACTTCTTCCTCAAATAGAATTGCTTAAAAAGAGTTGAGGCTTCATTCAGAATCTTAAATTATTATAACCTGACCTGAGTTTTATGGGGGGCATCAGTGATATCCGCTGTAAAAACATATTTTTGTACAAATTAAAATCAGCAAACAACATACTGCATGAAACGACTAAAAATCAAAGAAATCCTAAAGGGAGAATTAATTGGACAACAAGTAGTTGTTAAAGGTTGGGTACGAACCAAAAGAGGTAGCAAGAACGTCAATTTTATTGCATTAAATGATGGCTCTACCATTCACAATCTTCAGGTTGTTGCTGATGTTGAAAAATTAGGTGAAGAATTGCTGAAAGACATCAATACAAGTGCGGCTTTGGGTATCACCGGCGAATTGGTTGCCTCTCAGGGAAGCGGCCAGGCTGTTGAACTGAATGCTACTGAAATTGTAATTTACGGCAAATCTGATCCGGATAAATATCCGATTCAACCTAAAAAACACAGCCTCGAATTTTTACGTGAAAATGCTCATTTGCGCTTCCGTACAGCCACTTTCAGTGCTATTTTCCGCATTCGTCATGCCATGGCATTTGCCATTCACAGTTATTTCAACAGCAAAGGTTTTGTTTATTTGCACACACCAATCGTTACCGGATCGGATGCTGAAGGTGCCGGACAAATGTTCCGCGTGACCACACTGGACGCTAAAAATCCACCGCTTTTGGAAGATGGATCGATTGATTATTCTCAGGATTTCTTTGGAAAAGCGACCAATCTTACGGTTTCAGGTCAGTTGGAAGGCGAGCTCGGAGCAACTGCTTTAGGCGAGATTTATACCTTCGGACCAACTTTCCGTGCTGAAAATTCGAATACCGCCCGCCACCTGGCTGAGTTCTGGATGATTGAACCTGAAATGGCATTCTATGAACTTCTGGACAACATGGATTTGGCTGAAGATTTCCTGAAAAGTCTGATTAAATATGCGCTCGAAAATTGCATGGACGATTTGGAATTCCTGAGCAAACGCCTTCAGGAAGAAGAAAAGAACAAACCGATGGACGAACGTTCGATGGAATTAGTTGAAAAACTGCGTTTTGTTTTGGAGAACGATTTCATTCGTTTGCCTTATACCGAAGCTATCGAAATATTGAGAAACTCGAATCACTACAAAAAGAATAAATTTCAGTACCCGGTTGATTGGGGAACCGATTTGCAGAGCGAACACGAACGTTACCTGGTTGAAAAACACTTCAAAAAACCAGTTATCCTGATCAATTATCCGAAAGAAATCAAGGCATTCTACATGAAACAGAATGCTGACGGTAAAACTGTTGCCGCGATGGATGTGTTATTCCCCGGAATTGGCGAAATCATTGGCGGTTCGCAGCGCGAAGAAGACCTTGATAAATTGGTTACCCGCATGGACGAAATGGGAGTTCCGGCTCATGAAATGGATTGGTATCTGGATACCCGCCGTTTTGGAACCGTGCCTCATGCCGGTTTTGGACTTGGCTTTGAACGTCTGCTGCTGTTTGTAACCGGAATGGGAAATATCCGCGACGTAATTGCTTTTCCACGTACGCCAAAGAACGCCGAATTTTAGGATCATTTCAATAGATAAAGAAAATGGATTCTTGCTCATGTGCAGGAATCCATTTTTTGCTTTTAGCGGTTGGTAATTTTCTCCGGAAACAAATCGTGATTCATCATCCGGTAATCGGCCATTTGCTCGTATTTGGTGCCGGGCTTTCCGTAGTTGCAGTACGGATCAATGCTGAGACCGCCGCGGGGCAGGAATTTGCCCCATACTTCGATGTATTTAGGCTCCATCAATGCAATCAGGTCTTTCATGATGATGTTCATGCAATCCTCGTGAAAAGCGCCATGATTGCGAAAACTAAACAGGTACAGCTTCAAACTTTTGCTTTCAACCAGTTTCTTATCGGGAATGTAACTCAGGTAAATGGTTGCGAAATCGGGTTGTCCGGTAATGGGGCATAGGCTGGTAAATTCCGGACAATTGAATTTGACCATCGTATCGTTCTCCGGATGTTTGTTGTCGAAGCTTTCCAGCATTTCCGAAGAATATTCAAACAGGTATTTGCTTTCGTTTCCAAGACTTTTTAAAGTATCCATAATAGTTTTAAGTTTAAGGTTTTAAGTTCAAAGTTGTGGGATTCAAGATCGGGGTTACAGTTTAAAATTTTTTCAATGATCATTCGCAGATAATAAAAACATTACGGATCGCATGTTATTTCCCGTATTCCTTTTTCTGTATCCTTTTTACTCTTTCCTAGTGACTATTTTCTAAATAGTTTTCCAATCCATTTCTGCGCAGTTGACAGGCTGGACAATGTCCGCAGCCGTCGCCAATAATGCCGTTGTAACAGGTTACGGTTTGTGTGCGAACCAAATCAAAAACACCTAATTCGTCCGACAAAGCCCAAATATCTTCTTTAGTCTTCCACATCAGCGGTGTATGAATGGCAAATTGATAGTCCAGCGATAGGTTGAGCGTTTGGTTCAGCGAACGGATAAACTCGTCACGGCAATCGGGATATCCGCTGTAATCGGCCTGTCCGACGCCAGTTACCAGATTCGGGATGTCTTTCCCTTTGGCAAAAATGGCCGCGAATGTCAGGAACAGCATATTGCGTCCTTCAACCAAGGTATTTGGAGGGCGATTTTCTGGTTTATTTTCTTCCACGTCCATGGCCTGATCGGTCAGCGAATTGTGAGTAATTTGTTTCAGCAAATCGAGGTTGAGCAAGGTAAACTGAACGCCAGCCTTTTCGGCGATGCCACGAGCAGCTTCTTGCTCGATGCGATGCCGCTGTCCGTAATCGAAACAAAGCGTTTCAACCTCGTCAAACTTTTTCAAAGCCCAGAACAGACAAGTGGTTGAGTCTTGTCCTCCGGAAAAAACTACTAATGCTTTTTTATTCATTCAATTTAATTTATGAAGGTGAACTCTCAATCTGCCGAATGGCAGGCATTTCGTCCGAAATTTGATTTTCGCATTAAAGATCATATCACTCGGACGATTTACCGATTTATACACAATCCCGGGGTTTCGCCCCGGGCTATTTATATTCTGCCCCTTCAGGGCAAAGAAGTATGCGGATCACTGCCCAAGCTTTCCCCCATTTGGGGGAACGGAAAGGGGGCTTCCCTAAATTTCTTTTACCCTGAACAGATTGTACGACAAGTCGGTATCGAATGCGTCCACTCCTTCAACGCGTTTCACAGAATTGACTACCCAAATGGTGACAGGTAGAATCAAAATTTCGTAAACAGTTTTCAGCATAGCCTGAGTAAAAATCATAGTGACTAAAATACCAATCGAATAAACTCCTGCAAAGGCGATGCTGATGAAAATCAAGGAATCGGCACTTTCGCCAACCAGTGTTGAAGCGATTGCCCTTCCAGAGAAACCTTTGCCTTTTGTTAGCACTTTCATGCGGCTCATCACAAAAGCATTCAGGAATGAGCCAATTAAATAGGCGCCTAAGCTGGCAATTACAATTCGCGGCGTATTCCCCAAAACAGTTGCAAATGCTTCCTGATTTTGCCAGAACGGCGCTCCCGGAATTGCAATCCCAGCGGTGAAAAACATTACTGCCAAGACATTTACAGCAAATCCAGTCCAGATAATCAGACGCGCTTTTCCAAATCCCCACACTTCAGTAATTACATCATTTAAGATGTAAGCAATCGGGAAAATCAGCACACCGGCAGGTGCAGCCCAGGGACCGATCATTAAAATTTTAGTGGCAAGAATGTTGGAAATCAACAGACAGGTGGCAAATAAAATGCCCGCAAGCATAAACAATACAGATACTTCTTTTTTCATTTCTTGTTTTTTACGTGGTTACCAAGTACACGGCTTTCACAGAAAGCACGGCGCAAAAGTATAAATTTATTCTGGAAACGAAAAAACCAGATGACTCCTGATTTTGACTAGTACAATTAATTGTCATAACTTTGAAACAAAAGGCTATTGCTCATTGGACGAAACACCTAAAAACATTAATTTTTACAATATGATGAAGAATGACAGAATTGTAATTTACCAATCGTATATGGATCCTGTCAATGCCAATATTGTAAAGGGATTGCTCAATTCTTACGGAATTGAATGCTTCCTTTCAGATGAAAATATGGCAACCATCTACTCACAATATAATCAGGCAATTGGCGGTGTTAAACTGAATGTGTTTGAGAAAGACATCGACAGAATTAATACTTTGCTACAAGCTGAAAATATTGAAGTAGAAAATATTGCCCTAAACGAATTAGAAAAATCAGGAGTAGTCTGCCCAAACTGTCATTCGGCCAATGTTGGTTACGGAGGTTCTTTAAAAAGGAAATTCGGATTATGGAGTGTTCTGATTTTTTCGTTAATAAGCATATTCGCATTTATAAGTTATCCATTCTATCAGCGGAAGGCTTATTATTGTTTTGATTGCAATCATGAATTCAAAAAAGTATAATTTCCATTTAAAATCCATCGATATGAATCCATTTGGAATTTCCTGCCAAAATATACTTCAATTACTTGATATCTGGGAATCGCGCCTGCTGGCACTTTCAGAAGAAGTAATTAGCACCCGGAAGAACATTCAGAACCGAAGTATCCGGCAGATTCTGGGGCATTTGTTCGATTCGGCATCGAACAACACGCACCGGATTGTTCATTTGCAATACCGCGAAAACCCAATGACATTTCCGAATTATGCCACAATGGGAAACAACGATCGTTGGATTGCTATTCAGGATTACCAGCATGAAAACTGGTACAATCTGGTTCAGCTCTGGAAATACGCCAACCTGCATTTCATTCATGTTGTTCGAAACGTTGACCAAACTATGCTCGAAAATCAATGGATCAGTGGCGAGGATCAGCTCATATCACTTCGCGAAAACATTGAAGGGTACCTGCCTCATCTGCAATTGCATCTGGCTGAAATAGGAGAACTGATCAACAGAAAGTAATGAAAGACCCAAGCATTCTTCAAATTAGCGAAAATTAACTTAGGTACTTTGGAACTCTGCTACTTTGGAACTTTTATAAACTTATCTTTGTTCCTGAACAAAAAAATTCACACATGGACTTTACTGCATTTCGCGGAATGAAACCCTTTGCCCAACTGATGTTTTCCCTATTTGTTATGGTAGCTTCAGTTTTCATATTTATGGTTGTTGGGATGATTGCCGTTATTCCGATCTACGGCTTGGGTGGTCTGATGAACAGCATGTCAGAAACTAGCCTGAATTCGCCGGAAGGAATCAATCTGCTGAAATATTTTCAGGTCATTCAATCTATAGGATTATTTGTTGTCCCGCCTTTTATTATTGGATGGTTATACCAGGGTAATTTTAGCGAATACCTGAAAATAAACCGTTCAACAAGAGTCCAATCTTTTTTATTGGCATCAATCTGCCTATTGGCGGTTATTCCATTTATCAATTTTTTGGGAGCAATCAACAGCCAAATGACTTTTCCGGAGTCTATATCCGGACTTGAAGGTTGGATGAAAAACATGGAAAATGCAGCTCAGGTAATGATTGAAAAGTTCATGAAGGTGGATGGTATTTCTGGTTTGATGTTTAATATTTTCATGATCGCAGTTCTTCCGGCTCTGGGGGAAGAACTGATGTTTCGGGGTGTTATTCAGCGGATTTTTTCAGATTGGACGAAGAATTACCATTGGGGCATCTGGATCTCTGCCTTTTTATTTAGTGCCTTGCACATGCAGTTTTATGGCTTTCTTCCCCGGATGGCTCTTGGTGCCATGTTTGGCTACTTGCTGGTGTGGACTGGAACCATGTGGGTTCCAATTCTGGCACATTTCGTAAACAACTTGATGGGAGTCTTAGGTTATTTTCTTATTGGTAAGGGAGTATTATCAAAAGACATTGAAGAATGGGGAACTGGATCGGAGCAATTTCCTTTGGTAGTTATAAGCTTTTTGGCTGTTGGAATTTTGCTTTTTGTGATTTTCCGTAGCGAACAGGCTAAAACAAAAATGCCCGCAAATCAGATTGATTCACAGGCATCACGAATTGATTGATTTATTAAGAAAAAACAATACTTTGCTGTAAGCTTTCAACTTCGATTTTCTTTTGTTCCGAAGCACGATAAACATATACGATTCCGTATTCCGAAGCTTTCTCTCTCTTCTCGTCATCCGACAGATGAACCAACGAGTTTTCAACTTCGTTCCACATTTCCTGAATCAGCTGATCTGCCTGCTCGCGCAATTCGGCAACTTTCATCGAGGCACGATTGGTAATATTCTGAAGCATTTTCTGGTGACGATAAGCCTCAACAAATTCTTCGTAATGTACTTTTACCAAGGCAATTGATGGACTATAAATCGGACTTCCACCTTTTAATACACGCTTCTGCTCACCTTCAATAATCCGTTCACCCCAGGTCATTACGTTTGCTTCCAGATTAAGGGGAGGTGTTGCCTTCGAATTTGCCTTTAAACCATAGAATTCAATAACCTCAGGTTTCATTTCACCACGCAAAATAGCAAAATTTACTACCTGAAGAAAATGAGACAAATAGAGTTTAGATTTTCTGAAAATTTCACCATAGTCTTTCGACCGATCGAACTGGTTTTGTTTGGAGACATTAAGCTGGCGAATCGCTCCCAGAAAATGAGGATAAAATGTCTGCAAATTTTCCAGAGTCTGCTGACTGAAAGCCAGTTTTTTTAATGCGATTCTCTTACCAAGTTCCAGTCCTGCTTCTATGGCACGAAGCCTTGCCACATCTGTATTCGGTAATCTCCTGTAAGGCATAAATTAGATTTTAGGTACACTATTGCGAATATACAAATTGCAGGTTCATTTTTCTGGCATTCGCAAAAGAACTAATCAACAGCTATTTGTTTAAAAGGTAGGTTAAGTTATTGACTGTAAATTCATTGTCGCGTTAGTAATTTAAGATATTAACAACTGATTGCTCATAAACTAGTTGCATTTTGCCCATAATGGTAAGGTTTTGGGTATCAGACTTCTTGAAAAGATGACTTGTAGGTGGTAAAATCGGCAAATTGGTGATTACATCACCGATATTTCAGGATTGATTGGCTTCTGAAAAACCATAAAAAAAGCTCCAGAGGAAAATCTCCGGAGCTTTATCGTAAAAATGTGTGATTAGACTAGTCTTGAAATTTCGCGAATAAGAATTCGCGGTTCAAACGGGCGATGTTCGAAAGTGAGATGTTTTTTGGGCATTCTACTTCGCAAGCGCCAGTGTTGGTACAGTTACCAAAACCCAGTTCATCCATTTTAGCTACCATTGCCTTTGCACGTCGGGCTGCCTCAATGCGACCCTGTGGCAACATAGCT
>Ga0302288_1001180_pt1 | contig 17445 bp, 11 predicted proteins | sample III_Fen_N1_1_FD_194549 | JGI IMG/M metagenome (GOLD analysis project Ga0302288, IMG submission 194549) | Peat permafrost microbial communities from Stordalen Mire near Abisko, Sweden - III_Fen_N1_1 | ecosystem: Environmental > Terrestrial > Soil > Wetlands > Permafrost | place: Sweden: Abisko...
CCATGTCCTGTTGCACGGCCCTCCCGGATTAGGCAAAACCACCCTTTCAAACATTATTTCAAACGAACTCGGGGTTGGCTTTAAAGTGACATCCGGTCCTGTTTTGGACAAACCAGGAGATTTGGCCGGTGTGCTGACGGCATTGGAACCCAATGATGTGCTTTTCATCGATGAAATACACCGGTTAAGTCCCGTCGTGGAAGAGTACTTGTATTCTGCCATGGAAGATTTCCGAATCGACATTATGATTGACAAAGGTCCTTCTGCAAGGTCTATTCAATTGGAAATCAATCCGTTCACAATGGTTGGAGCAACAACTAGAAGTGGGTTGCTTACCGCACCTTTGCGCGCTCGTTTCGGGATCAATTGCCATTTGGAATATTACAAATCAGAAGTACTGAGCAATATCATCCTGCGTTCGGCCCGGTTGCTGAACGTGGCTTGTAGCAAAGACGCAGCGGATGAAATCGCCGGACGCAGCCGAGGAACGCCCAGAATTGCCAATGCGCTGCTCCGACGTGTACGCGATTTTGCCCAAGTGAAAGGGAATGGTGAAATTGATCCTAAAATCGCGCGATTTGCTTTGGAAGCTCTGAACATAGACAAATATGGCCTGGACCAGGTTGACAACAAGATATTAAGCATTTTGATCGATAAATTTCAGGGAGGTCCTGTTGGATTGACAACCATTGCAACAGCATTGGGCGAAGATCCTGGTACCATTGAGGAAGTGTATGAACCCTTCCTCATTCAGGAGGGTTTTCTGAAACGTACACCCAGAGGCAGGGAAGTGACAGAACTGGCCTGGAAACATTTGGGTAAATTCAGAATGGGTTCGACTCAGGAACTTTTTTAAATTAACAACGGGGTTTAACCCATATTAAATCAGGTTTTTATGGCTGATATGAAGAGTCTGGCAAAAGATACTGCCATCTATGGTGTAAGCAGTATTCTTGGTAAATTCCTGAACTGGTGCTTGTTGCCTTTTTACAGTTATGTCCTGGCCGCTCCAAAGGATTACGGGATGGTCACCGATTTATATAATTGGACGGCAGTAATGTATATCTTGCTTACTTACGGGATGGAAACTGGTTTTTTCCGTTTTGTGAATAAGTCCGACGAGGAATCCAAAAAGGTCTATTCCACCACTTTGTTCAGTGTTGCCACGACTTCCATTTTTTTCATCGCAGTTTGTCTGCTTTTCAATTCTCCCATTTCAATCGCCATGGGTTATGGCACGCATCCGGAATTTATCTGGATGATGTGCGTGATTGTCGCCATTGACGCATTCAGCGCCATTCCCTTTGCATTCCTTCGTTATAAAAAACGACCCATTGCGTTTGCCTCCCTTAAGATGGTAATGATTTTTTCCAACATCGTACTGAATGTATTTTTCTTGTACCTCTGTCCGAAAATATATGCCTGGCATCCGGGTTTGGTGGATTGGTTCTTTGTTCAAAACTATGGGGTAGGGTATGTTTTTGTTGCCAATTTCCTCTCTTCCATTATCGGTCTGATGACCTTGCTGCCTTTCATGTGGCTGAAGTGGATTTTCGACTGGCCCCTGCTGAAACGAATGCTTAAATATTCGCTGCCACTCCTAATTTTAGGTATGGCTGGCATCATGAACCAATCGTTTGATAAAATAGTATTCAAATACCTGTTTGCTGATAAACAGGAAGCAATGACACAATTGGGTATTTACGGTGCCTGTTTCCGCATTGGTATTGTCATGATGATGTTCACTCAAGCGTTTCGCTATGCTTACGAGCCATTCGTTTTTGCCAGGCAAAAAAATGAAGATAACCGGAAAGCGTATGCAGATGCAATGAAATATTACATCATTTTTTCTGTCTTCATTTTCTTGGGTGTCATGTATTATTTAGACATTCTTCAGTTTCTGGTACGAAGTGATTATCGTGTTGGCTTGGTTGTTGTACCCATTGTTCTGGTGTGCTACATTTTTCAAGGCATCTACTTCAATTTGTCTTTCTGGTATAAACTCACTGACAAGACTAATTGGGGTGCCATCATTGCGCTCATCGGGAGTGTGGCTACTATTGCAGGAAACATCATTTTTGTACCCGTATACGGTTACATCGGCTCTGCCTGGGTCGCCTTCATTTGTTTCTTTATGATGATGATCATATCTTGGATATTGGGCCAAAAGTATTACCCCATCACTTACGATTTGAAATCTGCCGGACGATACACCTTGCTTTGCATTGTGCTTTACTTGGCTGGAATGTTCGTTCCAATTGAATCCATGACACTCAGAATGGTCTATCGTACAGTGCTACTCTTGCTATTCGGCGCCTATGTGGTACGTAAGGATTTACCGCTAAAATCCATCCCTATCTTGAACAAGCTGGTAAAAAAAGGTTGAATGAGTGCCATTTAACACACTCAAAGTGGACGAATGGTGCACCTGACGGATGTGAAAAGGGCTTATCTTTGCTCTTGTAAACCTCATCTTTCGGAAACCATGAAAACGAGATCTCCATTTTTTGTGTTTGTTCTAGCTATACTCTGCATTAGCTTCAATGTTCAAGCTGTTGGACTGCTATCTTTCCCCGGAGCTGAAGGCTTTGGTCGTTTTGCCGTTGGCGGCCGTGGAGGTGCAATATATCATGTGACCAATCTGAACGACTCAGGTACGGGCTCCTTTCGCGATGCAATCAGTGTATCGAACAGAATAATCGTTTTTGACGTTTCCGGCATCATTAAAGTAACTGTAGGAGATCCCTTGATTTTTAAAAACAACCTGACTATTCTCGGGCAAACCGCACCAGGAATGGGTGTTCAGATATATGGCGAACGTGTCTCCTTTTCAGGTTCAAACAATATCATTGTCAGGTATTTGCGCATTCGCATGGGTATCGGTGGAACAAGCGCCAAGGATGCAGCAGGTGTAGCCAACGGTTCGAACATGATGTTTGACCATATGTCGGTACTTTGGGGAAGAGACGAATGTTTCTCGGTGAATTGGGATAGCAAGGGTACGGAGCCGACCAACATCACCATTCAGAATTCAATCATTGGTCAAGGATTACAGACACACTCCTGTGGTGGTTTAATCCAGACAGACGGAGGCGTGACCTTGTACCGAAACCTGTACATCGAAAATAAAACACGTAACCCCAAAGTCAAAGGGCTTAACCAATATATCAACAACGTAGTTTACAACTGGGGAAATGGTGGTTGTTATATTATGGGTGATACGGAAGCCAACTCCTGGGCCGATATCGAAAACAATTATTTCATCAATGGCCCTTGGGATGGCGCCACTTCTGTTTTTTCACGTGGAACGCCCACATTTACGTGTTATGGTAAAGGAAACTATGTCGATGCGAATATTAATGGTGTTTTGGATGGAACGCTAATGACCCCAGACCAATATTCAGGCAGCACACCTGTAACTGATTTTTCAACTTGGGATAATTCAACAACCCGTCCGCAGGCTCATCCAGTGATTTTAGGCATGATGTCTGCAAAAGATGCCCTGGCGTGGATAATTGACAGTGTTGGCCCATCGCTTCCTGCCCGCGATGATGTGGACAAATACATCATTGATGAAGTAAAAACCTATGGAGGCGGAACTACTGGTGGAATTACGACTGAACGGACGTTGCCTCATGGTGGAACTGGAGTTTTATACAATGGGTACAAACCAACGGATACCGATGCAGATGGTATTCCCGACGCATGGGAATCTGCTCACGGTTTGAATCCAAACGATGCTTCCGATGCCGCAGCCCTTGCAACCAATGGTTATGCCAACATTGAAAATTATTCGTTTACCATCAACGCGGCTTATCCGTTCATTAAATCACCTTCAGGTTTGACTTCGACCACCCAGACAACTTCCAGCATCCAGCTGAAATGGGCCGACAATTCCTCCGATGAAACGGGCTTTTATATTGAAAGTTCAACCAATGGAACGACCTATTCCGTTATTGCAACGGTGGATGCCAATACAACGACTTATGTGAATACCGGTTTGCCACAGGTTACTAAATATTATTACAGGGTCAGAGCATTTAATGCCACCTTGACTTCACCATATAGTGCGGTATACAGCACTTCGACCTGGGGTGATCCAACAATTCCCGTTGCCTGTACCAGCCCTTCTCCTGCCGATGCTGGTTCCTACGGAGCAGCAAATTCTTTGAAATTAAACTGGTCCAACGGCACTACGCCTTATGGCGGAACGCTCTATTATTTCGTCTATATTGGTCCCACAGCCGATAGCCTTCAATTGGTAGCCGACAGTATTATTACACCCTATTTTACTTACGGCTCAGTTCCGGCAGGAAAGAATTATGTTTGGCGTGTTGACACCCGAAATACCATTGGACGTACAACGGGTTCGCTCTGGACGTTTGAAACCATAAACGGAGGTCAGCTGTTTTCTACAGATTTCAGAACCAATCCGACTGCATTCTATACATTATACGGTTCCACTGGTGCAACAACAAACATTATCAACGCTGCAAATACTACTAAGACTGTTGGTGGAATGACTTTCGGTTCCGGTGCAAGTTCCATCCGAATCGTATATATTCCTCAAGGTAATCCAACCTCTACAGTAGTTGATTACGGGCCATATACAGTTGCAGACAGTGGTTCAACGACCGGATGTGTTCAATTTTATACGACCTCCTCCGGCGGGTACCTTAAATTCCCGGAAGTTCAGGGCCCTTGTGTAATTACGCTTTGGGCGGGAAATCCGTCCACCACTGGGTTGACGTTCAATCTAAACAGCATCATTAACGGAGTCGAAGCCAGGGCAACCAGTTTTACACTTGCTGCTGCCAAAAGAGCATTTAAGCTTCAGTACACGTATTTGGGTACGGACAAGATCACATTCAAGGTGGACGCCAATGCCAAGAAATTCAATTTGAACGATGCTTTGATTGAGTCTTTTGTGCCATTAGTTTCGGCAGATCCCATTGCGATAACGTCTTCTCCAGATACGTCAAACATCAGTTATATGGATGGTTCTTTGACGCTGAACTTCAATCAGACAATACGATACAATGGCGGCGCTCTTATAAACGGGGACCAATTTGAACAAGTCACCGCTTCAGGTGGTGGAACTTCCATTCAAGTGAATTATACAGCCCTGGATGCCAACACGGAGTATTCCATTCAATTCCCGGAAGGCGCTGTGACTGATTTTTACAATACGAAGTCATTTACCAATGAATTTTTATTCAAAACCTCTGATTATTTGCCAGCGAAAATTTCTGGTGATACGCATTTTGGTAAGGCAGCCGTATCATTGCCCCTTACCTTCAAACCGTTCAATGTGGTTTCTCCGTTCACAACAGTTGGAAGCCTGACTCAAACAGCTGCCGCAGATTTCCCGCATTGGATTACTGCTACTGGAGGAATCACGGCTGACTCCGTGCTGATGACATCTACTTCAGACAAAATGATGGGTTATTTTAATGATCCGGCCAAGATTTTACGACTGAAAGCCAGTATGATTGGCAGCGGAACAGTTACACTGAAGGTTCAGGAATCCAGGAATCCTGATGGAACACCGGGCTGGAGGACCATTCGTCAACTGACACAAGCCAATTTCCCGTTGAATATGGAATTTTATCTGAATCCGCTCGCACAGTTTGTAAAGATTGTACCGGTGAGCATTTCAGGTACGATGGTTGTAACGGAAATGCAACTGACCAATGCTGCCGGAACGTATCCGACTTCACTTTCAGAAATCACCTCAGATTTGGGTGTCCGCGCCATTTCAGAAGCAGGCCGACTAACTTTACATGGTCTTGCATTGGGCATGGAATTAAATGTCTATGATGCCATGGGCCGTTTGGTTCTCAACAAGTCAGCCCACGGCGAATGCCAGGATCTGGAACTTCAACATGGTTTTTATATCTTGAAGATAAAAGCAGGGAAAACCTTACAAAACCTCAAAGCATTCGTGCTTTGAGAAAGATTCCCTTATTGTTTGTGGAGATTTTTAGTGTGCTAGGGCTGCCCGGGAGGGTGGCCCTTAGTATTTGACCCCCTTGCCGTTCAATTCTAGTCGGAGCTGTCGCCAGTGAGGCAGGTATTTATCCATGCAAGCCTTGAATTTAGGGCCGTGTCCGCGTTCATGCAAATGGCACATTTCGTGAACGACAATGTATTCAATGCAAGGGAAAGACTTTTTAGCGAGTTCCACGTTAAACCAAATCCGATGGTCAACGACATTGCAAGTGCCCCAACGGGTTTTCATCCGCTTCAACTGAAATGCTTTGACCTGCACGCCCATAATGGGTTCCCATTCGCGGATAAGGGCCTCTAGGCGCTTTCTGAGCTCGTTGCGGTACCATGCGTCCAAAACGCCGGGAACGGCAGCCCTGGTGGCGCCTGGCTTCAAATAAACCGTGATTTTGCCTTCCGCATCAAGTATGACTCTTGGTGCAATCGGGTGGTGTTCGATTACGGCCGGATGAGCGACACCTAAAAAGGGTATGGAACTAAAATCGGAAGGTTCCAGCTCTTTTATCTTGTCAATCCGTTCAAGATGTTTTCTTATCCAATCGGTCTTGTCAGAAAGGAATTTCCGGGCTTCGATGTCACTGACGTGATGGGGCAGGGATAACCGTACCTCGCCTTCCGGAGTGACTGTAAGCCTTAGGCTTCGCATGTCTTTCCGGTGAAGCTGGACCACCAGTTCCTCCACTTGGAGCTCACTTTTGTGCACGCTCGATTTCGCGGAGGTTTTCGAGTTTCTTTTTAGCCAGAAATCCATAAATGTCTTCCAAATGCTCTGTTACTTTTTGTTGGCCGAACTCATAAACCTTGCCGACCAGTCCGTCCAGGAAATCACGGTCGTGGGAAACTACGATCAGCGTTCCATCGAATTCCAACAAGGCCTGTTTCAAAATATCCTTGGTCTTCATATCCAAGTGGTTGGTTGGCTCATCGAGGATCAACAAGTTGACCGGTTCCAACAAAAGTTTGATCATGGCCAATCTAGTGCGTTCACCTCCTGAAAGTACTTTGACTTTCTTGGTGGAAGCCTCACCGCCAAACATGAAGGCGCCAAGAATGTCCTTGATTTTCGTTCGGATGTCGCCCACAGCCACTACGTCGATAGTTTCAAAAACGGTACGGTCTTCGTCCAACAACGACGCCTGATTTTGCGCAAAGTAACCAATTTTTACGTTGTGACCAAGCGTCAGCGTTCCGTCGTATGGAATTTCACTCATGATGCATTTGACGAGAGTCGATTTCCCTTCGCCGTTGCGGCCTACAAAGGCAATTTTTTCACCCCGTTCAAGAGTGAAATTTGCGTTCCTGAAAATAACTTTATCTCCCCAGACCTTAGTCACTCCATCTGCAATGACAGGATAGGCTCCTGAGCGGGGAGAGGGCGGAAAGCGTAAGCGAAGGGAGGAGGTGTCTTCCTCATCCACCTCTATTCGATCAAGCTTTTCCAACATCTTCACACGGGACTGAACCTGTAATGTTTTGGAATAAGTACCCTTAAATCGTTCTATAAAATCGGTTGTGTCCGCAATGAATTTTTGCTGCTCGTCGAACTGTTTTTGTTGTTGCTCGCGACGTTCGCGGCGGAGTTCCAGGTAATGGGAGTATTTGGCTTTGTAGTCGTAGATGCGGCCCATGGTCACTTCGATGGTGCGGGTGGTGATGTTGTCCACAAAGGCGCGGTCGTGCGAAATTACAACGACGGCTTTCCCACTGTTGATCAGGAAATCTTCAAACCACTGTATGGAATCAATGTCTAAGTGATTGGTTGGTTCATCGAGCAGCAGCACGTCTGGGTTCTGGAGCAGCAACTTGGCCAGTTCAATGCGCATGCGCCAGCCTCCGCTGAATTCCTTGGTTGGCCTGTCGAATTCACTTCGGCCGAAACCGAGACCGATCAGCATCTTCTCGATTTCACCGTCGTAATTGATTTCTTCGATGCTGTAGAACTGTTCGCTCAGGGTCGAAACGCGTTCAATCAAAGCCATATATTCGTCCGATTCGTAATCGGTGCGGGTTTCTAACTGAAGGTTGATGGCATTTATTTCAGCCTCCTGGGAATGGATGTTCGAAAAAGCCTGGGCGGTTTCTTCGAACACGGTCCGATGGTCTTCGGTCATCAAGTGTTGGGGCAAATAGGCCACGACGGTGTCTTTCGGAATCGAGACCTTGCCTCGACTCGGTTCGCGCAAACCGGATAAAAGTTTGAGCAGGGTTGATTTGCCCGCTCCGTTTTTACCCATCAGGGCGATGCGGTCTTTTTCATTGATGACGAACGAAACATCCTTGAACAGGTTAGTTCCGTTAAATTCGACACAGAGTCCTTCTACTGAAATCATAAATGGTCAACGAGTATTAAAAAAAGCACTAGGGATTGCTCCAAAGTGCTTTTCGGTTGTGAAACTACCGGGATAGTTTAGTATTTTTTCTTTTTGAATCCGTCTTTGTTCTTGTTTCCGGTATAGCCTTTGTCCTTGCCGGGATAACTTGGTTTGGCCCCGTCTTTGCTATATGGCTTTCCTTCGAAGCTTTTCTTTTCGCCGCCAAAACCGCTTTCGCGTTTGGGACCACCATAGGAGCTTCCTTCGGTACGCGGTTTGTAACCACCTTCTGCACGAGGCTTATAGCCGCCTTCAGAGTTGCCACCTTTGTAACCACCTTCTGAACGAGGTTTGTAGCCACCCTCTGAGTTGCCACCTTTATAACCGCCTTCGGAGCTGCGCCCTTTGTAGTTGCCACCTTTGTAACCACCTTCGCTTCTTCCACTGCTGCGGTAATTGCTGCCACCGTCATCACGGCGACCCTTGTAACCACCACGCTGACCATCGCTTTCGGCACGGTCTTTTGTGCCACGGGCAATCTGTTCTTCGGTTGCAAATTCAACTTTTACATTACGTCCCAGAAAATCCAGTTCGCGCAAAGCTGCAACCACCTTTTTAGAGGAAACTTCTTCCACATCGAATAAGGAGTAACGGGTAAAGAAGTCAATCTTGCCAATTTGAACACGGCCTTCAACATAATCATTGATGAGGTCCATCAGGTTCTTTGGCGTGATGCCGTCCATTTTACCCAAGCCAATGAATAGCTTAGTATAACCGGCTTCAGGACCCATTCCTGCTTTTTCACCACTTATATCTCTGCGGTCTTTCTTTGTTTCACCTTCGACGGTTTGAATGTCATTGGCATCTTGGTAATAGTTGATCAAACGGTTAAGCTCTAAAGAAACCACACGCTTGATGAGGTCTTCTTTTTCCAACCATTCCAGTTTACGATAAACGGCAGGAAGCAATGCTTCGATTTCAGTATCATTCACCTGCACTTTTTCTACCTTGTCCATGTAGGCGAACACCTGCTTTTCGCAGATTTCCTTACCTGTAGGCATTTTTGCAGCGACGAAAGTTTTGCTGATTTTGCGTTCGATGTCGCGAATCTTGCCTTTTTCCTTGATATGGACAATGGAAATGGAAGTTCCCGTTTTTCCTGCGCGACCGGTACGACCGCTACGATGGGTATATGACTCGATTTCATCGGGTAAGCTGTAATTGATGATGTGCGTCAAGTCATTTACGTCCAAACCACGGGCAGCCACATCGGTAGCAACCAACAACTGGATATTGCGGGAGCGGAACTTATTCATCACATAGTCACGTTGTTGCTGAGACAAATCTCCGTGGAGTGAGTCAGCACTATAACCGTCTTGAATCAACTTATCGGCAATTTCCTGAGTATCCTTACGGGTTCTGCAGAAAACGATGCCGTAAATATTGGGGTAAAAGTCGGCGATGCGTTTTAGCGCCAAATATTTGTCTTTGGCTTGAACCATGTAGTAAACATGCTTTACATTGGCCGTGCTTTCGTTTTTGTTCCCGATGGTGATTTCACGGGGATTACGCATGTATTTTTTGGTGATGCGGGCAATTTCGGCCGGCATGGTTGCGGAGAAAAGCAAGGTGTTGCGTTCAACAGGCACTTCAGCCAAGATGGCATCGATGCTTTCAGAGAAGCCCATGTTCAGCATTTCGTCCGCTTCGTCCATAATGACGTTGATGATGCCGGACAAATCCACACAACGGCGGTTCATCAGGTCCAACAAACGGCCAGGAGTGGCAACGACAATGTGAACGCCCTTCTTGAGGGTCTTGATCTGGCTTTCGATACTGGAACCACCGTAGACGGGCAGAACTTTCAGCTCGTCAATGTATTTGGAATAGTCGTTGAGGTCGTCGGCAATCTGCAGACAAAGCTCACGAGTAGGGCACAAAACCAGTGCCTGTGGTTGGTGTACGGAAAGATTGATTTTCTGGATAATGGGTAAACCGAAGGCGGCTGTTTTACCGGTCCCGGTCTGTGCAAGTGCAATAACGTCGTTTTCTTCGCCCAAAAGGAAAGGAATTACTTCTTCCTGTACGGGCATGGGCTGTTCGTAGCCCATTTCGGAAATCGCTTTCAGGATGGCGGGCGCGATTCCCAATTCTTCAAATGTCTTCATTAAATTGGTTTAAATGCTGTTATCAGCAACAGCGGGTGCAAAGGTAGGTATATTTTTCAAATAATAATTCGTTTTGCTTGTCTATTCTGTATGAATGCGTTATGTTTGAATAGGTTTTTAAAATTAACGTTCAATATGCGCAAAATCATCGGTATCGGAGAAACAATCCTTGACATCCTTTTTAAGAACGAACAACCGACTAAAGCCACACCGGGCGGGTCCGTTTTCAATGGTATGATCACTTTAGGACGCTTGGGTGTTCCTGCTTTGTTCATAAGTGAAACGGGAAACGACAAAGTCGGAAAGATAATCAAGGATTTCATGCAAGATAGCGGCCTTTCCACCGAGTATATTGATACTTTTCCGGACGGAAAGTCGCCAGTGGCTCTTGCGTTCCTAAATGAAAATAACGACGCCGATTATCTGTTTTACAAAGACTATCCCTCCAACCGCCTTGATACGGGTTACCCCATCATCGAAGCTGACGATATTCTCATTTTTGGGTCTTTTTATGCGTTGAATCCGGTACTTAGACCTCGTGTGCTGGAATTGTTGCAGTTTGCTTCCGACCGGAAAGCAATTATCTACTACGATGTCAATTTTCGTCAGAACCATGCCAACGAAGCGATAAGACTGACATCCTCCTTTATCGAGAATTTCGAATTTGCAGACATTATAAGGGGCTCGGCCGACGATTTCAGGTTTCTATACAATTCGGTGGATGTAGATAAGATTTACAAGGATAAAATCCACTACTATTCGCCAAACTTCATTTACACGTCGGCAGAAAACGGGGTAGATGTGCGTGGCGTAAATTTCAGCAAGCATTATGATGCCAAATCCATCAAAACCGTCAGTACTGTCGGTGCTGGAGATAATTTCAACGCCGGTGTTGCTTTCGGCCTTTTTCGTTCTGGGATTCGTCGAGCCGACTTACCCAATCTGACCGAAAAGGATTGGGATGGTATCATCCAGTGCGGACTGGACTTTGCCGCCGAAGTATGTCAATCGTACGATAATTACATCACCAAAGAATTCGCAGCAGCTTACCGCATCTGAAATTCGTAGCCCATCAGCACATTTCCATCGGTTTGCTTTTCCAGTTTCTCCAGCAATTCAATGCATTGATCCACAGAATCTACGATAAAAAGGGGATTTGGCAGGAAATCGTGTAGGAATTTTTCTTCACGGAAAAGGTCCAATTGTTGCAAAAGCGGGTCGAAAAATTGGTTGATGTTCAGCAGAATGATTCTTTTGTTGTGAAAGCCAAGGTTGTAGGAGGACCATGCATCGAACAGTTCATCCATAGTACCGACACCACCCGGAAAAGCAATCAGGATGTCGCTGAGTTGTTTGATGATGTCTTTACGTTCACTCAAATCTTTGACCAGAATCTTTCGGTCGGTATGACTGCTGTGCCAGCCGCGGTTTGAAAAGTCTTCTGGTATGACGCCGATGCAATCACCCCCGTTTTCTCGGACCGTTTGTGAGAAAACCTCCATCAACCCTTGGTTGGAGCCGCCGTTTACCAGTGTTTTCTTGTTTTTGCCCATCCAGAGACTCAATTTGACTGCTTCCTCACGGAAAAGTGGTTTAATATGGGTGCTCGCTGAACAATAGATTCCAATCGTTTGCATGACTTTTTAATTTGAAGCAAATATAGTTCGTTTATTCTAAACAGTCGCTTCTCGTGACTCGGCATAGCTAATGTAAACATTATCTCTGCGCTCGCTACTCAAAACGTTGTTTTTTTTGTACGTTTGCACTACTCAATTTTTCAAAGATCGCCCATGCATTTCGACGAAATAGCTCCAATCACCTTTACGTTGCCAAACGGAATCCGTGTGATTCATCGTTCTTGCCACGGATCTGTTTCCTGTTGTGGCTTTGCCGTTAATGCGGGAACCCGCCACGAACTACCCCTCGAGGCAGGAATGGCCCATTTCACCGAACATTTGTTATTCAAAGGAACTGAAAATCGACGTTCACACCATATTTTAAACCGAATGGAAACCGTCGGTGGTGAGTTGAATGCATACACGACCAAAGAGGAAACGTTTATTTACTCCGTTTTTTTGGAAAACGATTACGAGCGGGCCATGGAACTCTTGACCGACTTGTTCTTTCACTCCACTTTCCCTGCGGAAGAAATTGAGAAGGAAAGGGATGTCATTCTCGATGAAATCAATTCCTACGAAGATTCGCCTTCTGAATTGATATTTGACGATTACGAGGATTTATTATTCGCCCACCATCCCATAGGTCGCAAAATTCTTGGATCCCCTGAATGCCTGAAAACGTTCGGGCACGATTCATTCGTAGAGTTTTACAACCGTAATTATACTGCTGATCGTATCGTTTTCTTTTCTCAGTCACCCATTCCATTGAAGAAGTGGCGTAAATTGGTGGAGAAACACATCGGGCAATTGGTGCCAGTTGTTGCCACTTCACCGTTCTTGTCCGAAAAACCTCAACCGTTGACAGGTTTCAGAGAAACCATCGGTAAAGAAACCCATCAGTCGCATGTGGTTTATGGCAATCGTAATTTCGAGTTCAGCCATCCGAACCGCATCGGTATGTATCTACTCAACAACATTTTAGGTGGACCGGGCATGAACAGTCGGCTGAATGTTTCCTTGCGCGAACGTTCGGGCCTGGTATATTCGGTCGAATCAAGTGTGACCTCCTATACAGATTCAGGCCTTTTCACCATCTATTTCGGTACCGATCCTGAACAAACGGATCGTTGTCTTTCGTTGGTTGAAAAGGAGCTTAAAAAACTCCGGGAGCAAACATTGACCACCCTTCAACTCCATGCGGCTCAAAAACAATTGTTTGGCCAAATGATGATTTCCTCCGAGCAAAAAGAGAATGGAACGCTGACCATGGGTAAAAGCATGTTGCATTTCAACCGGTTCGATTCGATGGACGAAGTCGCCGCCAAAGTGATGCGTTATACACCGGAATTGTTGCGCGAGATCGCAAATGAAATTCTGGATCCGGCTTCGATGTCGATGCTTATTTATAAATAAAAGATGGCTTCCGGCCCCATGTTGAACAACAAATCGAGAATGCTAAGGTTGGGTTGAAATCCAAATTTGCGGTCGAATACTTGAAAATAAGGCTCTGGTTTAAACATAGGATCGTTCACTGACCAATCTTTCTTGGGGTGGATGACAGTCCTTAAATCATCCCAAAAATCAGGCAGCTTACTTTCAGGATGATAGACTGTCGTATTCTCAGATGTAATTTCAATCTCCAACAATTCACATATTTTTTCACGGATTTCTTCGTTGAAATCGAATAAAAAGCCCGGCTTCTTTTTAAAAAATGGTCGCAAGTCGTCAGCGTAGTATTCAAAAAATGGGCTGGAATTGTATGCCGATTCGATGCTGTTCCAATGCAAGTGTTGCCAGTTCCCGTGGTCGGACAGACGCATATCTCGAATGCTTGTTTTTTCCGCATTGCCTTCTACCGGAAGTGAAAGAGTCATGGGGCCGTTGGCTGTACCAATGACACAACGGTTCCGCCAGGTTTGTTTGATGTAATGTTCGCAGGCTTCCATCAAAGGCTGTTCACTTCGCCGCCAATGCCAATAATACTGTACGGGCGCAAAATAAGCGATTGAGAAAAGTGTTGTATGCATTGGATTATTTTCGGATACAAAGTTAGTTCAAAAGATGTATATTCGTAAATTCAAAATGGAACACTACAAAGAATTTCTAACAGGTATGGAATACAGGAAACTTGGCAATACCGATTTGAATCTTTCTGTTGTTACCTTCGGTGCCTGGGCTGCTGGGGGAATGATGTGGGGCGGTACCGATCATAAGGCCTCTGTTGATGCCATGCGTGCATCCTACGAATTGGGTGTAACTTCATTTGATACTGCGCCGGTTTACGGAATGGGCTATAGCGAACAATTAGTTGGTGAAGCAATTAAGGGAATACCTCGCGACAAGGTTCAGATTTTGACAAAATTCGGCTTGAGCTGGGATAACACTCTAGGTGAATATTATTTTGACACCGTCAGTAACGAAGGGAAACCGGTGCATATTTACCGGAATGCCCGTAAAGAAGTCATCATCAAGGAATGCGAAGCCAGTCTGAAGCATTTGGGGACAGATTACATTGACCTATACCAGATTCATTGGTCGGATCCGACTACCCCTGTCAGCGAATCAATGGAAGCAGTTGCCAAACTGATTGAACAAGGAAAAGTCCGTTATGCCGGTGTTTGCAATTATTCCGTGGAACTGATTAAAGAAGCTTCGAAGTATGTACCCATCGTTTCAGAACAAGTTCCGTACAGCATGGTTAAACGGGGTATTGAGGCAGAAATCGTTCCTTATTGCCTTAGCCAAGGTTTGGGCATTCTGGCATACAGTCCACTGCAGCGCGGTTTACTAACTGGAAAAATGCATCCCGGTCATACTTTTGAGCCAAATGACAGCCGAATCGGTCAGGTTTGGTACAAAGATGAAAATCTAAAATTAATCAATGGTTTCCTAAAAAAACTTGAACCCTTGGCGGAAGCTAAAAAGGCCACCATCGGCCAGTTGGTTATTCGTTGGACGCTCGAACAACCCTGCATTTCTGTTGCTTTGGTTGGTGCCCGGAATGTGGCCCAGGCTGTTCAAAATGCCGGTGCCGCCCAAATTCACTTGAATTCAGATGAATTGACATTTATATCCGCCGAACTTCAAAAAGTATATTTAGTTTCTTAAACTATAATCCATTCACTCATAAACTTATCCATCATGTTTTCACCGCAAACCTATCAACAACGTCGCGACCAATTGTGTCAAAAAACAGGTTCAGGTATAATCCTTTTACCTGGCAGCAAGGAAGCTTCGATGAATTATCCGGAAAACACCTACCATTTCCGCCAGAATAGTCATTTTATCTATTTCGTAGGAATGGATCAACCGGATTTGTTTGTGGTGATTGATGTGGATGCACGCAAAACCATTTTGTTCGGTAACGAACTGACCATGGACGACATCATCTGGACAGGCCCTATGCCTAGTCTGAGTGAACAAGCTCTGGAATCGGGCATCACTGAAACATTGCCAACTTCCGCTTTAGGAGAGTATATTCATAAAGCACAGAAGCTGAACAGTCCCGTCCATTTCCTGCCCCAGCATAGAGCCTGGACAATGCTTCAACTGGAAGAGCTGACAGGTATTCCCGCCATGCAGCTTAAGGCAAAGGCTTCTGAAACCCTCATTCGTGCTGTTGTGGCCCTTCGCTCAGTTAAAAGCGCCGAAGAAATCGTTGAAATAGAGAAGGCAGCTGCTGTCGGTTATGATATGCACTTTACCGCATTGAAAATGGCACTTCCTGGTGAAACGGAGCGCAATATTGCCGGTTTCATCGAAGGTATTGCCCTTTCAAGATGCAATGGTCTGGCTTTCCCGACCATCCTTTCGCAACATGGGGAAGTGTTGCACGGACATACTCACTTAGGAACATTGGAGAAAGGCCGCTTTGTAATATGCGATGCCGGAGCCGAATCCCTTGAACATTATTCTTGTGACTTTACCCGTACAGCCATTGTTGGTGGTAAGTATACCACGCAGCAACGGGAACTTTATCAAATGGTAGTGGATGCCAATAACAAAGCCTTTGAACTAATTCGCCCGGGCATACTTTACAGAGATGTTCATTTAGCCTCCGCAAAAGTACTGGCCGAAGGCCTGAAGGCTGTCGGCATTCTTAAAGGCGATGTGGATGCGGCTGTTGCTGCTGGTGCTCAGGCATTATTCATGCCTCATGGGCTTGGTCACATGATGGGCTTGGACGTACATGATATGGAAGACCTGGGAGAAAACTATGTTGGTTATGACGACGAGATATCCAGAAGTACCCAGTTCGGGTTACGCAGCCTTCGCCTGGGCCGTAGGCTTCAACCGGGATTTGTTTTAACAGTCGAACCTGGTTTGTACTTCATGCCCGAACTAATCCAAAAATGGGATGCTGAAAAAATCCTGCCAGAATTTGTCAATTACGAGCGTGCCAAACAATTCATAGGCACAGGTGGTATTCGTACGGAAGACGATGCAATTGTGACCGAAACCGGATGCAGGATGCCTGGGAAAAGGCTCCCGATTTCGCCCGATGAAATCGAAGGTTTGTACTAAATTAATTCTAAAAATCGCTTGCCGGATGGTGAAAACAACATCATCCAGGCTTTGCCGATGATAAAGCGTTCAGGAAGCAAACCGAAAGACCGGCTATCATTCAGATAACCTTGATGATCGTTAATGAGAAAATAGTAGTTTTCTTTAAAAGTGTAGGAACGAATTTTATGTCCGTTTTTAAGGACATTGCCGGCAGTATCCTCATTCAAATGGACACTTTCGTAACGGTTGATCAATTCTCCGTACATTCTGAACGTACTTTCGTTCATTTCAATTTTGGTTCCTTTCGCAGGAATTAGAATGCTCTTTTCATCAAAACTGGAAACTCGAAGTTTTAACCCAAGGTCAACCTGTGCTTTAATACGGTACAAACTAAGCCATTCATGGCGAGTAAGGTAAACGAATCCAGAATCATTATCCTGATACACCGGTCGTTTGAATTTACAAGCCTTCATGACTTGCAAAAGTGCTTTCTGATTTGATAACGGATAACTGTAGCAAAAAGAGACATCTTGATATCTGGAAACCCTTTTCCCATTGATAATGGTCCTACCTTTAGTCAGGTAAAAATGTTCACCGGGAAGTCCGACGCAACGACTCAAGAGAATGGAGGATCTGTCAATGTTTTGAATAGTGGAAGGGTCATTGAAAGCCAACAAATCATTCCGTTTAATTGTTCCAAGAGCAAGGCAGCGTTTGGGATTGCTTCCTAAGCTGATGTAGCTTTTTTTTCCGAAAAGACTGTCAGGAGCAAATGGAATGCCAACTGAAATGGGCATGCGAGCTCCCAGTGACCATTTCTCAACCAGAAGT
>Ga0302288_1001181_pt1 | contig 17436 bp, 14 predicted proteins | sample III_Fen_N1_1_FD_194549 | JGI IMG/M metagenome (GOLD analysis project Ga0302288, IMG submission 194549) | Peat permafrost microbial communities from Stordalen Mire near Abisko, Sweden - III_Fen_N1_1 | ecosystem: Environmental > Terrestrial > Soil > Wetlands > Permafrost | place: Sweden: Abisko...
ACTTATATTATATGGTATATATTATTGCTTCATGAACATAATATACACCGTATAATATTATATGTCAATATCTCTTTTAAAATATTTTCTTTTTTGGGGAATATTTTTTTATATGAAAAAAGACCCGTAGGGTCTTTAAAATTCATATCATTATTTTTATCCCAGTGAATCTGGAAATATAGCTTTTCTGGAAATGTAGTGTATCTGGAAATGTAGTTTTCTGGTTTTAGACATCGCCCCTGGTAATTCTAACTTTTCTGATCTTACCCTTTATTGTTTTATCCTGAAGGCTGTCTAACACCTTTTTCCCTTTATTGTTTAACACATCCACATAAGTCAGGCTGTCCCTTACATCTATAATACCTATATCCTCTGATGTGATTCCTTCTATACTACACAGGGTCCCTACAATGTCCACTGCCCGCATTTTAGATTTTTTTCCACCACTTATGGATAAACGTGTTATTGTACGGTTAAAACCTGCCCCTTTTCTTTCTTTTAACTGGGTTCTTTCTTTTTGTCTGTCAAAAAAAGCTTCTTTTTTTTCTGTAGCCGGCTCTGATAACTGATACACCGGAATCTGCTGGTTTATAAATTCTTCCACCATCAGACGCATTTTTCTGTCATACTCACACACCAGGCTTACCGCCACTCCTGTATTACCTTTTCTTCCAGTTCTTCCGATTCTGTGGATATAGGTTTCTCTTCCCGTTGGAAAATCATAATTAAATACATGTGTGAGGTTATCAAAATCGATGCCTCTGGCAGCCACATCCGTTGCAATTAAATAACGGAACTTTCCAAGACGAAATCCTTCAATTGTTTTCAGTCTGTCCTGCTGGTCAATTTCACCATGAATCATTCCGCAGCGAACACCATCCCTGCCGAGCATTCTGCATAATACATTAACCATTTCCCTTGTTCCGCAGAAAATCATGGCGCTATCCGGATTTTCATCTATCATAATATCAAGAAACGTATCATATTTTTCCTCATCAGGTACTTCATAAAGCTTTTGGGTAATAGTATCGATGGTTGTACCATCTTCTTCTAAAATAACCGAAACTGGTTCTTGCATATATTTTTCTATCAGTTCATTTAATCCATCTCCTAAGGTGGCAGAAAACAGCATAATATTAAAATCTGTTTTGATAGCTTGTATAATCTGTTCAACTTCGTCAATAAATCCCATATCCAGCATAAGATCAGCTTCATCGATAACCAGATACTTGATATTGGAGAGATCCAGCGTGCCTCTTCTGATATGATCCATAACCCTGCCTGGTGTTCCAACTGCTATATGGGATTTTTGTTTTAATGTCTGAATTTGCTTATCTATAGGAAAACCACCAAATAAATCAGGTACTTTTAACCTTTTATTACGACCTATATGAAATATTTCCTGTTTGACCTGTACAGTCAGTTCTCTTGTTGGTTCTAAAACCAGTGCTCCAGGCAAATTATCATTCCAGTCTGCCATCTGGCAAAGGGGAATAGCGAAGGCAGCTGTTTTTCCGCTGCCTGTCTGTGATTTTGCAATGATATCCTTATAAAGGAGTGCCTGTGGAATTACTTCCTGCTGAATTGGCGTAGGCTCCGTATATTTTAAAACCTGTAATGCATTGATAATACTGTCCGATAAACGAAACCTTGTAAATTCATTATTCAATTCATTTTCTCCTTTAGTCCTACCTGATTTATATCTGCTTTTTCCAAAAAATCTAATCTTCACCTGTAAGAAATACAGGTATAAAATCATGTTCTATTTCCGGTAAAAATTTATCTGTCAGATCTTTTACTTTCAGTTTTAATGTCGATGTATTGATACAGGGATGCCCGCCAAAATACTGATTTTTTAATATGTCCTCATCGATAAGCAACTGTACCCGTTTATTTTTATCATTCATAAGCCCAAGTACACTTACAGATCCTGGTGTTATATCAAGAAATTCCAGCAAATATTCTTCCTGGGCAAAAGAAAGTCTTGCAGTATTAATCTGTTTTGATATTTCTCGTGTTTTAAATTTCTTCTCACCAGGCATCATCAACAGATAAAAATCTGTTTTCTGACTGTTACACAAAAAAAGATTTTTACATACCGTAAAATCCAGGAGTTCATTTATGCGTGCACAGGCTTCCATGGTATGAAGTTCTTCATGATCCACCCGTTCATAGGAAATATCCAGTTTTTCCAGTAAATTATATACTCTGATTTCCTTTTTTAGTCTTTCAGCTTCATCCGCCGGTCTTTGCTGCATTACTTTATATTCCATTCTGCATTACCTCTGAAAATTAGTTTTTTTCTATCTCCATAAGAACCGCTCGCACAGGAGATCCATCCAGACCTTCCATTTTTAATGGCTGGGCAGCAAGAATATATTGACCTTCCATAACATGATCAAGAACAAGTCCCTCCAGGATTACAATCTCATTACCTAGAAGCTCCCTATGAATAGGAACCTGGGTTCCCTCTATTCCAACCGTCTGACTTTCCACGCCTATAAGAAAAGTCTGCATCTTACTACAGACTTTGGCGGCTTCCAGTGTAAATTCCACATTTCCCTTTATTAAAAGACGTTTGGTACCATCCTGTAATGCTTTAGTCATGACTTCGTTTGTTATCTTTCCTGTAAGGCAGACAACTTTGCACTCTCCAACACATTTTACAAGATCTAGTTTTTCCATGGTTTTTCCATTTTTATAAAAATGGCTGGGCGCATCCAGATGCGTTCCTGTATGGCTTCCCATAGATAGAATTGTAAGATTGCAGATATCACCTTTTTCAATACTTAAAAAAGGAATTTTTCCTGGCTTTGGATCTCCTGGATATACCGATGACTGAAATAATTCCCGAGAAATATCGATTACATTCATAAATTTTCTCCCACTAACCTGTTTTGCTACAGATTATCAAGGCAAAAGTTGTAAATAGCCTTGGAAGTAGCGTGATTGTAATGAATTCCATCAACCGTTGTATATCCATTGTTTATCAAATAACTATAGGAATCAATCCACTTTATATCAGGTATCAAACCTGCTGACAAAGTACTGTTAAAAGCTACAATATTATCATTATTCACATATTTGCTATAGTCCAGTGGATTTACGGACAGATAATATACGCTTGCCCCCCTGTCAATCCAGGTCTGGCAGATTTTATTCATATCTTCAATATATTTGTCAACCTGTCTTGTATCATTAACACCCAGATTAATAACCACTTTTGTTCCGGCTGTAATATAGGGATCTGCCTGTATTGATCCATAATTTACAAACCAGTCTCTTCCTTTACCAACTGCACCTACCCAGAGATTGTTATTATCTTTTGTAGCAAGATACATGGCTACTGTTCTGGAATCTCCGATAAAAACAATGCCTGCTCCATCAATACTGGTATTTAATATATAATTCTTATCTTGTGTCGTATCCGCCACAACTTCTGTAAGTTCCGTATTTTCTTCTGTAACAGGTGTTACTACAACTTCTGTATTTTCCGGGGTGATAGTAACAGGTACTGGTACTTCTACCTGTTCATCGGAAAGATAAATATCGCTTACATAGGCTTCCTCTCCAAGATAATCTACCCTGTACCAGCCTGTATCAGCCTGCCCGGTTATATTCACTTCTTCATTCACAAAAAAATATCCAATAACGTCATAATCTGTTGTAGGTCCACTTCTTACATTTAAACTCGTAGTTGCATATTTTACAGCATCCATATCCGTTACTTCATATGATGGAAGAACCACGGCCTCTTCTGCAACATTTTCAGAATCTATAGTAGTGGATCCCGTCAGAGATAAGTCATTAATTTTATCTGTTGTAGCAGAATCACTTCCGGTTTCCTCTGCGGCTACGTTGACAACTTCCTGATCATCCTGCTTTGCTTCTGCTTGGCCAGCGCAGCCTGTTAAGGCAAAACAATAAAGCACCATGAGGCACAGCACTACATTCAGTACATTCCGTTGACAGTTACTTCTTTTTTTTCTAATCACAATCATTATTACCTTTCGTTTTTACAACTGACCTGCTTCTATAGCTCTGGTCATACACCCATTTTCAGCAGAACCGATTTCACAGATTTCGGCCTTACCATTTTTTCTACAGCTCTCACATGCTGGACATGGCTTTAATTCACCACATAAATCACGTGGCATTGCTTCTCCAAGTCCGTTATGTCCACAATCACTGCACCAGCATAAATCACATTCCTGAAAAAAATCAATATTTTTTGTTTTTTCAGGTTTACTTTTTTCTTTTAATTTGCTCTTTATAACTGTAGCGTTATCATCCACATTATTTTTTTTTGCTGGATTTTTCTTTTTTGCATCTTCAACTATCGGAGGTTCACTAAATAGATCAAACAATTCCAATTGCCCCTCTATCTGTTTCATTCTTCCCATATCCAAACCTGCCTCTCAAATTTTTGAGATTTATCTATTAAACATGAATTGTTAAAATTCATGAAAATATTAATTTATAATTTTTAGATAAAAAGCACTATAAGGTGGCATATCAAAACCACCACTAAGGTCTTTTTCTATACCCGTGATCAGATCCACTGCTTTTGTTCCACCTGTCTGAAAGTTTCCATGGTAAGCTTCTCCTGCGCAGTTAATTGCAACCAAAACCCTCTCTTCATCCGAATATCTTTCGAAAATGGTCTGTTTATTGGTCAGCAGTACTGTTTTAAAATTTCCATAATTTAGAGCTTTGCTATTCTTTTTTGCTTCAGCTATCAGACTTATAAATTGGGTTAACTCATTAAAAATAGGCTTTTCATAGCTTTGTCTTAAAGCTGGATCTCCCTGATTCTTATGGGCTTTTGCTCCCCATTCACTGCCATAGTATACACATGGTATTCCCGGCATACCAAAACATAAGGCATATATCAGTGGTAAATGCAATTCATTGGTAAGTACACTTGCAACTCGTGTTACATCATGGTTATCTACAAAGGATAACATATGCTTTCCTTTATACAGTGTCCAGTTTTCAGGTCCAAACTGACGGTTTAGGGAATGGATAATCTCAAACATATTATAACTGTTAAAGCTGGAATAAAGACCTTTGTAGCATTCATAGTTGGTAGCTGAATGAAGCATATTATCATTTACCATCTGGTTATAGTCACCGTGGAGCATTTCTCCCAAAAGCCAGAAATCATCTTTTTTCTGATCACAGAATGCCCTGAGCTTCTTTACAAAATCATAATCCAGACAATAAGCTACATCCAGACGCAATCCATCAATATGAAATTCATCAATCCAGTAGTTGACACTATCCAGCAGATAGTCTGCAACTTCCGGATTTTTCAGGTTCAGTTTAACAAGGTCGTAATTTCCTTCCCATCCTTCGTACCATAAACCATCATTATAATTAGAATTACCCGCCAAGTTTATATTGAACCAATTAAGATAAGCAGAATGTTCCCTGTTTACTAATACATCCTGAAAGGCCCAAAAGCCTCTTCCTGCATGATTAAAAACTCCATCCAGAACAATTTTTATATTCTGTCCATGCAGATTATCACAAAGTTTAGCAAAATCCTCATTTGTTCCCAGGCGGACATCTATTTTTTTATAGTCTCTTGTGTTATATCCATGGGTATCTGATTCAAATACCGGGGAAAAATATATGGCATTGGCCCCCACTTTTTTTATATGTTCAATCCAATCATTAACTTTATTTATTCTTGAAACCATCACACCATCATTTTCAAATGGTGCTCCACAAAATCCCAATGGATATATCTGGTAAAAAACGCTCTCATATGCCCACATAGCAAATCCTCTTCAATCTCATCTTATAATAAAAGTCAAAAAATTGTTTACTGGTAAATTTATAAATGCATCTGTTGATTTTATTTACTTGTTGTTTACTTATTATTAAATGTTTTGTATTTGTTGTTTAATAGTTATCCACATTATTTCTATTATATTTTCAAATATGTGTTTCAATTTCCAAATAGTAAAATTTTCTTCATTATGGGATAATAATCCCAAATCCTTTAAAAAGGGAAGTACTTTCTTATTAAATTAATAAAAAGTTTATGATGTTTATAAAACATAAATTTATTATAGCACAAATGAAAGCAAATAGAAACCTGCCATATTATGGCGCTTCCTTGTATGATTTTCTCCCATTTTCTATTATATTATGTTAATTAAATTAAATATTTTTTTCATGAAAGATATTTTACGGCATAATCATCTCTCTTTGAATCTATATTTATCATATAAAAGCAAAAAAAAATTTCATCATTCTCTGCAATCTTACTTGCAATCAATTAAAGATACACATGTCATACTCCATATACATTTAGCCATTAATCCACCGTTTCAACATAGTTATGCACATTTTTTTTATTGTCATAAAAAAAATATCTGATGTCAATCTTGCAAAACTGCGTGTCATTTTTTTGAATAATTAGCTTTTTGAAATAGAAATAAATTAGAGCCATTCATTCCAAAAACGTTCCACTCTTTTTTCAATATTATCGCTGGTAACAACTTCAAAAGTCTCCCACTCTCTGGGAAACATTCTTTGATAGGACATATTTAAAAATCTCTGATCTAACAGAGCGACCACCCCTACATCCTGGGCAGTTCTTATTACCCTCCCAGCTGCCTGAAGAACCTTATTCATACCCGGATACTGATATGCATAGTTATATCCTTCACCATCTTTTTCATCAAAATAGCTTCTAAGTAATTCTCTTTCATTGTTTACCTGCGGAAGACCCGTACCAACAATCACAGCGCCTATGAGACTATCATTTTTCAAATCAATTCCTTCACTAAAAATGCCTCCCATTACACAGAAGCCTATCAGACTTCTTTCCTCATCCATTTCTATATCCATGGAAATATTCTCATTCAGATTGCAAATTTCATTTCCTGAAAATCGGCTGAGAAAATTTTCCCTGTCTTTCTCACTCATACGTTCTTTCTGAACAAGTATTTCCATTTTATCTTCATCATAAAATTTATCCATAAATGCTGTTTCAACCTGTTTCAGAAAATTATGGGACGGAAAAAAAACCATATAATTCCCATAACGCTGGTTAATAATTTTATTAATATATTCTGCAATATTAATAAACTGCTCCTCTGTACGGCTGGAATATTTACTTGTGACATCGCTTCCTATAAACAGTGCTTTCCTTTGTGGATCAAAAACGGACTGCGCATAAACTTCATAATCATCTTCACTGCCACCTAGAAGTTTTTTATAGTATTGTATCGGTAAAAGTGTTGCAGAAAAAAGCACTGTACTTCTTCCTCGTTGCATGCATTCCCTTAAATTCGTTGATGGATTTACACAGAACAATTTTATTATAAAACAACCATCCTCTTCCATTTGAGTATACATGACATAGTTGTCATCTACTCGTTCATAAATATCTAAAAAGTGAGATATTTCAAAGAAAACTTCAAGCACCTCTTTTTTAATACTACTATCATCATGTTCTTCCAGAAATTTGTCCATCGTTGCGTACAGTCTGGTAAGCGATAGTACAAATGAGTCAATGAATTCAACTATCTGAAGAGTTTCACATTCTCTTTTTAATGCAAGCAATTCCTTATTGCATTTTTCCAGTTGTTTTTCCATTTTTGAATCTTCTGTTTTAACAAGTTTCTTTAATGCCAGGAAGTCTTCCTTTTTTAATATTGCACTATACATATCTCTGCCACGATCCAGAAGATTATGTGCTTCATCCACCAAAAACAAATAATCCTTATCTATACCTTCTGAAAAAAATCTTCTTAGATATACATGTGGATCAAAAAGATAGTTATAGTCACATATCACTGCATCTGAAAAAAGGCTCATATCAAGGCACATTTCAAAAGGACAAACCTGATGGCGTTTCGCATATTCTTCAATGATTTCGCGTGTAAATTTATCTTCATTTGTAAGAAGCTCAAATATAGCATCATTAATTCTGTCAAAATGGCCTTTGGCATATGGACATGCTTCCGGATTGCAATTTACTTCTTCCATGAAACACATTTTCTCTTTTGCAGTCAAAATAACTGTTTTTACCTTGAGACCTTTATTCCTTAACAGTTGAAAAGCCTCATCTGCCACTGTACGAGTTATAGTCTTTGCCGTCAGATAAAATATTTTTTCAACTTTTCCTTCTCCCATAGCTTTTATTCCTGGGAAAACAGTAGACATGGTTTTCCCTACACCTGTAGGAGCCTCTATAAATAGTTTCTTTTTATGATAAATAGTCTGGTAAACATATGTAACAAGTTCTTTTTGTCCTTCTCTGTATGGAAATGGAAACATCAGATTCTTAATTGACTGTTGGCGTTTTTCTTTCCAAATAAAATCATATTCAGCCCATTTTCTATAACTGTCCATCAAATCCATAAACCAGTTTCTAAGAACAAAATAACTATAACTTTCCTGAAAGTATCGAATTTCTTCTGTATCAATGTTGCAATATGTCATCCTGATTCTGATATTAGCTAATTTATGGCTGTCTGCAAATATAAATGCATAACACATAGCCTGAGATAAATGAACCGGTACTGGTTCTTTGATCTTGGATAGTTCTTTATATGTTCCCTTAATCTCATCAATTGTTATGATTGGTTCCGTGACTCCGATATCTGTGATAATTCCATCCGCTCTGCCTTCTACTGACAAATCATACATAGTTGTTTCATGGATGTATTTAAGTATCACTTCAGCTTCATAATTGGAGCCCATTCTTTTCTGGATCATCCTGTGGATTCTTCCACCTTCCTGCATGGCATTATCCGGAGCCGACTGACGTCTATTATCCAGATCACCTGTACGGAGTATAAATTCCACCAAATTGCGAACTGAGATACGTATTATAGGTTTTTCCTGAGTTTTTAAAACTGGTTCCATATTATCCATATCTTCTCCTGCCTTATGAAGCTTTTTCTATCCGAGAATTTTCTATATGAGGTTTTATATGAGGATTTCTACATGAAGATTTCTACATGAAGATTTCTACATAAAGATTTCTACATGAAGATTTCCACATGAAGATTTCTACATAAGAAATTATAAGCAATTTCTATTGTATCAAAAACGCCCTTACACAGATATCTTACTTTATCTGAATAAGGGAGTCAAATTTCAATTTATATAAAAATATAATTAATAGAAAATGTTAACAGGCAAAGGCAGATGCTTTCAGGAAACTTTCCAACTCATAGTTATATCCTTCATAGCTAACCGTTAAAATCTGATTGAAGTCTAATCCAAGCACTCCTAATATAGATTTTGCATCCACTACATATCTATTATATGCAATATCCACCTCAAATTTACAATTGCAGGCTACCCTTACAAATTCTTTCACCTCATCTGGTCTCAACTTTATTTTTTTTACTACTCTGTTTTCCATAAATCTCATCCTTTCAAAACTACGCAACCAATACTAAATTAAATCTCAATGCTAATTATACTTCTAACATTGAAGATTATATGGAATATTTTATCGTTTTGTAAAGGATTTTTTTTATTCATAATTTAGTAATAAAATTTTTATTTTTATTTATTTTTGCTATTTTTAGTTTGTAAAATATGTGCTTATATGTATATTATGCACATTATCTTGTTCAGAGTAGTACATTGTGAAATGTTAGATTGATTACTTTATTGAAATTCTGTCATAAATTCTTGGAACCTTAACGGTAGCATCTGCTTCTGTAATTTTAAATTTATCCGCTCTTTTATCGCAATTGTTTGGCAAAAATATCGAAATAGTTCCTGATATTCTTCTTCTCTTACAGAAAATTTATTCATAATTTCTTCATCTATTTTTTCTCCCTCTACTAAAATCCATTGCATTTTCTTTGGATGAACTACACATAATTTTCGGTTTTCATCATATATCATAAAATTTTCATTAGGCAGGCGATCTGCAAAATGTGGTGCCAGAAAGGTCAGTATATTATTTTTGGGTCCAATTTTTGAAAAAAGAATCCCATTTTCCAACTCTTGAAATCTTAAAAACCCCATTAAATGATGTGCTTCGTTACCTGTAAAACGACTCATCGTAAAAATTTTATTTATATATGGATTTGCCAGATTATCCAGAAAACCTTTCCTGTTCTTCATAGAAAATCCGGTCACAATTCCATGATAAACCATATCAGCTTTATCTTTTTCTTCTGTAGCCAGAGCCTGGCAAATTCCCTGAAAAGCATCCATCCCAAATTCCCTTATTATAGTGTTTGTTACTTTTTCAGCTTTTATTCTATCTGTGATACTTTCACTGTAGCTTGCAAATAGGTGATATTCCTGGTTGTTTTTAGTCTGGATACAGATTCTTCGATGATCTTTCTTTAACTCATACGCTTCATAAATAGCTGTAAAAATACCTTCCATGGAATCTTCACAAATAATAACAATATCCTGTAACACATTATTTTCCATTAATATTTACCTTTATATTTTCTTATCAGACTCTGGCTTCATAACCTGCTTAATGAAAAAATCCTTTCATTTCTAATCTATATTTGAAAATTCTTTCAGAACTGACCAAATAATGCCAGGTTTCCATCCGTTATGGTAGGCGAAGCATCAAAAGTCTTATCGTCAAACAGGGAAATCTGTTTGTAAGTAACACCATTTGCATCAAAGGGCAGTTTTTCTTTTATATTAAGCAGATTTCTGGTTATATAATCTTCTTCTATTCTGGTGTGATACATCATTCTGCCATTGCAGGAAATGAAATAAAGTGCTCTTTTCAGAACAACCCCCATCTTCTTAAGATCTTCAAAATCCAGGTTTCCATTTCTTCTTGCTTTCTGAACCCGCTGTGCGCTTTTTACTCCAATACCCGGAATTCTTAGCAGCATCTGGTAATCCGCTTTGTTTATTTCTATGGGAAATACCTCCAGATGGCGTAATGCCCAATCAGCTTTTGGATCCAGTAAAATATTGAAATTCGGACGAGCTTCGCTCAGGAGTTCGTTGGCTGTAAAACCATAAAAACGTAAAAGCCAGTCAGCCTGATAGAGGCGGTGTTCCCGTAGAAGAGGTGGACCGCCCGGTAATGCTGGCAGGTCTTTATCATCATTAACATGTACAAATGCAGAATAAAAAACCCTTTTCAAGGCAAATTTATCATAAAGACTTTCTGCTACTGACATGATCTGAAAGTCACTTTCCGGAGTAGCACCAACAATAACCTGGCTGGACTGACCTGCCGGAACAAAGGATTTAGCATTTCTGTAAATTGCAATCTCATTTTTATTTTCAGTAATTCCGGTCTGTATCTGACGCATAGGCGCTAGAATATTTTTCCTATGTTTGTTAGGAGCCAGTTGTCTCAATCCTTCCGCTGTAGGAAGTTCCAGATTAACACTCATCCTGTCCACAATATATCCCAATTTTTCTATAACTCCCGGATCTGTACCAGGGATAGCCTTTACATGAATATATCCCTGAAAATGATGTACATTCCTTAATTGAAAAATAGTCTGGTAAATTAATTCCATGGTGTATGTTGGACTATAAATTATTCCAGAACTTAAAAATAATCCCTCTATATAGTTCCTGCGGTAAAACTCCATGGTCAGCTGACAGACTTCATCAGGGGTAAACGATGCTCTGGGAATATCATTAGATTTCCTGTTAATGCAGTACTTACAGTCATAAACGCACTCATTAGTGAATAATATTTTCAGAAGACTAATACACCTGCCATCTGCACTAAAGCTATGGCAGATTCCCGCCGCAATGCTGTTACCCATACCGGTCCCATTTCCGGTTCGTTCTGTTCCACTGCTGGTACAGGCAACATCATATTTGGCTGCATCACTTAAAATACCTAATTTTTCCATTATGGACATTTTTTCAGAAATTCTTATTTCCATATGAGCCCTCCGGATATAGAACTTATGTTCTTATTTAATTTTAACTAAAGTGATCTGTATAGTCAAGTTATTTCTCGAACGTTTGTACGTTTTTAATAATAAATGTTTCCGTAAAAAAAGAGCAGTCATTGACTGCTCCCAATAATGTTCTATTTTCAATCTTATATCTTTATATCTAATATTTAATTTTTATAGCATCTTTCTACGTTTTAAGATAAGTAATGCGGTAATGCAGATGACAACTATCATTGCGCATATAATAAAAAACCCATAGGGTGTACTGGATAATGGCATCCAGTCACCGCTTACATTCATTCCATATACTCCTGAAATAATGGTAGGAATAGCCATTACAAGAGTAATGGAAGTTAAAAATTTCATGGTATTATTCAGCCTGTTGTTTATCATAGTAGATAGCAGTTCTCTGGTTCCACGGAGAATATCTCTATAAATATTGGTCATGTCAATTGCCTGACGATTTTCAACTATAACATCATCTAAAAGCTCCTTATCATCCTGATACTGCTCTATTCTTTCATATCTGGTCAGCCTTTCCAACACTACCCGGTTCGCATTTAGTGAAGTTGCAAAATATACAAGATTGGATTCAAGTTCATGCAAGTCAATTAAATCTGTATCTTCTGTAGTTCCTCCAATGGCACCGGTTTCTATCTGGCTTCTTCTTTTGTTGATATCCCGAAGATATGCCTGATAAACACTGGCAGTGCGAAAAAGAATCTGGTAAACGAAACGGATTCTTTTTTTTGTGCTGAAACCCTTCACTCCATTATTCACAAACAGACTTAAAACCACGGTATTCTCACTGCAAATTGTTATGATGGCTTCTTTGGTAATAATGATACCAAGAGGAATGGTTGTATAAGCATTACGATTATTACGTACTTCGTCAAAAGGAATATCCACCAAAATAAGGGTATAACCATCTTCCAGTTCAACACGGGAGCTTTCTTCATCATCTAAAGCTGCCCTGACATCAGCAAGATCCACGTTGTACATATTGGCAATTCTACGGCTTTCTTCCATGGTAGGATTTACCATACGTACCCAGACGCCGTCCAGCGAATCAGAGACTTCCGAAAGAATTCCACTATCTGTTTTATAAAAATTAAGCATTCTGGTATCCCTCTTTTCTTATACAAGCTGAAACCTCAATAATCTCACCTGTTATTAAAACTAAGTATAATGTATCATATTTAAAGCATTTTTACTACGCACTTTTTCTATTTCATTCACAGTATTTATTTTAATTCAAGCCCGTTTTTATAGGGTTTTTGGCATTAATATTTTATTTTTACCTACATTTTATTTATATTTTACCCATGTTTTATTTATGTTTTCTCAGGTTTCATCTTTGGTTTTATCTTGGTTTAAATTATATTTTATCTAAGTTTAATTTGTGCCTTTTCTTTATCATATATTACTTTGACTTTCAAAGTATTTTTATTGACATGAACTGCGCTCTGCTATATGATTATATTGAATCAATTCAAGTAATTCACAGAAATTTATGGAGAGTAGAGAAATATACTATGGGAAAATTAATTATTCCATCGAAATACCAATCCGCCTTAAATCTTCACGAAACACAGGTTGGTATAAAAACTGTCAAAGATTTTTTTCAGAATCTTCTTTCTGAACGTTTAAATCTACTACGAGTAACTGCACCACTTTTTGTTGATCCCGCATCAGGCCTCAATGATAATTTGGATGGTGTGGAGAGACCAGTTTCTTTTGGCATTAAAGAGCAAAATGATTATGAGGCGGAAGTTATACAGTCTTTAGCAAAATGGAAACGGTTTGCTTTAAAAAAATACGGTTTTTCTGTTGGAGAGGGTTTGTATACTGATATGAATGCCATCCGCCGAGATGAGATAACTGACAACATTCATTCTATTTTTGTTGACCAATGGTCCTGGGAAAAAATTATCACAAAAGAACAACGCAATCTGGAAACTTTAAAGGAAACGGTTAATCAGGTATACAAAGTTTTACAGAAAACAGAAAAATATCTGGCAATCCGCTATGATTATATAAATGAAATTCTTCCGGATGAAATTTGCTTTGTAACAACCGAGGAACTTGCTGAAATGTTTCCCGCTAATACTCCAAAAGAAAGAGAATATTATATTGCCCGGGCAAAAGGTGCCGTATGCATCATGAAAATCGGTGGAGTTATGGAATCCGGCAAACTGCATGACGGTCGTGCACCTGATTATGATGATTGGGAATTAAATGCAGATATCGTTATTTATTATCCGCTTCTTGACATTGCCCTGGAAATTTCCAGTATGGGAATTCGTGTTGACAAAGAGTCCCTTCTTCGGCAACTGGAAAAATGCGGATGCCCTGAGAGGGCTGAGCTTCCTTTCCAGAAATCCATAATTAATGAGGAACTACCCTACACCATTGGTGGCGGGATTGGCCAATCCCGTATCTGCATGTTCTATTTAAGAAAAGCCCATATTGGAGAAGTACAATCTTCTTTGTGGCCTGAAGAGGATCTTGAAGCTCTTTCAAATGCAGGTATACCGTTATTATAAACATATAAAGTTATGCATCAAAAAAGCCCCTTATCTTTAATATTCCTTTCATTACGAATGAACTGAATAACGATAAAGGGCTTTTTTTATATTTTTCTTATCTTTTATATATTGTTTTGCTTTTTATTCTCCATAAATACCCCAAGGAAAGAAGTGTTATCAGTCCAAAACCAATTAAACCTGCCACTGAATGAAACACTTTTGTGTTAAATGCCAGGTAGGATGCAAGTAACACAGCTATGTTAGCAACGCTATGAAAAAACAGTGGTGCGAGAAAGTTTTCATATGTTTCATATGCATATATTATTAACAGTCCTGCTATAAAACCATAAACACCCTGAACCAGATTTTCGTGATAAAGTCCGAAAACTAAAGCTCCCACAATTGCTGCTGGTAACAATGGAAATACTTTTTTCAGCCGGTTATAAATCAGACCACGGAAAACCAGTTCCTCTGCAAACGGTGAAATGACTCCATATAAGATTAGTGCGAGCCATAATGGTATCGACATCTGACGGGCTGCAACGTCAGAAAATTTATCTGATATTGTAAAGAAGCCAGTAAGTTCAAAAAGAATATTCAAAAAATAAGTGGCGGAAATTGAAAATAGGATAAGAGGCAGATAAGAAATTCCTATTTTTCCAGCAGCAGCCCTTTCAATCCTTATAAATCTGATAAAGGCTTCTCTTTTCTTTTCTGAAAGTGGAAAATATCCACTCTCCATTTCACCTAAAAAGCTTCCCATCAGGAAGAGACTTCCCGCCATCATCCCCACCGCACTGACGATTGGGCTTAACTGCATGGAATGACTTTTTACCCATGCAAGCTCTCCCATACGGTCTGCTATCATCTGGATTCCTACTGTAAGAGCCAGAATTACCACCTGATAAATCACATAATATAATAAAAAAGGATAGATAACCTGAAGCAGGTCATAAATTTGTCTGTTTTTCCAGAAAGGTATTCTTTGTATCTCACTATTCCTATATTCTTTATCCACAGATTCGGTATCCCCTGATTCGGTATCCCCTGATTCGGTATCCCCTGATTCGGTATCCTCATCTCCGTTAAAGAGCAGTTTACCAAGTTCTTCGATGGTATCCACTATATAATTCGCACCTGCTGTCTGCAGCTCATCACCAATAGCATATCCGTAAGAGACTCCAATACTTGCAAGCCCAAATTCTCTGGCTCCTTCAATATCATATTTCCGGTCACCCACCATCACTGTTTTTTTAAGATCCACAGGTCTTCCTTGAAAAAGTTGCTCCAAGGTATCTTTTACCACGTCTTCCTTTTTACTGCGTGTTCCATCCAGTTCACTTCCCATAACTACATCAAAATATTCTTCTATTTGAAAATAAGCCAGTATTTTAGTAACAAAAACTGTAGGTTTGCTGGAAGCCACTGCCAGATGTTTTCCAGATTTTTTTAATTTTTGAAGAAGTTCCCGTGTTCCCGGATATATTATGTTTTCATAGATTCCAGTTGTAGAAAAGCGCTCTCTGTATTTTTCTACTGCTTCTGTTGCCTGTTCATTGCTAAAACCATAGTAGTCAATAAAACTCTCTTTTAAGGGAGGACCAATAAATGGTTCCAGTTTTTCTAAGTTTGGTTCACTGATTCCGTAGTATTCCAGCGCATACTGAACTGATCTGGTTATTCCTTCTTTCGGATCCGTTAAAGTTCCATCCAAATCAAATAAAATATAATCAAACATATTTTCCTCCGCCTATCTGGCTTTTTGACTTTTAAGGTCAATTTTGTAAGTCTTCTTATTTTACATTTAATCTTCTCACTCAGTATATGTTACTTTTCAAAAAAAGAAAAGTATAAATCCACCATCTTTCCACTTGACATAAAGACGGTGGTTGTATATTCTTAGGGAGAACTAATATATCGCTAGGGGAGCTAACGCTGAGATTGAAAAGGCCTTGATTTATCAGGATGCTATTTTTCTAACCCTCACTACTTGACCCGGGTAATACCGGCGTAGGGAAGCAAGATTTACAGGATTTTAATAATTATTCCTGCAAATTTTTCAAGTAGCCCCTCCTGCGCAACATACGAAGGAGGTTTTTTTATGTCAACATTTCTAATCTATTCCGAAGAGGATTATGCTTATCTTCTTCAGCCAGCAGGCTATGCTGTTCTAATTGCAGCACTACTCATCATTTTTATCGCAGGTAATTTTATAATAAGCAAAAAAGAAGCTAAAACAATCACCAGTAAGCAACTTGCTTTTTCTGGGATTGCCATTGCGCTTGCGATTGTTACCAGTTTTATTAAATTCGTTTCACTGCCTTTTGGAGGTTCTATTACTTTATTCAGTATGTTTTTTATCTGTTTTATCGGATACATGTACGGAACCCGAATTGGTATACTTTCAGGCGTAGCATATGGAATCCTGCAGCTGATTCTTGGTCCCTATATCTTTGCACCACTTCAGGTATTGTTGGATTATCCACTGGCGTTTGGAGCTCTTGGACTTAGTGGCGTATTTTCCAAATCAAAATATGGTATGTTAAAAGGATATTTACTGGGCGTAATTGGACGATACATTTTCCACTGTATTTCCGGGCAGATTTTCTTTTTATCCTATGCTCCCGAAAATATGAATTCAACAGTTTATAATGTTACCTACAATGCTAGTTATATACTCCCTGAGCTTATTGTAACGGCTATTATCATCAGCCTTCCTCCTATGGCAAAGGCAATCAAAAAGATTAAGGAAATGGCTAACAACTAATTCTTTATTCTATTTAAAAAGGGAATGGAGCAACTCCATTCCCTTTTTTTAATAAAATTTTATGGTACATTTGACCCTATGCACCTAATACCTTATAACTTACTACTTACTACTTACTGATTACTGTTTACTGCTTACTGCTTACAGAAGTATCTCATCTTCAAGCGCAAAGGAGTAAATTATCTTTTCTTTTACTTTTTTTCCTGTGAACTGTTCCAAAGCTCTTGCATAATAATCCAGCTGTGTCTGGTAC
>Ga0302288_1001182_pt1 | contig 17428 bp, 16 predicted proteins | sample III_Fen_N1_1_FD_194549 | JGI IMG/M metagenome (GOLD analysis project Ga0302288, IMG submission 194549) | Peat permafrost microbial communities from Stordalen Mire near Abisko, Sweden - III_Fen_N1_1 | ecosystem: Environmental > Terrestrial > Soil > Wetlands > Permafrost | place: Sweden: Abisko...
TGGAGAGAATCGAACTCTCATCCCTTACGAGACACGATTTTGAGTCGTGCGCGTCTACCAATTCCGCCACTCCGGCATTAGACTAGTATACTAAAAATACATTAAAAATCAATTAAACTACTTCTGGTTCTTGCTCCAATATTATTCCAAATTTTTCTTCAACAATTTTAATAATTTCGTTTTTTGCTTTTAATAAATCATCTTTTGTAGCATTTCCATTATTTACTAAAACTAGTGCATTTTTATCATACACAGATATTGAACCAAGGGACTTCCCTTTTAAACCTGCATTCTCAATAAGCCAACCAGCTGGAATTTTTACATATTTTTCACCTATTGGGAAAAATTTTATTTCTGGATATTTTACTTTTATTCCATCTGCAATGTTATTTTCTACAATAGGATTTTTAAAAAAAGATCCTACATTTGGTATGTCTTTTGGATTTGGTAATTTTTTACTACGAATATCTATAATAGCTTCACGAATTTGTTTAAGTGTTGGATTTTCTATCCCCTTATCATCAAAATATTTTATAACGCCAGGATAAGAAAAGACTTTAGATAATGAGACAAATTTTTCTAATCTATAAATAACGGCTGTTATAATATATTTTCCCTTAAATTCATTTTTAAAGATACTATCCCTATAACCAAATTTACAATCTTTATTTGAAATATTAAATATTTCACCATTTTTTATATCAAAAACTTCTACTTCTAAAAGAGTATCTTTAATTTCAGACCCATAAGCTCCTATATTCTGCACAGGACCAGCTCCTACAGTTCCTGGAATAGCTGATAATGATTCAAATCCAGATAAATTCATATCTACAGTCTTTTTTACAATATCATCCCAAATCTCACCTGCACCTACTTTTATATCAATATATTCATCTGTTTCAGAAATAATTTCAAAACCCTTAATTTCATTCTTTAAAGCAAAAACATCTAACAAACCATCAGAAAAAACTATATTTGAACCTCCTCCTAAAATAAAAATTGGTATATTTTTAAATATTAAATCATTTTGTATAATAATATGAAATGATTTAAGGTCGGATATTGATGAGATAAGAGTAAAATAACGAAATTGCCCACCAATTTTAAAGGTTGAATAATTCTTGATATCCACATATTCCAGGATTTTTAACATATTGCAATTATATCACATGTGATATAAAATGGTAAATATGAAACAAACAGAGCAACAAAAAATCGGTTATTTTATTAAAGAATTACGAGAACGTCGTGGTTTAACTCAAGAAGCTTTTGCAAAAGAACTTGAAACTTCACAGAGTGCTGTAGCCCGAATGGAAAAAGGTGAACAGAATTTTAGTACTGAAATACTTGGTAAAATAAGTAAAGTATTAGAACATCAGATTGTCTCAATTAATAATTCTATAGATTTCCAAATTAATGGCGGGAAAAAATTGCATGGCAGTATTACTACAAACTTTTCCAAAAATGGTGCAGTTGGGTTACTTTGTGCTTCCCTATTAAACAAGGGTAAAACGACATTACATGGTATAGCTCGAATAGAAGAAGTTTATAGAGTAATAGAGATACTTGAAAGTATTGGGGTTTCTGTAAAATGGATTGATCACAACTCAGTATTAATAACTCCACCACAAAAATTTACACTCGATAAAATAAATGTTGAATCTGCAATAAAAACTCGTTCTGTGATAATGCTTATTGGCCCACTTATGCATTTATTACCTTCTTTCTCAATTCCCCATGCTTCTGGATGTAAACTCGGTAAACGTACTATTAGTGCCCATACTTATGCACTAGAAGATTTAGGCGTAAAAATAAAAACAACAAATACTGAATATAAAATAGAAAGTAAAAAATTAAAAACTGCAAATATTGTAATGTATGAAGCCGGAGATACTGCTTGTGAAAATATACTAACAGCTGTATCAAAAATAAATGGAACAACAACTATATCTTTTGCTAGTGCAAACTATATGGTTCAAGAAATTTGTTTCTTTCTTGAAAAACTTGGTGTAAAAATAGAAGGTATTGGTACCTCAACTCTTATTGTTCATGGAGTAAAAGATATAAATATGGATATTGAATATCATAATAGTGAAGATCCAATAGAGTCTATGATGTTTATATCTGCAGCGGTTACGACTGATTCTGAATTAAAAATCACTCGATGCCCTATAGATTTTCTTTCTCTTGAACTTGAAAAACTAAAGAGAATGGGATTAAAATATAAAATTCTTAAAAAATATAAATCTTATAACGAAAGAACAAATCTATGTGATTTACAAATATTTCCTTCTAAATTAAAAGCATTAGAAGACAAAATCCATGCTAACCCTTACCCTGGAATAAATATGGATAATCTTCCCTTCTTTGTGCCGATAGCTATAAAAGCCAAAGGACAAACAATGATTCACGATTGGGTATATGAAAATCGTGCAATATATTTTATGGAGTTAAATAGACTAGGAGCAAGCATTACTCTTGCTGATCCACATAGAGTTTATATTCAAGGAGGAACCCCTTTAAAACCTGCTCAAGTAGTCTGTCCCCCAGCTCTACGCCCTGCAATGATAATACTTATAGGGATGCTTGGAGCAAATGGTACCTCAATATTACGCAACGTATATATGATAAATCGTGGATATGAAGAGATAGCCGAAAGATTAAACTCTATTGGAGCAGATATAAAAATATTAAAATAATAAATTAATTAAAAAAATGCAAAATTATATAGTTTTGCATTTTTTTAATTAAACTAGTGTGATATTAAATAAAATGAAAGGAGAAGAAAAGGAAGGATAGATATAAAAGTCCATCCTGCTAAGGCCCATCTAGATGGTTCATTTTCTATTTTATATTCTGATTTTACTTTAATAATCTGATCTCTTATATATTTTGTTATATTTAATTCATTAAATGAAAATATATTCTCTTTATTTGTATACATTTCTGGTAATACAAATATAATATTTGATTTACCTGTTTCAATATTTTTATATTTTATAGAAATAATATACCAGTTCGAACCAAAGATATTTTGATTAATCCATTCTATATCTTTGTATTCAAGAATTTCTTCTCCTTTTAATGATTTCATTAAAATATTATTTTCACTTACATTTATATATCTTAATTTGTAAAAATCTATAATTACAATAATTGAAGCCCATAACCAAAATGGCATCATAAAAAATACTTCTTTATTAATTTCATTACCTGCAATAAAAAAATAATAAATCTGAAATAAAAACACCACCACTATTATAGGACTAAAAAAATATTGAGAATATGTTGCAAATTTTGAGCTTTTATAAAGTGTATTCATATATTAATTTTTATATAAATTCTTTAAAGATTCTATTTTTTCCTTCTTCTGGTTCAATTTTCAACCTAGATATATCTTTTATATTGTGCCATTCAAGAGAATAACTATTTTCTTTAGAATTCTTTATTGCTTCTGGTCCACCTAATTCCATATCACCAGAAAAATCAGTGACTAAAAAATAGTGATGAATTCTTTTGTCATAATTTTCGTAAAATTCCCATAATTTTTTATTTATATGAGCATCAAAATTTGTTTCTTCTTTTATTTCTCTAATTACTGCTTGTTCCGGAGTTTCCCCTTCTTCAACCCCTCCACCAGGTAAGGCAAAATATTCTTTATTCTTAAAAAATCTATGAATAAGTAAAATTAAACCATCTTTTATTATTACAGCAGTTGCTCTCATTTAAATATTATACTACTTGTACTTAAAAATGCTAAAATAATAAAATGGTTTCAAAGCAAGAACAATTAGATATTTTAAATAAATATTGGCAAGAAAATTGTACCTGTGAATTACGTAAAACTGCAACTCAAGCAGTTTTTGGAAATGGAAATGCAGAAAGTGAAATAGTCTTTATTGGTGAAGCACCAGGGAAAAAAGAAGATGAAGGAGGGATTCCTTTTGTTGGAGCAGCAGGAAAATTTCTAGATGAGATGGTTGAAAATATTGGAATGAAAAGAGAAAATATTTACATAACAAATATTGTAAAATACCGCCCACCAAATAATAGAGATCCAGAACCAGAAGAAAAAGAAGCCTGTAACGAGTGGTTAATAACTGAATTAAAAATTATATCTCCAAAATTAATTGTCTTTCTTGGTAGGCATTCAATGCTCCGATTTTTCCCTACAGAAAAAATATCTGAAGTTCATGGAAAGTTATTAATTAAAAAGATACCAGAACTTGGCAATAAACAAGCATTTTTACCGCTATATCATCCAGCTGCAGCACTTTACAATGGAGGAATGAGAGAAACTTTAATAAAAGATTTTAAAAAAATTCCAAAGGCATTAGAAAAAATTAATCAAATTCAATAAAAAATGTCCGATATCTGTTACTACAGGTATCGGACATTTTTTATTTTATATTAGATTTTAAAAGCTTTTTTACCTAAGAAAACTGCCTTAGAACCCAATGATTCTTCTATTCTTAGAAGTTGATTATATTTAGCAACTCTCTCACTTCTACAAAGTGAACCTGTCTTTATTTGACCAGTTCCAAGTCCAACAACAAAATCTGCAATAGTTGTATCTTCTGTTTCTCCTGAACGATGAGAAACAACAGAAGTATATCCAGCTTTTTTAGCCATATTTATAGCATCTATAGTTTCAGAAATGGTTCCTATTTGATTTAATTTAATTAAAATAGAATTAGCTGATTTTTCTTGTATTCCCTTTTCTAATCTTTTAATATTTGTAACAAATAAATCATCTCCAACTATTTGTATTTTCTTTCCAAGTTTCTTTGTCATAAGAGTCCATGCACTCCAATCATCTTCCTGAAGTCCATCCTCAATAGAAACAATAGGATATTTATTTACCCAATTCTCATAGAAAGCAATCATTTCTTCGCTACTAAGAACTTTATTCTCTGTAGCTAAATGATATTTACCATCTTTATATATTTCACTTGCAGCTGCATCAATAGCAATACTAATATCTTTACCTGGTGTATAACCAGCATTTTTAATAGCCTCTAAAATTATTTCAATAGCAGATTCATTAGAAGGTAATGATGGAGCATATCCACCCTCATCTCCAACAGAAGTATTTAATTTCTTTGATTTCAAAATCTTTTTTAATTCATGGAATACTTCAGCACCCCATTGAAGTGCTTGTTTAAATGATTTTGCTCCAATAGGCATAATCATGAATTCTTGAATATCTGTGGAATTTTCTGCATGACTACCTCCATTTAAAATATTCATCATTGGTACTGGAATATATACTTCTTTTGTTTTTGATATATCTTTAAAATATTTCCAAAGAGCTTTCTTTTCAGAAACTGCTTTTGCTTTAGCAAAAGCAATAGATACTCCAAGAATTGCATTTGCTCCAAGATTTCCTTTATTTTCAGTACCATCAAGAGCAATCATGGCCATATCTAGAGTTTTTTGATTCCAAACCTTACCTTTGATATTTTTATAAATAATATCATTAACATTTGAAACTGCCTTTGTTACACCCTTACCACCATATCTTTTTTTATCTCCATCGCGAAGTTCTACTGCTTCATGACTGCCGGTAGAAGCTCCAGAAGGAACTCCTGCCCTACCAAAAGATGAATCAGAAAGAGTGACTTCTACTTCAACAGTAGGATTACCTCTTGAATCAAGTATTTCGCGAGCCCAAACTTTTGTAATTTTAACTTCTTTTTTATCCATGTTTTTATTTTTAAAATAATTAATAATAAATTATATAGTTTCTACTGTAATCATATTTGTTGAAAAACCTTTTTTATTAAAAGGCATCCCTCCTGTTACAACAATATTATCTCCTTTTTGAGCAATCTTATTTTTTAAACAATAATTTTTAACATATTTTAATACTTCTTCAAAAGTACTAATTTCTGGAATTAATACTGGTACACATCCAAAAGATAAACATAATTGATTTGCAGTAATTGGATTTGGAGTAAGTGAAAGTATCATTTGTATTGGTTTATAACGAGAAACCATACGAGCGGTATATCCTGTCTCAGTTAAAGCAATAATGGCTTTTGCTCCTATGTCAGAAGCTGCTTTAACAACTGCTTCAGTAACAGAATCAGTAATTTCTCTATTATCATCTTCTTTATTGGAATGAGCTACTTTTCTCTCTGGGTAATTATGCTCAATCTCATAAGCAACTTTTGACATTACGTTAACTGCTTCTATTGGAAATTCACCTAATGTTGTCTCTTCAGAAAGCATAATAGCATCTGTACCATCTAAAATAGCATTTGCTATATCTGATACTTCGGCACGAGTTGGTACTGGAGATTTTATCATTGATTCAAGCATTTGAGTTGCAGTAATTACTATCTTACCAGCATCGTTACATTTCTTTATTATCATTTTTTGAATTAAAGGAACTTTTTCTGCAGGCACTTCAATAGCAAGATCACCACGGGCAACCATAAGTCCATCACATAAATCAAGAATAGCATCAATATTTTTTACAGCTTGAGGTGTTTCTATTTTGGCTATTATTTTAGCTTTAGATTTTCTTTTATTTAAAATATTACGAAGTTCTGTAACATCACTAGGATTTCTTATAAAGGAAAAAGCAAAGAAATCGACTTTATTTTTTAATCCAAATTCAATATCTTTAATATCTTTTTCAGTTAAACAACTCATGGAAATCTCAGAATCTGGCAAGTTAACTCCACGGCGTCCTTTTGTAGTACCTCCTACCATTATTTTACATAAAACTTCATTACCCTTAATACTTACAACTTCAAATCTTTTCTTTCCATCATCTACCATTATATTGTCTCCAGCTTTTACTTCTTTTGGAAATAATGGATAGTTTATAGAAACTTTTTTCTCATCTCCGACAATCTTATCTGTTGTTATAGTTATAGTATTACCTTTCTTAAGTTCAACTTTTTCTTGGTAAAACTCTCCTAGACGTATTTTAGGACCTGAAAGATCTTGCATAATAGCACCAGTCATACCAGTTTTCTTCATTGCAATTCGGAAATTATCTACTTTTTCTTGATGTTCTTTAAAATCACCATGTGAAAAATTCAAACGCACAACATTCAAACCTGCTTTTAAAAGCTTTGTTAACATTTCCTCAGAAGATGTAGCGGGGCCGATTGTAGCCACGATTTTTGTTTTCTTAATCATAAAATATGCTTATTAATAATAATAAAAAAAATAAATCACCTGAAAAGTAAATTTATGTAAGGCTATTATAACATAAATATGCTTTTACGGATAATCACTTTATGCGGTGGTCGGGTACCCGCAAAATTAACATTTTCAAAAATAAAAACCCTTATTTTATAAGGATTTTTATTTTGCGCCCAGTACCCAGTAGGTCAATCTGCTGATTGAGGTATTTTACTAAATGAGGTGTCCGATGTCTACGAACAAGAGGTACAACCTCCGAAGCCAGCTAGAGGTTGGACCTCTTAGTTCTTCTTTACTTCTATACACATAAACATTGGGATTTCCTTACGAGCAATATCTTCAGCTTTTTGGCGAGGGCCAGTTTGGCTTTGTTTATGAGAAATCCACTCTTCAAGGCGAGATATCATAAATGCATTTTTAGAAAATAATTTTACGTAATCTTGAAGTGATCGATGAAAAGAAATTGTTTTAATTTTCTTTTTTGGATTACTCTCACCTGGAGTCATATCTATATAAATTTTAGATGGAGATAAGTATTTACTTACAATACGAGATTGTATTCCGTCTGCAAAATACCAATCACTTCCCTGAGGAACTCTAAAAGATGGATGATTGAGTACTAGTACAATTCTTCCATTTTTTTTAAGAACACGATTACACTCTGCAAAAACCTCATTAACATTTTCAATATTTTGAATAGCCAAAACTATAACAATAGTATCTATAGAATTATCTTTTAAAAATGGAGATCTATTAGCAGCAGAATTATAAAATGATATTTTTTCTTTTGAATTTTTCTTAGCTTTCTCTATAAGATTTTTTGATAAATCTGATGCTGTAACTACTGCTCCTTGATGAGCAAAAACGTTTGAAAAATAACCTTGTCCACAAGCAAGATCAAACACTTGTTCTTCTTTTTTTAAATCAAGAATTCGTAATAAATTAGGTAAAATAACCTTAGCTTGGTAACTATCGTCATTTTTAAGTAATTCATCATACCAACCGGCAACACTATTCCATGAGGTATCTTTAGGATTTTGAGGTAAATTTTTCATATTTTGATTATAACAACAAGCGAGGAGCATAAGCAAATAAAGTAATCTTTAGTTTGCTTAATGTCCGAGCGCCGTTATTATATGGTATTTTTTCCATATAACAACAAATGAAGAGTGTAACAAACAAATACAAATTTATTTGTTACATCTGAATGCTGTTGTTATATGGTATTTTATATATAATAACAAAAAAGCTAACAATAAAATTGTTAGCTTTTTAAATGTAAACTATCCATTTAGTTAGAAAATAAATGTTAAACCACAATGTACATCTGATTCATAACTTTTAAGTCCAGTCAAAACTAAATGAATAAATGATGTAGCTTGAAGTTGTGTGTGCTGTACAGTTCTTAGTGCTTTATGCCTTTGATTACCAGAATCATTAAACTTTTTAAAACAAATTTTTTCTTCTCCATTTTCACTACGATAAATTATTTCTTCAAATATTTCCGCCATTATATCAATATCAACATTTCTATAATCAACGGCACGTAAAAATATACGTACTTTTTGAGGATTATCTAAACGAGACAATAATAGAGGAAAAGCGACTTTAAAATGATATGGAAGTTTGGGTTCTTTCCATTTAATTAAATTTTCGGTATACACATTAATCAAGCCAGAATTTTTTGATTTTTTTAGTAAGGGTATTAATTCATTAAATTCCTCAATTGAATTAATTGTATCAAGAAAGTCTACCAAGAGATTCCAATGCGCTTTTTGTTCAAGCACAATTTTAAGTTTTTTTATATTATTCATATTAAATTTTTTAATGAGCAATTAATGCCCCGTTTATACTAGAGAATTTTATTTACACTACATTTAATTAGGCATTTTGTCAATAACTAAAATCCCTTAAAAATATTGATCTCTATATTATTCGATTATTGTCATATCCTCAGCACGAATTTCTTTTTCTAAATAATCAGGAGTTGTTATATTTTTCTTTCGTGTAATAAAAATAACTGCAATTCCAATTGCTATTATTCCAAAAAGTCCAAACCAAATATAAACTGATTTAGGGTTTACAGGGCTTTCTAAATTACCAGCTTGTGCAGCCAAATCATTCAAATTTATAACAGAGGAATCTGAATTAGGAGTATTATTTTTTTGATTAGACGAATATTTTATAGGATTAGAAGAATCAAAATTTGAAATATTATTTTTTAAAATTGGTAATTCTTTTTGAGGATAACTAGTAATAATCTCCCCTGTTTGATTAGTTACAATAATTGATTGAATATCATCATTTGTGAAACTAGTAATTTTTGAAGAAAATTTTAATTTATGGCCAGGTAAAATAATAGTTCCGATAGGTATAGTAAAATTATGAATAACTCCTTTTATGATAAATCCTGAAGTATCTATTTCATTATTTGATTTATTATTAATTTCTATAAATGGGTCAGTTTCTTTCCCAACAGAACTAATAACAATATCAGCAGATATTACTTTAATAGTTACACGACTTGTAGAACTTGGTATTTTTTCAAAATAATTATTAAAAAAAGAAAGACTTAAAACATATTCACCTGGATAATTATATATGTGCTCTAATTCTTGTTGTGATTTTAATTCGGAACTTGTTCCATCACCAAAATTCCAAACATATCTACCAGATATTAATGTTTCTTTTTTATTCGTAGTTGATAAAGATGAAACATAAAAAGGAAGTCCTACGGTTACAATTTTAGGAGAAATAATTTTTGCTGTAATTTTATAATCTCCAATATTAGTATTTGATATTTTTGAAGTGCTTGAACTTGAACTACTACTATTTGTATTTATATTTGTGCTAGTGTTTGTATCATTATTTGAAATATTTTCTGTTGCATTATTGTCAGATTGGATATTATTCGATCCAGGTGTTGGAGCAGATTCTTTCCATTCATTATCAATTTTTTGTAAAGAATTACCATTATCCATTGCTCCAGAATAAGAAACTTCACTTATTATATTTTTCTTATCAGAGCTTAAACCTATATGCCCATTTTCAGCACCTAATGTAACATTCGCCTTTAATATTTGTCCAATTAAATTAGGATTTTTTGATTTAAAGTCTGTAAGATTAGAAGTTTTTGCTATTATTGCATAAGATTTTGAATTAAGAATAGTTGAATTATCTGATGAAATAGATCTAAAATGCCAAGAAGTATCATAATCTGTAATGAACCAATTAGTTAAATCAATAGAATCTGAACCATTATTATAAACCTCTATCCATTGATGTGACGTATTGGCCCCTTGGGGATCATACATAACTTCTGTTATTTCTAGATTTGCATGTGCCACATTAAAACTCCCTAAAAAGATTACAACAAAAACAAAATACTTTTTTAGTATATTCATTGGTTATAAATAAATGTTATTCTAATATTTTACGAAGCACATCTTCTGGTACTTCTTTTTGAGTATTTTTTTTCTGCCAATTTTGTTTTTGTTGTGATTGTGTTTTATTTTCTATATTATTTTCTTGAGGGATTTTAATTTCACTTTCTTTTTTTGGTTCTTCTATTATTTTTTTAACTTCTTCTGATTTTGGTTCAAATTTAATTTCTGGTTTTTCTATTATTTTTGGAATATCAATTGGTTTTGCTTCTGATTTTATTTCTTCCTTGGATCCTGTTTTTGATTCTTGCTCCATAACTCTAGATAGTAAATCCTTTAATGAAGATTTCTTTTCTTCTGAAGCTTCCTTACTTTTAATATTCTGATTCTGATTAGTAGAATAATCCTTATTCTTAAGAGTCGAAAGAGATATTGCTTGGGGGGTAGGAATTTTAACAACAACCTCTTCTTCTTTTTGTTTATTTTGTGTTTGATTATTATTTACCCCAATTTTTTCTAAAAAGCCTTTCAAAAGAGGAGAAGGGCCTCCGTGTTTTCTTTCTACAATTTTAGGATTATTATTAAATGGTTGTTTATTTTTATTAAAATCTTGATTTTTATTTACAAAAATTGATTTTTTATTATCTGTTCCTATTTTTTTAACTACATTTGGTATAAATGTTTTTTTATTACTTGTTGTAAATTCTATTCCTAGATCTGCAAGTGGTTGAGTTGAATTTTTTTCTTCTTGAGCAGAGGATCTTTGAGATACGAATCCGTGATCAGCTTTTAATTCTCCACTTTTTATCTTGAACATACAGTCCTTACAATAAATAGGTCTTCCCTCCTTGGGCTCAAAAGGGACCATTGTTGATTTCTTACAATTAGAACAATCGGCTTTATATTTTGATTCACCTTCACTTGTTTGAAGCATTCCACTCCAACTATTAATTTCTCTTTCAACTTCTTCACGAGGTCGTGTAAACAATCTACGAGAAGACTCAATAATTTTTTCCTTAACTCCAAGAGCTTTATCTATTTTAATAGGAGGAAGTGTTGTTGCTGAAAAAGGACGACTTGTAACTCCATCAATCATTAGTTTTAAATAAACATGGTAGTTAGGTAAATTCACCAAATCCTGAGCTGTGAACTCTGGTTCAAATTCTTTTTCCAAAAAGTCTGCATCATCCGCTCCAACTCGAAAGATTATCATTGTTCCTACGTTACCAAAAACAGCATCACGAACTTTTGATCCATCTTTATTTTCAAGCTGAGCAGTATATTGGTGGGCGACGGTAAGATTAAGTCTGTACTTACGAGCTTCAGATAATATATTAGCAAATGAATCTGTTGCAAAGTTTTGGAATTCATCAACATATAAATAAAAATCTTTTCTTTCTTCTTCTGGAATACGAACACGTTCCATAGCAGCAAGCTGAATTTTTGTAATAATCATTCCTCCGAGAAGTGCAGAGTTGTCTTCACCAATACGTCCCTTAGAAACGTTTACGAGGAAAATTTTTCCTTCGTTCATTATTTTAAATATATCAATCGTAGATTTTGGCTGACCAACAACATTACGAATAATAGAAGTTGAAAGAAATTGTCCAACTTTATTTTGAATAGGGGCAATAGCTTCATTACGAAACTGTTCACGCCATTGTTCATATTCATGAACCCAGAAAGCTTTAACCACTGGATCTTTTAAATTGTTAATTATCATCTGTCTATAATCTTTGTCGACTAACAGACGAGGAATACCCAAAAGAGTTGTTCCTGGAGTATCTAGAAGCGCTAGAATGGCATTGTTAAGAATGTATTCCATACGAGAACTCCATGCATTAGCCCAAATTTTAGTGAAAATCCCCATCAAACCAGAAGCCACTAAATGTTTGTATTTAGGATCATCTAGTTGTATTACATTAAATCCGACGTGAAAGTCCGTGTCTGCTGGATTGAAATAAATAACATCTTTAACTCTGTGGTCAGGAATAAGATGTAAAATTTCTTCTACGAGCTCTCCATGAGGATCAACGACACAAACACCCTCACCATTTTGAATATTTTGAACAATAAGATTTGAAAGTAGAACCGATTTACCAGTACCTGATTTACCGAGAATATACATATGCTGACGACGGTCTTTTCTTTTTATACCAAAAGTATTATTGCTGCTACGAAAATTAGTCTTAGCAAAGTAAGTGATATCACGATTGTGTGAAATTTCATTTTCCATAATATATTGTTTTTATTATAACAACAAATGAGGAGCATAAGCAAATAAATACCAATTTATTTGCTTAATGTCCGAGTGCAGTTGTTATATGGTAATCCTCCATATAACAACAAATGAAGATGATAACAAATGAATTAAAAGGTTATTATAAATAAAAAGACACTATATACGTAAAGTATTATAGTGTCTTAAAATTATAGATATCAAAGATATGGAAAAATCTTTAATACGAAATGTCTTAAACCTGCGATAAAAATTGGCAATTTTGCTTGTACATAATTTCTACATAATAGTTCTACTTCTGTATCATTTCCGGACACAAATGTATCACAAATGTAAGCAATTGGTTTACCATCATCCAACTCTGAGTTAACAAAATGGAGAGTAGCACCAGTTTTACCAATTCCGCCGTTAGCTTGAGCAAAACGAATAGCGTCCATAACTTCATCTTTACCACGAAAGCAATAGGGCATTCCAATGATTGCTGGAGCTGGGTGTATATTTATCACCTTACCATTCATCATTGTTTGTAAATGTTCCAATCTTGCCATATATCCATCCAAAATAATTATATCAGCTTCAACTTCTTGTGCCTTTTCAAACACCTGAAGTTCAAAATCATATTTTGATTTTTCCCTGCCATCAATATCATTTTTGGGTAATTTACGAAATAATGATTGAATATTCCATACACAATCTACTGAAAGTAAATTTTTAGGATAAATCCAATCTTTATTTTTTCCTGGAAGTAATGGAAATTTTCCATTCAAATCAGAGTCAGTATCATCAACTATGACACCAACTACTTCAATTAAATCCTCAAGGACGCCTCCTTGCTTAGTTTCTTCGAGGGTTTTTTCTATTACACCTTTTACGTAATGATTGTTTTCATTTTTAAGATTAATGAATTGACCATTATATTCTTCAAGAACTATGTCTCGAATAGAAGTAATAAATAAAACTTTAACTGGTTTCTGGGGAAATTTTTCTTTGACTAATGCTTTTTTGTCATAGAAAAAAAGTGCACCTTGTGTTTCCATTTTATTAATTTTTGGTGAACAAATATTCTGTCTTACTATTGACAGATACTAGATTTTCTAGTTTTGTATATTATACCATTGTAAAAATAAAAGTAAAGGGTTTTACCGGTATTTCCATATCTGTTATTATATAAGCATGATTTTCCCAAATTTAAAAAATAGAGTTTTTGGTTATTTAGACTTAAATTTAGAAGCTAAGGAATGGTCTAAACAAAAAAATGTAGATTTATCAGAAAAAAATATTCTTATTAATCCAGATAAATGTGAAGAATTTGTAAATGATATTCATAAAAAATATTCATTAGATTTTTCTTATGGCGGATGGATGGAAGACCGAAGTTTTTTATGGAGAGATTGGTATTTAGATAAAGAACAATTATTTATTCATCTTGCTGTTGATTTAAATGTTCCAACAGGTACTGAGGTGGCAACAGACTTTGATGCAGAAGTAGCAAGAATAGACAATGACTTCCCTCTTGATGGTGGCTGGGGAACTTATATTATATTAAAACATTTATCAAAATCTGTTTATGTTTTATATGCGCATTTAGATGAAAATATTTTATGCAAAGTTGGTGACAAATTAAACAAAGGTACAATTTTTGCAAAAGTAGGACATGCTCCACAAAATGGAAATTGGTTTCCACATACACATGTACAAATTATCAGTGCAGACTACTATCTTGAATTAGAAAAAAATAATGGTTGGGAAAAATTTGATGGATATGGATTAAAGAATGATATAGAAATGAACGCAAAAAAACATCCTGACCCAATGCAATTTATATCTTTATATTAATTTTTATTTAAAAGTGAAGAATGAAAAATTTCTGGTTTATGAGCCTCTCCTTGTATGAGTCTTATTTTAGGTAATAATCCTTTTTTTATAGATTTTTTAATATTATTTAAAAGTGATTGTTGATCATATCCTAAATAAATAATATCTGGATTTATTTCTTTTAAAACTTTATATGACCCTTGATCAGGATCACCAAGAAGAACAATATCAATATCTTCTATTTTAAGAAGTGAATTAATTCTTTCAACTTCGTTATTTATTGGTAGTTTACCTTTCAGTTTATTAACAACACTATCTCTCGCAACAATTGCAACAAGTCTATCCCCTTGTTTACGAGCTTCATGAATAAAAGCTTTATGTCCATCATGAATACCATCAAAAACACCAAAAATTGTTACAGTTTTAGTAGTCATGTTATTCAATTTCTTTCATCATCCATTCTTTATAAGAAGAATTAACTCGACGAACATCAACTCCTGCAATAAGAGGAACACTAGATGAATGATTGTCAGATAAAATCTGTGTTACATCTTCAATCTTAGATTCAAAAGTTGTAATCATAAGTATAGCTTGTGATACACATTTCATAGATCCTTCCCAACTATAGCAAGAAGATATTGGCCAAAAATCAACATAGGCACCTATTTTTTTAGTGATAATAAGTCCTCCGAGTTTTTCGGCTTCTTCAATATTTTCACATTTTGTATATACGAATATCATGCAATTCAAATACAACTTGGATTATGACCTTTACATTATAATTATATCATAATTAAATAAGTATCTATCCTACTTTATCTTTTTTCTTATTTTTTAGAAAATTCTTATTTTGTTATATTTATAGATGCTTTTTCTTGAGCTCCTTTTATAATTGATGATTCCTCTTCTGTAATAAGTCTTTGAGCCTCTGTCGCAGTAATTGCATATTTTTTTCGAGAAGCATTTATTACACGATCTTTATATGACGGATGAGTTGCTGGTAATACACGTAAAGTTTCAGCAGAAAAAGGATCATAACTTTCTCCATCAATTGTCATTTTGACATAAAATTCTCCAACACCAAGATTTATCATATCTTTTACATCAAAAATAGGTGCGAACTCTGGTTTTAGTTTAACAGCATCATCCCCTCCTACTCTAAAAGTAATTATTGAACCAATGTTTCCCAACACAGCTTGTTGAATTTTTGGTTGTAATTGCCCGAGATACTGATGAGCAACAGTTAGATTAATACTATACTTACGAGCCTCAGCAAGAATATTTTCAAATGTATCTGTAACAATATTTTGAAATTCATCTATATATAAATAAAAATCATTACGATCTTTGGAATCTAATTTTGCGCGAGCCATACCTGCTTGTTTAATTTTAGTCAAAAACATTGCTCCAAAGAAAGATGAATTTTCCTCCCCTATTTTACCTTTTGAAAGATTAATTAAAATAATTTTCTGTTCATTCATTAATTGTTCAAGATCAATTTTATTTTCTTTTTGTCCGAAAATATTACGAAGCATTGGATCAGAAAGAAATTGTCCTAGCTTATTTACAAGAGGAATAATAGCATCTGTATCAAATTTTTCTGACCAGTCTGCAAATTCTATTGCCCAGAATCTTTTAACCATATCGTCTTGTATATATTCAACAACCTTCTGACGATAGTTACGATCAGTAAGCATTGATATCATTCCTCTCATAGTTGCCTGAGGATAATCTAATAAAGCTAGGACTGTAAATCTAAAAACGTGCTCAAGACGTGGAGTCCAATTTGTTCCAAACTGTTTTTTTAAAACTTCAATCAAACCTTGAGTGAGTTGATGTTTAAAAGTTGGATCAATATTTGCTAATGGATTAAAAGATGCTGGATATTCTATGTCACCAGGATCAATCATACATACATCTTCTATTCTATCTTCTGGTATAAAATTTAAAATATCTTCTATTAATTCTCCATGAGGGTCAATAATACAAACGCCATGTCCATAAGCTATATCCTGACGAATCATTAATTCTTGAAGTTTAGATTTTCCAACTCCAGATTTACCTATGATATATAAATGGCGTCTTCTATCTATTCTTTTAATACCAAAAACAAACTTCTTTTCTTCAAGAGCTGCAACATAATTTGTTCTACCGATAAAGACAACATCACTGGGATCAGATTTTCCAAGAGTTGGTAAATCTGGTGGTGGCGGAGCATATTTAACTATTTGAATTTTGTTAGGTTTATCTAGTGCCATACTATAAAATATTGTATCAAATTAAGATAAAATAGTATAATAAAATTATGAACCAAGAAGAATTAATTAAACCGGAAGTAGAAAATTTATTAGAAAAAAAAGAATCATTTTTAGAAGAAGGAGAAGATTATTTAAAAAAACTTGGACCAGGTATTATTACTGGCGCTGCGGATGATGATCCCTCTGGAATTGCTACGTATTCGCAAACAGGAGCTCAATATGGAACTTCATTACTATGGCTTGCTGCATGGACACTTCCACTTATGGCAATGATTCAAGAAATGTGTGCTCGTATCTCGCTTGTTACTGGGCGTGGACTTGCTGCTAATATAAAACATGCATATTCAAAAAAGGTTCTTTATATTTGTACTGCAATTTTATTTATTGCTAATACTCTAAACATAGGAGCAGATTTTGGAGCGATGTCTAAAGCAGTTCAATTAATAATTCCTTCTATTCCATTTTCATTTTTAGTTATCTTTATTGGTATTGCTAGTTTATTTATGGAAGTTTTTATTCCTTATAAAAAATATGCTAAATATCTTAAATGGTTAGTAATTTCATTATTTTCT
>Ga0302288_1001183_pt1 | contig 17420 bp, 8 predicted proteins | sample III_Fen_N1_1_FD_194549 | JGI IMG/M metagenome (GOLD analysis project Ga0302288, IMG submission 194549) | Peat permafrost microbial communities from Stordalen Mire near Abisko, Sweden - III_Fen_N1_1 | ecosystem: Environmental > Terrestrial > Soil > Wetlands > Permafrost | place: Sweden: Abisko...
CAAATTTAATAATTCAATAGAAGGGGCACAACATTTTAAACAATTTCCGTAAATTCACAAATTGAAATTGACATGGTTAAATATAATTCTAGATTATATTTTTGAATTTATGTCTTTTGTTAAATATTTAGTTTATAGGACATTAAAAGATGATTGAAAAAGATACTGTGAAACCAAAATTTAAAGATTTTATTCTAAATAAAACGAACCTTTGGATTTATTGTTTTTCATGTGCTTTGTTACTTCTCGTTTACTTTACTCATTTCAAAAAAGCTGATTTAAGGTTTTTCCCTTCCCATAATTCTTTTAATGTTAAATTTTATAACGACAGTATTGATGGTGGAAACTCAAAAGTTGAAGATAATTTTTGTTCCGACTCATTAATTCAAATGAGTTTTATTTTACAAAAAGGATTTGTGAGACCCTATGTAGGTATCGATTTTAATAATAAAAATGGTAAAAATATTGATATCTCTGATTATAATCAAATTACAGTTGAAACCGAAGGCCACGATCTTAAAAATATCATTATTTATCTTATTACTCGAAACGATGCTGGAACGGTAACTGGAGATAAAAACAATGAACATTATTTTAGTAATAATATTGTTTTTTCAGCACACACAAAAAAGTATTCTTTACTTTTAAACGACTTTCATGTTCCTGATTGGTGGTATGATGTAAATAATCTGTCACCTGAACAAAATATTATTCCCGATTGGAATCATTTTAATAGAATAAATATTGCTACTGGCTTACCTCCAAAACTTGGTACTAAGCATAAGCTAAATATTCGTTCAATTTCATTTGTAAAAAATAATACTTCGGTAATTATTTTATTTGTGTTTATTCAATTCGCTTTAATGATTCTTTTATTCATTATGTATGTTTTGAAAATAAAGTCTTTGAATAAATCGAAACAAATTACAATAAACTATAAACCAGTTACCGTAAGCAAAGAACCATCCGAAAAATATCTTGATTATATCCATGAACATTTTCAGGATAGCACATTAAATTTAGATATTGTTTCTGTAAATACAGGTATGAGTCAAAGAAATATATCTGATTCTATTTCGGAACAATTTGGCTGTAATTTTAAAACATATATTAATCAAATTCGAATTTCAGAGGCTCAAAGATTGCTTAAAGAATCGGATTTAAATATAAGTGAGATTGCCTATTCTGTAGGTTTTAGTAGCCCCAATAATTTCAATAGGGTATTTAAAAATATTACAGGTCAAAATCCATCCGAATATCTCCAAAGCATTGAATAATGCACTTTTTACATTTTTGTTAAGTCTTTTACCGTTTTTGTAAATAGTAAAAGATGAAATAATCGGAAATATGCTTCATAATTTATAACTGTACTATTATGAAAGTATTTCCCCAAATAATCCTCTTATTCAAAAGTATTATTTCGACGATTATGCAAATGCTGGTTTTGTCAGTATTCGAATTCCTATAACTTGGAAAGATCAATTTTTTTAATCTTGAATTGATTATTTGAGCTTACAAATCATGTAAACAAATCATTCAAAATCAATAGTTTTATTGCTATACTGTTTAATTGTATCCAAACGATTAAACTAACGAAAGAAAATATATAAAAATTGAAAATACTGACACCTATAATCCTAAATCCCTATTATCATGAAAACAATTATTACAATTATCCTTTCTGCTATTTCTTTTTGTATTCTGGCTCAAAAAAATTATAAAGGAGCAGAAGTATACTCCAACCAAAGTTGGAAGTATGGTAAAGTTGAAATGAGAATGCGAATGGCAAAAGGTAGTGGAATACTATCTACATTTTTTACCTATAAAAATGGATCAGAAGTTTCTGGGGCATTCTGGGAAGAAGTAGATATTGAAGTATTTGGTAAGAACAATGCAGAATCATTTCAATCGAATATCATCACCAACAATCCCAAAAAGACTTCGGAGGAAGTCCATACTCCTGGATATTCTATGGGCGATGCGTATCACACATACACCTTAGAGTGGACACCTAATTACGTTGCATGGTTCATAGATGGAGTTTTAATGAGAAAAACAATAGGAGGTCAAGTAAGTGAATTAACTAATACCGAATCTTTTCGCTTTAATCTTTGGGCTGCAAATCTTACAAATTGGGTTGGTGCATTTGATGTTAACGCTTTGCCCGCTTATCAATTTGTGAACTGGGTAAAATACTCTACGTATACCCCAGGTACGGGGAATAATGGAGCCGACTTTACACTCAATTGGACAGATGATTTTAACACGTTTAATACTACTCAGTGGTCGAAGGCTAATTGGACATTTGGAGAGAATTTGGCCGATTTTGACCCCAATAACGCTTTGGTGAAAGATGGTTATCTTGTACTTGTACTTTCAAAAGCGGGTCAAACAGGATTCACAGGAACGGTACCTATTGACCAAGTTACTAATCCCACGCCAACAGTTTCAATCACTAGCCCAACCGCAAATGCAATATTCTGCTCAAATTCAATAATAAATATTAATGCAAATGCCTCAATATCTTCTGGTAGCATAAGTAAAGTTGATTTTTACGACGGAAATACTTTAATAGGGTCAGATAATACCAGTCCATATACCCTTGCGTGGGCAAATGCGACTGCTGGTTCAAAAACGATTCGTGCAATTGCAACGAGCAATATCAATGTTGTATCATCAGCAGCTACTGTAAATATTACTGTGAATGCTATTCCATCTGCTCCAACAGTTGTAAGCCCTGTTTCTTATAATCAAAATGCTACTGCCTTAGCATTAACTGCTTCTGGAACTGCACTTTTATGGTATACGGTAGCTACAGCAGGAACTGCATTAACCAATGCTCCTATTCCAAGTACTGCTAACATTGGCACAATAAAATATTATGTGTCGCAAACAAAAAATACCTGCGAAAGTCCTCGTGCTCAAATAGATGTTATTGTTAAGCCTGCATTAATTAAACAAACAATTGTACTTATTGCAGGATGGAATCTCATCTCGACCAATGTAATACCAACCGATAGTAGCATTTCAACACTTTTTGCTGGTTTAGATGTTCAAGAAATAAAAACGATGGATGCATTTTGGCGAAAAGATCAAAATCCTATATTTAATAAATTGACAAAAATTACTACAGGAAATGGATATTTAGTCAATATGAATGTTGCTGGTATTTTAACTATAAATGGTTTTGCCTTATCAAATGTAATATATCCTCCATCAATTAAAACAGGTTGGCAACTAATAGGTTGTCCATTTCAAACCAATACATTATTATCTACATATTTCAATTCAAATAATTGTATTTCAATTAAGAATTTCGATGGTTTTTTGATACTTAATGGAACGACAAATAGTATAAGTAATTTAGAAGTTGGAAAAGGATATTTATTGAACGGTAAATAGGGGAAAGATGGATATCTTTTGTAAGTCTCCGATTCTATTACAGAACCTCAACTATTACTTAAAGAATCGGATTTAAATATAAGTGAGATTGCCTATTCTGTCGGCTTTAGTAGTCCCAATAATTTTAATAGAGTATTTTAAATATTACAGGGAAAAATCCATTGGAATATCTCCAAAGCCTTGAATAATGCACTTTTTACATTTTTGTTAAGTCTTTTACTGTTTTTGTAAATAAGGAATGCTTCAATAATCGGAATTTTACATCATAATTTAAAACCATACTTTTATGAAAATATTTTCCAAAATAATCTATTTAGTCGGAGTACTAATTTGCATGACTGTTACTGTGCAAGCACAATTAACACCTCAAGATGCAATAACGAAAATTAAACGAGGAATAAACATTGGTAACTCATTAGATGCAATTCCTTCAGAAACTGGATGGGGCAATCCTCTTATTCAAAAGTATTATTTCGACGATTATGCAAATGCTGGGTTTACCAGTATACGTATTCCTATTACATGGAAAGATCATATTTCGAATACATCTCCTTTTACCATTAATCAAACTTGGTTAAATCGAGTTGATTCTGTTGTTACATGGGGTTTAAACAAAGGATTGTATATCATAATTAATATCCATCATGAAGAAGGATTTAAGCAAATTGATACCATGAAAAATCTAGTTGCAAAAGCTACTATGATTGCTAAGTATGATAGTCTTTGGAGTCAAATTGCTACACATTTCAAAGATAAATCGGATCATTTGTTCTTTGAAATATTGAATGAGCCCCAAATATTGACTCAAGCAACTGTCGATGCATTTAATGTAAGAGCATTAGGAATAATCCGTAAAACGAACCCAACTCGAATTGTAATATTTTCGGGTACAGATTATACTGGTGTCGATAAGTTTATTGCAACAAAAATACCCGATTCAAATGATAAATACCTAATGGGTTATTTTCACTCTTATGATCCATGGAACTTTGCTGGTTTAGGTAAAGGAACTTACGGAACAACTAATGATATTAGTTCAACTGCAGCAATTTTTACTAAAGTTGCTAATTGGTCGAAAACGAATCAAATACCTGTAATTCTCGATGAATTTGGAACAATAGGAGCCTGCGATTATAACTCAAGAATGATATATTATGCAACCGTTGTTGAACAAGCATTAAATAATAATGTAGCAGTAAATGTATGGGACGATAATGGTAATTTTCAGGCTTATATACGAAGTTCTCGAAAATGGAACGACTTAAAAGATGTTATCATTCATACCTATAAAGAATCACCAACAAAATTAAAAACGGTAGTTGTTGATACTACTATAATCTTATCTTGGATAAATAGAACGACATTAAATGACAGTATATATATTGATAGGAGAACTGCAAATACAGAGTTTGTTCCGATTGCAAAAGTAAGCCCAACGTCAACGCAATTTAAAGATTCTGCTCTCAATAAAAATACGATGTATTATTACAGACTTCGTACAAATCTTCTTGATTCGATAGATTTATATTCGTACCCAACTTCTGTAAAAACTGTGGGAATAAGAAAACCATATTTAGGTACTCCAGTATCGGTTCCAGGAACCATTCAAGCCGAAGATTTTGATTTAGGCGGTGAAGGACAAACATTCCATGATATTACAACATCAAATCTTGGTAAAACGTATCGATTAAATGAAGCAGTCGATATTGAAGCTCGCCCTGATAATGGTTTCCAAGTTGGATTTGTTGCAACGGGTGAATGGATTCAATATTCTGTAAATGTAAAACAGGCTGGTAAATACCGAATTGATACTTATACAGCTTCAACTAATGGAGGAGGGAAGTATAGTTTTACAATAGGAACACAAACAACATCAACTAAAATAGTTCCCAAGACAGGTGATTCAACTACTTTGGCAGTAAGTTCAACGTACAATATTCCTTTAGATGCAGGAATACAAATTCTTACTTTTAAAATTACAGCACCCTCTTCTACAACATTTACAATCGATAAATTCGTTATTGTTCAGGACTCAGCATTAACATCTGTCGATCAATATGAAAATGATGGATTAAATATATATCCAAATCCTGCTCATGCAAATATTACTGTTTGTAAATTAGAATCAAACACCGAAACAATACTTGATATTTATAATGTACTTGGAATAAAAGTAAAGTCTGAAATCCTTACAAATAAAGAAACATCGATATCTGTTGATGGAATGTCACAAGGTTTATACTTTTTTGTATTGACATCAAAAAACTGTTCGAAATCGAAATCTGTTTTAATTGAAAAATAATTGTTTAAGTCTATGTCTGCTATCATAATTGACGACAATCAGTTGAAAATAAAGATGATTGAGAAATATATATCTAAGTTTATTTCTTTGTATGATATTGCCGAGTGTGGTGAATCTGCACTCGATTTACTCGAAACAAATACATATCAATATATATTTCTCGATCATCATTTACCCGATTGTAAAGGATCGGATTTATTGGAGCAAATAAAAATAGTTCACAATAATTCAAAATTAATATCTATTTCAAACGATACTACTATCTTGACTAATTTTAAGCAAATAGGGTACGACGATGTTTTTGTTTATCCTTTTGACGAAAGTTTAAATCGAATTTTTAGATGATATTTATTTAACTATCCAATCTAACACACAATCTTTTGTTACTTTAACCATATAGCCATTGCCCCATTCAAGTTTAGTTAGTGAGTTAAGAGCTGTGAGATTTGCCGATGAATAAAAAGCATCTAAATTTTTCACAGTTTCTACATTCGTCCAGATACTCGAAAGAGCTTTGCTTATTTCGGTACTACCATTTATTGGGCAACCAATAATATTCCAACCTGTTTTTAGTGAAATAGACATTAATAGAGTAGGAGATACTGTTACTTTAATACTAGCTCTAGGACTTTCGCATGGAGCTGATGTTTGTGATACATAATATATTGTTGTTCCTGTTGCTGCGGTTGATGGAACAGGAGTCGATACCAATGTTGTTCCTCCAGTTGCAACGCTGTACCATTTCAATGAAGTACCTGTTGCAGTTAATGCCGTTGCAGTTTGTCCAACAGTATAATTTACATCACTTGTAACGGTTGGTGTTGCAGGTAATTCATTTATTACTACGGTAATTTTGGCTCTTTTACTTTCGAGACCTCCAATGGTTTGCGAAACAAAATAATCGGTTGAGCCTACGATTGTGGTGTTGGGGGTTGGAGTTGTGGTAAGTGCTGTACCACCTGTTTCGCTTGTGTACCATTTTAATGCAGTGCCAGTAGCCGTAAGTACAGTAGCCGTTGTTCCTTTACAATAATTAAGCGGACTAACCACCGTTGGTGCAACGGGAACGCCAGTAAGTGCAGTAAATCGAACGGTGTTAATACTAAATATGCCTGCAGTACCAATAAATTTCAAATACAAATCGTGTTGTCCTTTCACATCAATGTTTGCAGTATAATTCTTCCACACATCGGCACCGCCAGATGCACCGATAGCTATTGTTGCAATTTTTGTTCCAGCACCACCAATGTTATCAATCCATACTTCAAGGCTTCCTCCGCCACTTGCCGATGCTGCATTTACCTCAATAGTTCCTGCTGGTGTTAGTTCATCGCTAGTGCTTACACCTGCAAGCATTGCCCAACCACCATCTGTTGTGTTAGAAACCACCGAACCTGGAGTTTTTGTTGAGGTAGAAACACCATTCCAATTATTTCGACCAGCTACTTTTAGAGCCGATAAACCATCGCGGTATTTGAATACATCGAAATCGGCAGTAACAGCTGTTGCATAGAGTCCAACAGCATTTCCAACCCAATTGTTGTAGGTTGTTCCACCAAAATCATCTAATGTAGTTGTACTAACAGTGCTCCCAACCTGAGTCCATGTTTTACCGTCGGCACTATAAAATCCGCTTACATTATGACCATCTCTGTTTATCTTTAACCATACCGTATTACCAATTGTATTATTAATTTCGGTAGTTGTTGTGTTATATGAAAATCCGATTTTTGCTGAGCCATTATAGCCTGCATACATACGAACATACGAATCGTCACCACCATTTTGGATTCTCAAACCAGCACTTTGCCCAGTTCCAGTTGCATTCACCGTAACTTTTGTAATCAATGAATACACACGTCCTGCTTCTTGTTGGAGAATGTGGGTTGTACCTGTTCCAGGAGTTAAACGCATATAACCTGGATTTGCAGATAAAGAATATTTTGTAGCGTTTGCTTTATTAAAAAAGAACCAATGATATTTTAATGTTGTAGATGAAAAGTAATCTTCACGAGGGAAATTGAACGCAATGTTATTTGTATTCGGAAGATTTGGTGCTGTAACAGGACTAGAACTAGCATGTGCTGCATGAGGCACATTATTACCATCCCATGTTACTTGATGTAAGGTAGCAATTCGGCCTTGACCTTTCCAGCCATCTAAACCATAGCCGTGAGCTATACACCACCATGTTCCATCATCTAATTTTATTGGTTGTGAAATATGGTTTGGAGCTGTAAATCCACTTAAGGTAGCAGTACCAGTAAAAAAAACAGCTGGTGTTGTCCAAGCCGATTGAGTGCCAGTAAGCGTTGCAGAACTAATAACCCATTGACCACCAAAAATATCTCCAGCAAAAAGGTAATAATATCGTCCATTGCGTTTGCACATTACAGGACCTTCTGCCATTTTATAGGGATTTGTACTTGGATTTAACCAATCCATATTTATAACCGTTCCCGTTGAATTACCCGTTGTTTTATCTAGCTTAAGAATGCGATTTACATTAGCACCATTTTTCATTACTAGATATGGTGTGCCATCATCGTCAACAAAAACAGAATTGTCGTAACCTGTAACACCCGAACCAGAAACTTTTGTTGGAGCTGACCATGGTCCAGTCATTGATGTTGCTTTACAAAAATATTGACCTCCACCTGTATAATTGCTAAAATACAACCAGAAATAGCCACCAAACTGAGCCAAAGCACCCTGCCAAGTTCCATCACCTGGTTGGTCGCTTTGTAATCCCGACCAATTGGATGGTACGAGGCGAGATATTATTTCCCAGTGAACCAGATCGGTTGAGTGTAAAATTGGTATATATGGATTGTAATGAAATGATGAACCAGCACAGTAAAAATCATTACCAACACGCATTAGCGTTTGGTCAGGATGATCACCCATGATGGGGTTCATGTAGGTTGAAACGCCATTTGTTTGAGCGAAATTAGAAATTGTGAATCCTAAAAATAAAAGGATGCATACTATAAATTTACTTTTTATATGCTTTTTCATAATTACATTTTTTTAATACAGTTTTACTAAATCTGATATTTGAAATTCTATTATTCAATAAAATGAGATTAATCTTTATTTTACAATCCAATCAAGCTGAATTCACTTTAACAAAATTGTCACATCCAAAATCAACTTTAAAAAGTGAGTTTAAAGCAGCAGTATTTGATTTATCATAAAACACATCGAGGTTTTTAACTCTTGCAACATTATTCCAAATACTTGAGAGTGCTTTCGCAATGTCGGGACTTTAATTTTTGTAAATAATTCCTCTATTAAAATAATCAGAAAGGTGAGAGGATTCACCTTTCTGAGAGTGGGTTGTAACGGATGTTACTATCTAGGGGTGAGATTATTTAACAATCCAATCAAGAATGCATGCTGCTTTTACTTTTACCAAATATCCTTGACCCCATTCAACTTTTGTAAGCAAGTTAAATGCAGGAAGATTTGAGGTAGAATAAAATGCATCAAGATTTTTTACCGTTTCCACTTGGCTCCAAATACTTGATAGAGCTTTTGCTAAATCTGTGCTTCCTATTAATGGACATCCAATGAGATTCCAGCCAGCAACTAGAGAAACCTTTTGTATTGAAGTTCCTCCAACAACAACCGCAATTGTTGCTCTTGGACTTTCACAGTTATTTGTTGTTTGCGATACATAATAATTTGTTGTTCCTGTTGCAGTTGTTGCAGGTACTGGTGCACTAGCTAATGCTGTACCTCCAGTTGCAACATTGTACCATTTCAAAACAGAGCCAGTAGCAGTTAATGCTGTTGCTGAAGCTCCTTGTGAATAAGAAACTGTTGGTAAAACTGTTGGTGCTATTGGTGAAGAATTTACGGTAACAAGTACCGAACTTGTTGCCGAACATGAAGTTGCATTTGTACCAGTTACACTATATGTAGTTGTTATTGTTGGTGATACCGAATTGGTTATAGTTGTAATGCCATTATTCCATTTATAAGAACTTGCCCCTGAAGCTGTAAGTGTTGTTGATGTTCCATTACAAATTGAAACTGCAGTTCCAGCACTAACTGTTGGTAATGCATTTGTTGTTACTGTTATTGATGAACGTTGGCTTTCTGATGTTCCAACGGTTTGCGAAACAAAGTAAGTTACTGAACCTACTGTACCTGTTGATGGTACTGGTGCAGATGCTAATGCTGTTCCACCCGTTGCAACGCTATACCATTTAAGTGCTGTTCCTGTTGCTGTTAAAGCTGTAGCTGTACTCCCTAAACAATAATTTACTGGTGTTACCACTGTTGGAGCAGTTGTTGTAGTCGATCCAATTCCATTAAGGGTTGTTACACTTTGTGCATCAAGCGTAATTTGGATAGATGTACCAGCACTTACATTTGTCTCTTTCGACATGCTTTTTGATCCTGTTGTTACATATTTTTCCCAAGATGTGATACTTGTACCAGGGATAGAAATTGTAATTGTTTTAGCTGTTGTGTTTTTATTTACTGCTACTATTACAGCATCATTACCTTTTTTATATGCCGACAGAAAAACACTCGTTGTAGGAGTTGCAGTTGCATCAACACGAACGTAACCTGGACGTACAAATTTTGAATAATGTGCTATCATACATCCACGTTTACTCATATTGCCATCTTCTTTCATAGGACCGTATGATCTACGAATTGTCCACCACACATAAGCTTGAAACTCGGCTACTACCATACCATTATGTACATGTTCAGCAACATCTAAAGCTTCTGGCCAATTGTCTGCAGAATTTGCAGTGCTATTGGGAACATATACCTCAGTCATCCAAAGTTCTTTGCCAGCTCCTTTAGATTTAAAAAGCGGATAAGAGAAATTTGCAAATGATGTTCCATATGTATGTGTACCAAGTATGTCCATATTGGCAAGTGCCGTTGCATCATTCAAAATTGGATCAGACATGTTTTTTAAATATGAAAATGATTCAGGCGACATTACTTTACAACCTGTTATTGAACCAGCATTGTTTTTCATGAAATTAAGCATTTCGTCAGGTGTCCACCAAGTCCACTCAGAAGCATAGTCGGGCTCATTCTGAACGGAAATAGCATACAAATTCACTCCGTTTGTTTTCATATAAGCAACAAAATCATTGAGATGTTGGGCATATGCTGCATACGAGCTCGTTTTTAATCTTTTTTGGTTAGCAACTCCATTGCGTGTAAAAGTCTCTATCATTGCTGCTGGTGGATTCCATGGTGAAGCAAATACTGTTGCACCGTGAGCTACGGCATTTTTCGCTACTCGTAATTCCTTCGACCAATTATTTTTGTCACCGTCAACAAAAATTCTCAAAATACTAAGACCCAATTTTGTATTAGCATCATTACCAAAGGCTGTTTCGCATTGTGCATCTGTCAAATCTACTCCCCATGCAGGAACATTTATTCCTCCGTAACCTTTAATTAATTGCTTTTCGGAAGTTAAGGTAACCGTTGCTGTCTGGCTAAACATATTTAAGCTTAACAGTAATGTTATCAATGACGTAACAATTGCTTTTTTCATAACTTACTTATTTTAGATTATTATATTTACTTTGCATTCAATTCAAATTATTCTTGTAACTCTTTATTCATCCAACTATTTAACTGTCCAGTATAAATCACAAGCAGCTTTTACATTTTTCATCAATATATAATGGAGTACCATCGTCATCAACGAAAATTGAGTTGTCGTAACTGGTAACTGTTGAGCCTGTTGCTTTGGTTAGTGCAGACCATGACCCATCTATTGCCGATGCTTTTGAGAAATATTGAGCAGAATTGGTACTATAATACACCCCAAAATAGCCACCCAATTGGGCTAAACCACCTTGCCAAATACCAGCACTTCGACCATCACTAACTCCCGATGTTCTCATTGGAACAACCCTTACTATAATTTCCCTTTTGACTAAACCATTTGAATGGTAAATAGGAACGTAAGCACCAAAATGAAATGTAGAAGCATTAGTGTAGAAATCTTTTCTAACACGCATCAAGGTTTGGTATGGGTGATCGCCCGGTTGTGCTGGATTATGATAGGTAGTTATAAAATTACCATTTTGTTGTTTTGATGTTTGTGCAAATAGTATTGTGTAAAAACATACAAATGATATTATAAACAAGAGTACTAAAGTATATTTTTCTGTTCTATCCATAAATATCTAAATTTTAAATACTTTAACCCTCAATGATTATTAGTAATAATATCATTCTATATTATTTTAGTCCAATTTTATAACCTCAATTTACTAAACAAATATAGATCTAACATTCCCTTTTGTTAAGGCAAACTGTTTCAAGTATATGTGCTATTTGTTTCAAATCGGAAAAGATTTAAATCATAAAATGAACAATATTAATGGGAAAGCCATGTAAAATAAGGGCTGGACTTTATTCTTGTGGAATGGCTGTTTATACCATCTTGGTGAATCAGTTTGCTGCTCAACGAATTGTATTGCAAAGTATTCGACGAAGTCAACAGGGGTGGGAGATTAATTTTTTGACTGAATTAATAAAAGCAATATCATCAAATACACTATGTACAATTTCTCTAATTTCAATAGTATCATCTATTATTAAATTGTAGCATTTTCTTGATTATTTGGTTGGTTATAATGTTCAATTTAAAGGCGATTTGTTTCATTTAATAAGTCTTTTTGCTTTTTATATTGTTGTTAGTGTTGATTAATAGATTTTTACGGTTTTTATTGCGATTCTTGATATTATATAGCATATTTGTATATAGTCAAATATTTTACTACCTTAGTATAACTATTTGTTTTTGTAAGATTTATAAGTAGTGTTTTTTTACGGTTTAATATCTAAATATACTTTTTTACAATTGGATATTTAAATTGGAGGGTGTTTTTTTATTTCATGTATATTGTTTATTTATAATTATATAATCTCAATTATTAATTATAAAATGTTATTTGTTAATTATTGTTTTGATATCTAGTTTTTAAAATGAAATCAAAGATTGTAATTCTAATAGTTATTGTTTTCTGCGGGATATCTTCCTTTGCACAAGTAGCTAAATGTAAAGGCAAATACTTTGGTAATGTTATAGGAGCTACTGTGCCTAGTACTTATAGTAGCATATGGAATCAGGTTACTCCCGAGAATGGTACTAAATGGGGTGTCGTTGAAGCAACCAAAGGCGTATATAATTGGGCTGAAGCAGATGTGTCGTACAATTGGGCAAAAAATAATGGAGGTTTATTTAAGTTCCACACCTTAGTTTGGGGTAGCCAAATGCCCCAATGGGTTACTACGGCAACGACAGCCGAATTAACTGCAAGCATTAAAAATTATATGATAGCTGCGGCAAATCATTTTGATCCAATGGGTGGTTTAGAAATGATTGATGTTTTAAATGAACCTGCAAATCCTGTTCTTCCCGATTATATGAAAGCAGCACTAACAGCAGGATATAAATCGGAACCAACTAATGCTAAAGATTTAAATAACCCTTATGGTTGGGCTATTTGGCCATATCAGTTAGCAAGAAAATATTTTCCCAATGCCGTTTTATTAACGAACGATTACAATATTGAACAGAATTGGAATGGAATGCGTGCACCATATATTGTAATTATTAATGCGATAAAAAATGCACCTAATCTAACAAATGGCGAAAAGAATTTAATTGATGGTGTTGGTCTTCAATGTCATGGAGTAATGGATTTAACAGCAGTTAACTTTAAAGCATGTATCGATGAAATTTGGAATGGAACTGGTTTGCCTATTCACATAACAGAATTTGATCAAGCTGCATCTCCCGATGAAACAAAACAAAAAAACGTATATGCTACTTTGATACCTGTAGCTTGGGAACATCCTCATGTGGCCGGAATAACGTTGTGGGGATATCTTCAAGGAACTACTTGGATTTCTGGAAATAAACTTGCTGGTCCAGCAGGTACTGATTCAGGTATTCAATATGCTTCTACATACACAACAAAACCAAGTGGCGATCGTCCTGCATTAACATGGTTAAAACAATATCTAGCTTCAAAACCAAGTCTTTCGTGCTGTCCTGCTCCTGCCGCTTCTGCAAGTTGTCCTCTTGCAATAAAACCTAAAATTTCAATTACATCACCTGTCACTTCATCTCTTTTACCTTCAACTGCACCAATTATTCTAAATGTATCAGCAACCGATGCCGATGGAACAATTGCAAGTGTAAAGTTTTATAATGGAACAATTCTTTTAGGAACAGTTACTTCGTCACCATATTCCTTTACATGGAAAAATGTTGCTGTAGGTAAATATACAATTACAGCAGTAGCAACTGATAATGTTGGTTTAAAAGCAACTTCGAAAGTTTTAGAAATAACCGTTGCTGCTCCAGTTACACATGTTTACCAATGTAATGCATGTACATCACCAACATGGGGAACTGCTTCAAATTGGACACCAACAACAGTTCCGTCGGTAATAGATACTTCAATTATTCGTACAGGAGAGGTAAAGGTCGCTTCGGATATAGTTTCAGTTATTAAGGTTGAACCAAATGGGATTTTTCATTTAACCGACAGTATTTTAGTAACAGATTTACGATTACAAGGTGGATCGTTAAAATCATTTACTACAACTCCAGTTTTTATTCTTACATCTACAATTACCGTTGAAAAAGCTTCAACAATTGTAGCTGGTTCAGCTTCTACGTCTACTTTTCGAATAAATGGAACAATTACTGGAAGTGCTAATCTAACCAAAACGGGAGTTGGCGTTTTACAGATTAATGCTGCTGCGCCAAATTATAAAGGAACATGGATCGTAAAGGAGGGTAAACTAAAACTTCGTTATGCTAATGGTTTAGGCCAATGTGGAGTTGAGGTTGATTCTTTAGCAAATTTAGATGTTGAATCAACGTCAACAACCAATTCGTTGTATTTGAAAAAAGGTGGAATTGTTAATTTAGATGCAAACTTAACTGTTCAAGTTGCTGTATTTGACGGAACAAATATTCCAGCAGGAACATATTCGGCAGTAAATTATCCATTGTTTATAACTGGTGTTGGAAAATTAACTGTTGTTAAAAGTATAGTAGTTACAAGTACTCCAATGCCTGGTAGTTTAACACTTACTGCAAATTCAGGAACTATTTATAGTTGGTCAAATGGAGCAACTATTGTTTCTACGAGTCCAATTTATACTACAACAGTAACGGGTTCATATTCCGTAAAAGTTACCAATGCAGTAGGTTGTAATATTAATTCTGCCGCAATTGTTGTTCAAGTAATTTCGCTTAAACAGGGATGGAATTTATTCTCAACGAATATTCGACCTACAGATAGTACTATTGCAACAATGTTTTTTGGATTAAATGTTTTAGAATTAAAAACGATGGATGCATTTTGGAGTACTAATCAAAATGCAATTTTCAATACCATAAAAACGATTACATCAGGTAATGGATATTTGGCAAATATGAGTGTAGCAGGTAAATTATTGATTGTGGGTAAGTACATTGAAAATCCGAAATTAAACATTGCTTCTGTAGTTGGAAAAGGTTGGTTTTTGATGGGTTGTCCTTTTCAAGCGTCAACATTATTAGGTAATTATTTTACCTCATTAAATTGTTCAATAATAAAAGATTTCGATGGATTTTGGATTCCTAATGGAAAAACAAATTCTATTTCCACTTTAGATTTAGGTAAAGGGTATTATTTAAAGAAATAAAATTTCTGTTTATTGTTTTATAACTATGAGAATTTTTTCACTGGTTCTATTTCTTTGCGTAACAACAATTTTGTCGGGTGCAGAAAGAATGCAGTTTTTGCATTTCGACAAATCAAATGATTTCCCTTTTAATTTGGTCCAAAATGTAATGCAAGATTCTCATGGATACTTGTGGATAGGAAGTGCTTCAGGCATTGCACGATACGATGGATATAGCTTTGAAGTATACACAACTGACGATTATAAAAACGGCTTACCATCAAATCGAATATTTTGCACATTTGAAACCTCCAATGGAGACGTTTTGGTGGGAACAAATTTAGGATTGGTTAAATACAATAGACAAACCAATAAATTTGAATTATTATCATATAGTTGTACACCTGAAATATGTGAAGATAAGAATAACCAAATTTGGGTTGCAACATTCGATGGTATTGATGTTCGTGATTCTAAAACTTTGAAAATTAAAAAATCTTTTTTTTGTGAATCAGATCATAACGTTACTGTATTTAATGGACTTAATTCTGATTCTTATGGTAGAATTTGGGCTATAACTTCCAATAATGGAATATATGTGTTTGATTCGAAAAAAAATAAATTACAAAAACATATTGATTCAAAATTATTAAACAATATTGAACATTTAAAATCAACAAGTTTAGTGTTTGATAAGCTTGGCTTTATGTGGTTAAAAACAACAGGAAATGGAGTCTTTTGTATTGATACATCAACGTATAAAGTTCAACAGTTTTTATCGAGTAATACCAATAAATCTACTGTTGGTTCAAATAATGTTACAGATATTTATGTAGACAGAAAAAATGATGTTTGGGCTTGTTGTCAATATGGATATCTAAATAAATTTAATCGTCAAAAGAACTGTTTTGAACGATTTATTCCTCAAGTCGATAATCTTCGATATATAAATGCCAATTCAATGTTATGTGTAAATCAAGATAATAATGGTAATTATTGGGTCGGTACATTTAGCAACGGACTATATTGTTTGAGTGAAATGTATAATAATTTCCAAACCTTTTTTTCATTACCTAGTTTTTTAGGAAAAAATCTAGTAGGGCAGGTAACTTCATTTGCCGAATTAGATAATGGAATTATTGCTATTGCATGCGATGGAGATGGAATAAAGTTTTATAATCCTGCTGATAATAGCATTTATGAGTTTAAAAACAATAATCAACTGCGATCTAAAAATATACATAAAATTGTTAAGCATAAAAATTACTTATGGGGAGCAACATGGGGTGGTGGTATTTTTAAAATAGATTTAAAAACGAATCAAGTTACTAATTTTACCTGTTCTGAAAATAATATTAGAGGTCTTAATTACAATAATGTAGAGAGTTTGTATGCCGATGATACAGCTTTGGTTATAGGAACTCATGGCGATGGTTTAGCATTTTACAATTACTCAAAAAACACATTTGTACATAAGAATAATTCAAAATCAACAATCTTCGATCGTTCAATAAATAATTGGATAAATGATGTTACTAAAGATTCGAGGGGAAATGTCTGGATAGCTACATGTTATGGTTTGTGTAAATTGTTTAATAATAAAATAAGCTATTTTGGTACAACTAAAAATAATAATTCTATCAATAGCTTTGATGTTTTATCTGTTTTAGAAGATAGTCGTAAACAACTATGGGTAGTTACCTCTAGCGGCATTGATTTGTTTAATTATAAAGACAATACTTTCAGCCGATTAAAAGATAAATATACTTTACCCTCCAACACTCGATCTTTGATTGAGGATAATGATGGAAATATGTGGTTAACAACAGCTGATAATTTGATTAAAATTACTGTTTCCAATAATAGCATTCATATTTTTGATAAAAATGATGGAATTGTAACAGGAGAATTTAAAACGAATTCATCGTTCAAAGCTAGTGATGGTACTTTATACTTTGGATCAACCGATGGATTTATGAAATGTATACCATCAAAACTTAAATATGAAAATGCTACACCACAACTTTGTTAT
>Ga0302288_1001186_pt1 | contig 17392 bp, 16 predicted proteins | sample III_Fen_N1_1_FD_194549 | JGI IMG/M metagenome (GOLD analysis project Ga0302288, IMG submission 194549) | Peat permafrost microbial communities from Stordalen Mire near Abisko, Sweden - III_Fen_N1_1 | ecosystem: Environmental > Terrestrial > Soil > Wetlands > Permafrost | place: Sweden: Abisko...
GCTGAAGTATGGCTATAGCCTGTTCAGGGTTAATCTCAAAGAACTCACGCTGGGTATGGATACGATAGGGGTGAAAAGCAATATGCAATGCTTTTTCAACCTTTGCTGTTTCGGTAACTTTACATGCGTATTCACATTCAAACGGAACCGGTACGCTTGTATTAAACAACTCTTTGAGACGTGCATCTACACTTTCCTTATTGGTCATTCCTATTTTTACCAGCCCTGGCATAGCCGGATTGGTGAGGACGTAAACTATTCCGTAGTTTATTGTTTTTGGAGTCATGTTATCTTATTTTGCTAATTTCTCTACTACACTTTAATTGTTATATTAATAATCTTGAGAAAGATAGTTTTTCTGTAAATCAAAGTATCTGTACCATACAGGGATATTAAACCTTGTACGAATCATATTTAAATAAGCAATTACTTCAAGATTAGGCCTGTCATATGAGACAACAATCATTTTTTGTGCATTTTCAACATTTGGGAAATAAGAGTATTCCATAATTTGACCAAGTGCTTTTCTTATACTTAATTTTGCATTGTCTGTTTTTATTTCAAAATAATGCCAAATGCCATCGTGAGTAATTGCCTTAATATCAACTCTGTTTCGTTCAATATATACTTGCTTATACTCCTTTGATTGATTTAAATAATCATTAATTGCATTTTGCATTATATCATGATATGGATCAAAAGTACATTCTACATTGTATGTTTTAGTTCTTGTATTTGTATTTTTCTTATTTCCAACAAAGTCATCTTGATTATCTGGGATAATTAATGGCTCTTCATAGTCAAAATTAAACTCAGTTTCTTTAGGTAGAAGTTTAAATCTGTTCGTAGATATATTAATATCATCAGATCCAATATAAATATATTCTTCAAATTCTTCAACATCATCAAACTTGAATTTGATATTAAAGAAGATTTCAGGGGATAAAGCTATTTCTGAATTCCAGATTCCCTCTTTAATTTCAACTTGTTTTTTCATATCATCCATCCAACCTCTCTGTTGATATTTCAAGAACTCTGCTTCGGAATCTTGTTTAGAGATACAAAATACGTTTCTTATAATACCGACTAATAGCTTATCATTATCAGGATCAATGGTATAGAGGTGTAAGTTGAAAGTTTTATTATAATGTTTATCTGATTTTAAATTTAAAGGCTGAACAAAAGCATAATGAAAGCCGTCATCTGAAACCTTTGAGCGGTCAAATAACCATTCTTCGTGTCCAAATCCAAAAGTTCTTTCATAAGAATTTAGGTCTTTTGATTTTCCATCAATACCACTAGGAAATCTCCATTTTTCGTTATTCCAACAAAGTCGAACTATCTTATCTACTTGTCCTTTACTTTTTTGTTGAATTCGATTATCTATTATTTTTTTAGTATAAAGTATGAATTCATTTTCAGAGATCGGGTAAATATCAGCAGGTTTATAATTGGTTATATATTTATCAATCTTAGGTTTGTCAGTGTTTAAGAAATCATTCAAATGACTTATATAATTCTTTCCTTGATATTCCTTATACCACTTATTTTTTGTTTTGTGCTTGTAAAATCCTCCAATTTTTCTAGCAATTAAATCAAAGAAAATTGCTTTATCGTTTGAATCTTGCGCTGAAAATTCAACCCAACTATTCTTATCACTTGCAACAAAGAACCCAATATTGTAAACTTTTTCTTTCCAATCTCTACCAGACCAAAATGCAACCTGTAAATAATTCTCATTGCCCAGAAACCAATATCCTTTATCTTTTCTACCTTTATTGTTATTTTTTCTTGGCAAAAAATATAGTTCCGGATTACTCTCTCTTTTTTTGAGCAAATAATCCAATAATTTATTGTGTATTGAAAGGATATTTGACATCTTGCTTATTTTTTATTTGATTCTTCAATTAATTTCTGAGCATCTAATAATCGATTGACAGTCTTTACAAAATTAGCAGCATGTTGTCTTGCTCTGAAATAACACACTATAGCTAAAACAAGATAGATAATAGTAAAAAATGGTTTAAAAAAAATGATACTAATAATTGCAACTACCACAAACATATAGTATAAACTATCAAAGAATTCACTAATATGATACCAATAGGCCGCAGGTTCGTATATTTTCAATATTTGTAATTTAGCACAGGCTGTCCAAAAGTTATTAGTGGTTTGTAATTTGTCTGTTGGGATTCTGTCTGAATAATATACGGTGATAGCAAAATTTATTTTGGATTTATTGAAAAGTGTAACAATGAGTTTAACCAACCATTTGCATTTTTTCTCACAAACTTCTTCTACCTTATTTGAGATTACATGCCCAAAGTAACTTATGCCTCCAATCAGATGCCCAACGAAATAAATACAGGGAATCACAAAGAAGGAAGACACTAAACTATTGTTCTTAATAACTTTATAAATATCATATAAGAATGTGTAGTCTTTTATATTATCAAACAGAACTAATCCTATTGCAGTAATAAAAAGTGCTCCGGTAAGGAGAAAAACAAAGAAATCCCTTAATGTGAAGTTTGTAGTCATTGATTACGCTAATATTAAATTATCATACATTTCAAATACTCAATTATATATTCAGATTTGATAAAGAAATCTCCAACAAAAAGACCGTAAATAAAAGATTCATCATGAATGGGTCCTCCACTTAGACCATTAAATTTGATACCATCAGGAATGATTAGACGGCAAACATTATCACTCTTAAACCTTATATCTTCTTTTGCTAATATACCTTTAAGATTTACGTATTCATTGCAAGAACCTAACTGAAGTTTATAATCATGTATGTAAAAATCACCTTTCTTTTGATAATTCAACGTTATTGAATGTTGTGTGTATCTCTTAAAACCTGTTGCAGTAAGAGATTTTTTGTCTTGAAAGTTAGAAGATAATGTAAATAATTGATCAACATGATAATCAATTTTGAATAATGCAATATCTCTGCAAATTACTCCATCTTGTTCTTCAATATCCTTATAATCTCTAAAAAGTAATGTCAGTTCTAGTTCTTTGCCATCATCCAAAATAGCAAAATAGGAGTTTTTATCATTACCAATTACATGACCAGCAGAAATCAATATCCCTTCTGTAATAATAAATCCTGTCCCGAATGAGACAATATCTCCATAACCATTTTTCTCAATAATCGGAAAAATTATTTCGTATATTGCAGGAATAGTTGTTTTTTCTAAATCTTCATCTAACCAATCTAAATCTTTCATAATATTATTTTAACTAAAAACCTTTTATTTCCCCCCAATCCCACAAATGAACGTCTCGATAAACGATACAATTCTATTTGTTATTCTTTTGGTGGTTGAGTAGCATTCAAGTTATCATTCTCAAATAATGACTTGCCATATTTTTTTAGCCAATCTGCTTGTTCTTTAAAAGTTGAACAGACGGTAGATAATTTAAGCCAAAATGCTTGGGTGTGGTTTAGTATTACAGTGTGACATAATTCATGTAATATCACATAGTCTATCACCTTTTCTGGTGCTTTTATCAATCTCCAATTAAATGATAAATTATTTTCTTTGGAACAATTTCCCCATTTTGAAGCTACATTTCTAATAAATAACTTATTGAATTGGAACTTATGCTCCGTGGCTAATTGATTTACCCTATTTGTGATATATTTTTTTGCTTGCTCTTTATACCATTTATCTAAATCACCTCCAGGCATCGGGTGAGATTTTCCAAGGAAAAGTATCTCGCTTTCAGACAAGACTATCTTTAGTTTCGCTTCAGAATGAAAAGATTCTAGTTGATCATTAATCCATTTTGTTTTTTGAATGACAAGTCTTTCTATCTCATCATCCGAAAAGTTATTTGGGATAATCAATCTCACAACCTGATTTTCGTTTACATTAATCCTTGCATGAAGAATAGGCTTACGCTCAATAATATAGTGATTAGGAATATTCATTAGAGCTTATATTGTGAAACCATTAGTTCTAAGAGTTTTTCAGCAATTTCATCATCATCGCTAAGATTTAAACTTTCGAACTTTTCATCGCAAAGCCAATAGTCAATTCTACTAAGCATATTTTTCTTTTCTCTTTCACTATCAGCCCAACCAACATATCTTTTTTCTTTTATTTCTCTACCTAATTCAAAAGCCAGAGCCTTTGCAGTCTCTTCTTCCAAGCATTCTCCAAATTTATTCTTCAACTCCTGAAAAAAGATAAATTCCCCCATGTCATTAAAACCCATTCTTTCGGGAAGGCTATCTAATTCTTCGACTTCCGAAAATAATTTTTCTAATTCAAACAGTATTTCTTCTATCTTCTTTGATTTATTACGTTTTTGTTTAATAATCTCTTCTAAACGCTTCATGAAATCTACATAAATAGGATTATGTATTTCATTTTGCCTTATTACTGTTTCAATATCTCTTATGATTTTCTCTGCTTTATCATCCGGATTTAGCTTTGATCCGTTTAAAACATCAAGATAATTGCTGTTTATTGTAATTTCAGGTAAATGTCCTCTAAAACCTAATATCTGTGTTGATTCACTGATTAGCTGCCTTGTTTTAGCTGCATAGAATTCAGCGTCAAAATCTAAACGCTTGAATTCTGATAAATAAACCTGATAAATGGACAAGAGCCATCTATATTGATTTCGATACGGGACTAATAAAGCACTAGGAGAAATTGCTTCATAAAGTTGATAAACAACTCGAAATTCTTTTTCAAATTCTGTATGGTCAATTTCAGATAATCTTCTTACTACTTGAATACTTGACTCATAAGTATCTTCTAAGATTATACCGTCAAAATGATTCAATGCTTTATTTAATGCAATTGGAAAATCATTAAATAATGCATCTTCGTCTTTGAAAGAACCAATATCTGTAGGGTCATAGCTTAGTGCTTTATTAAGATCAATACCAATGTAATCAACAATTCGTCCATTATTCTTTGATACACCTGAAACTTTATCATCATAAGGCCTATTAGTGCGAGCTATTGCTTGCAATAATGTATGTTCTTTTAATGGACTATCTAAATACATTGTTTGCTCAATTGGTGCATCAAAGCCAGTAAGCAACATATTACATACAATCAGTATTCTGAGGTTATTGCCATTTCTTTGTTCCTCTGGTGTGATTCTCTTCTTGAATCTTTTTATTATTTTCTTTAACTCACCATCATTTAAATAGTGATCCTTGAATAGATTATATCTTTCTTCACTTTCTTTGGCTGTTTTTGAAAACACAATCTGAATTTCTGAAGGGTCGAAGCCATTTGATATAAGCTCATTGTAATAAAAAACACATGCTTCTTTATCAATAGCAACAACCTGAGCTTTAAAACCATTAGGATCAACTTTTCCCCTAAAATCTATTGCTATATCTTTTGCAATACCTGCAATTCTTTCGGGCTTTTTGATAACAGCTTGCCAAGGTCTAACTTTTCGTTGAACTTCTTGTTTTTCATCATCCTCCAAACTTTCTGTTAATTCATCCCAGCCTTTTTTAAGAGATTCTTTATCGATTTGTAAGTCTGTTGGACCATAAGTGTATATAATTTCTTTTGTTGCTCCATCATCTATAGCATCCTGTATATTATATTTGTCTAAGTATTTTTCAATTTCGGTCTTACTAATTTTGCCAAACTCTTGTATCGTTTTAGGAATAGGCGTACCAGTAAAAGCATATCTGCCGGCTTGAGGCAAGGCAGCCTTTAATTCAGAATGGAAATCACCATATTGAGTGCGGTGTGCTTCGTCTATTAAAACATAGACGTTTTCTCTGGAATCCGTCACACCATCTAGTTCACGGAACTTTTGAATATTTGTAATGATTACTTCGCTGGTTTGGCTCTTAATTTTAAATTTAAGTTGCCCTGCATTATTTGGTTTAAAAGTATTAGGGAAATCACTTTCTTCAAAAGTGTCTCCTATTTGTTCTCTCAAATCTTTTCTATCAACAATAATGTAAACCATTGGATCTTTCAAATCTTTATGGTTTCTGAGTTTGTATGCAGTGAATAATATAGTTAGTGACTTTCCAGAACCTTGTGTATGCCAAATAACACCCTGTTTGTGATCTCCGGTTTCAGCTCTACGTACAATTTTATTTGCAGCTCGAAATTGTTGGTATCGGGCGATTTTTTTCACTAAACCAGCCTCCGAAGATCTTTCGAATACCATAAAACTCTGCAACATATCCAAGATTCTTTCAGGTTGGAGTAAGCTACAAACCGACCTACGCATTTGTTCGTAAATTGGCATGTCCATGTCTAATAAACCAGTATCTTCATTTTTGACTGAACCAATATACTTTATTGCTGGATTTTGTGTTGGATTCTCAAACGATAAGTCTTTCCATTCATAGAAATATGAAGAAGAAGCTCCTAAAACTCCATACTTTGAGAATTTGCCATTGGCGGCTATGCCAAAGAAATTGGAGATAAAGAGTTTGGGAACTTTACTCTCGTACAAACTTAAATCTTGTATTCCTTTAAAGTAATTTGAATTTGATTTGGCTCTTTGTTTAGCTTCAACACATATAATAGGAATTCCATTGACAAGTAAAGCTATATCAGGCTTTACTAACTCCAAGCCTTGTACCCAATATTGTCGAGTAACTATAAAATCATTTTTCCAAGGGTTTTGAAAATCTATAACTTTAATAGTCATATTTTTCTCGCCAATTTTTAAGTTGACCCCTTTAACAAGTCTCTCAAGAAAAAGCTCGTTAGCAGCAAGAGCATTTGGATTATTATAATGTTGTGTAAGTATGGGGATTACTCTTTTGGCATCATCAATACTTATACTATTAATGGCACTTATTTTTTCCACCAAAATAGTTTCGATAAGGGGATTTGATAGTGGACGCTTATATTTTTTAAGCTCTTCATTGTCTTTTAGAGACCAACCTAAATTACTAATCCATTTAGACATTGGAACTTCTACCGCCGGTATTTCAGTAAATCCTGCCATAATATATTTATTTTAGTTCATTTAATGGAATTCTCACTTTCCCCGTGAGTAGGTTTTGCATTAGTGACTTTTTGAGTTTCTCGAGAGATTTTAACTTATCCTCTTTTGTTTTTTTAGAATTGATAACTTCATCAAGTATATTGACAATCTCTATTTGTTCCTCTTCTTCTGGTATTGCAATCCATAATTTATGAATATCATTTCTATTAAGTGTTGGAACTCCTGTTCCTGCTAAAAAATCCTTCAATCGTAAATGTATTAAAAGATAATAAATAAATTTTCTATTGTTATCTTTAAAGTCATTGACATATAATGTTGTATTATGTGGCCAGAACTTCTCATCAATATAAAAGACATTTCCAATAGTACCAGATCTACCTGTGACAACACCTGGAGAATCTGCTTTATACGCATTATGCCTTATTGAAGGCCCATTTGATTTTACTACAATATAATCACCATTTTCTGCCTCATTATCAGTTAGATCATGCCCTCTTTGTAATACGAAAAACTCTTTGCATTTACCAAATCTCCAATCTTTTGGAACATTACCAAATTTTTCATGTATCCAGAATTCATCATCTTTTCTCCATGTACCATCTGGTTTCATTTTACCAGAAAGCAAATTTTGCATTAGAGATTTCTTTACATTTTCAAGTCTATCTATAGTGTTTTTTGTAGCCAGAATAGCTGTATCTATAGCTGTAATATATTTAGCAATAGCAGTTTGTTCATCAAAAGAAGGTTTAGGAATTTTTTGATTTAAATAATATCTATACTCCAAATTTCGAATACCATTGGTTTGAGTTTGCATAGTTTGAGTTATGCCAGCACTGTGTAAATGGTGTAAGCAATAAAAAACAAACTTTGCATTATGATCTGACGAGACTCTTATTCTTTGAATGAAATTTGAGAAACCAAATCCGATATTTTCGACTTCTTTTGTCACATAGCTAACTCTACCTACAGGTTGAGTCTCACTCCCACCAGAACGTTCAATTACAATATCTTCTTCAATAAGTTTTGTTTTATTAAAGTCTGAATCTGAAATAGTACGAAGTGCTACATCTGATAAGTCTAAATATCCAGAATCATTAAAATTAGTGCTTCTTACAACTGCAATGTCGTCTTCACCTATTGGATCTGCACCCCATTTACCCGCATCGTTACTTACTAAAAAGTCTTTTAATCTAATGGGATCAAAATCAGGAATACATAAACCAATTTTCGTTTCTTTTAAATCCATCATTTTAAAATTGATAATAAGTTGATTAAAACTTTTTCGGCTTCTTTTTCGGCTTTCAAGGCAGATTTGAGGTCAGTTTTAGCTTCCTCAATTGGTATTTCTCTTTCTGGTTCTACTGTATCAATATACCTAGGTAAATTAAGATTATATTCATTTTCAATAATCTCATCCATTTCAACTAATGAAAAATACTTTCTCCGTAACAACGGATTACCAAAAACTTCAATCATTTCTTTGCTTACTTCTTGAATTGCTACCTTTTCTCTTTCAGCATCAGAAATTACATTTGCAATGTCAGTGTCTTTCTTCGCAAGTAATTCTTTTAGTTTTGTAATTCTTTTTTCTACTTTCTCAATATCACTTTTTGAAATAGTAGCGTTATTGCTTTGTTTTATTTTTAATTTGAGTTCTTGCTGTGCGCCAAACAAAATAACAAGCTCATTTTTATCATTGAGAGGTAATTTTGTTTTTCGTTTATCTTTGTTTTCAAATTCAAATTTCCCTTTGTGGATTTTGGTATCTAAAATAGAACCATCATTGGAAGTTAGTTCTATTTCGGAATTTTCCATTTTTAAAAATGCCGTCATTTGCAAAAGTAATGAATTTAACGAAGAAAGTTCTTGTTCTTCATCAATATATTTTTCGTTTATTTCTAGCAACTTGAAATCGAGATTATCATCGACCAATTGAAATAGTCGTTGTTCCTGATTAGGTATTATTTGTTTTGCTGTTTCAATATTACCATAACTGACTAACTGCACTAATATGCGCATTACATCTTGTGGGCGAAGAACGTTTTGATCAGACTCTTCTTTATACCAACCTTTTTTAGCACCCCACACCATTAAGATTTTATCTTTTCTTTCTTTGGGTTTGTTTTTATTGAAAAAAACAATCGCTCCCGGAATTGTATTTCCGTAAAATACATTTTCGGGTAATGCTACAATAGCATCAATGATATTTCGTTTATCAGTGCCAATTCCTTCAATAAAGCCTCTTCGAATTAAATAATCGTCATCAGCCTTCCTTTTTTGACCATCTTCCTCTTCTGTTTTTTCGGGTTGTCCTTTGAATAAAACACCATTTGGACATACTACACCAGCCACACCATTGGGCTCTAATGAAGCAAGAATATGTTGCAAGAAAGCAAAATCCCCATTGGTAAAATTTGGAGTTCCAAAAACCAAACGGTTGTATGGATCGACATAGGTATCTTTAGCAGGATAATCATATTTAGGAGTTCCATCGTTATTTAAAACAGGTTTTCCCTTTTTATCTTTTTTAGGTGTACCGTTACCAGCCCAGTTTTCTACAGAAAATGGGAAATTTGCTAATACTACGTCAAAAGTTTCAATTTTGTCGTTTGGTTTTTTAAATCGAGGGTTTTGAATAGTATCACCTTGTCTAATTTCACCTTCTAAACCGTGTAATAGAAGATTCATTGTAGCAATAGCCCATGTATTCCATATTGTTTCCTGACCATACAAACGAAGTCCTTTCAATTCACCTGATTTTTCTTTTACATAATCAGCAGATTTAATTAAAAAACCACCAGAGCCACATGTGGGGTCATATATTCGCATACCATTTTCGGGAGAAAGGTAACGAACCATCAACTCTACAACTTCAGGTGGGGTATAGAATTGGCCAGCAACAGTACCACCTTTATTCTCATCGGCAAATCGCTTAATTAAGTATTCATAGGCATGACCTAAGATATCTAATGGTACATTGTTGTTTGCAAAATTCATTGGGTCAAGGTGATTGATCAACTCTTGAAGAATTTTTGGTTCCAATTTTTTACCTCCTGAGCCATCTGGAGAATCTTCATTCCATTTGACAGTATTAATAATACCCTTTAGCTTTGGATTTGCATCAGCTATAGCCTCAAGTGCTTCTTGTAATTTTTCGTTCTTATCATCTAATGGTGTAGAAGCAATATCTTTCCAGAAATAGCCTACGGGTATATTAAAAAGGTGAGCGTTTTTTAAAACCTTTTCTAATTGTTTTTGATTCAACTGTTTATTATATTCACTTTCCAATTCCATTACTTTGAGTTCTTCTTCCCAAGGGTAATTGTCTGAAAGTCTTTTATAGAAAAGAAGCGTTAGAATGTATGATTTATAATCTTCAACTTTACCATAGAGAATATCAGCCATTCCCCACAAAAAATTACCTAGTTGTTGTTTTGTTATCATTTTGTTTGTTTGTTTTTTAATTTATTTAAAGCCTCAAGCAAAGACTCTTCAAGTAACGGGTATTCGATATTTTCTTCAATAAGTTTATCACTTAATATATCAATTTGCAAACCTCTGAAATCAAGATTGAAGAGTTTTGAAACTATCGGAATCATTTCGATAGAGCCTTTTCTATCCCCCTTTTCAATTTTACTTAATGTTGATTGGTCAACATCGAAATCTGCAGCAAGTTTACGAAGAGGCAATTTATTTGCTTCTCTATAATCTTTGATAATTGCACCTAATTTTTTGCTCCACCTGTCTGACATAATATTTTGGACATTTTTGGCAAATATATTAATAATATTTTAAAATCGTGCAAGGTTTGCAAAGATTGCAAACCTTATTGATTTTTTTTCTCGTAATGACCTGAACGTGGATTATCCAATAATTTGTTTGTTAGAAGTTTGGAAAGGTAACCATCGGCAGTGCGTTCTTTGATTTTCAATTGATTAATAGCTATTTCAATAGCGTGTTTGCGTTGGAAGTTTTCGGGGAGCAAATCATAGAAACTTTTTAGGGCTTTGTCTGCTCCAGTGGTTGACTTAGGCAGTTCATTGAACATAAAAACTGCGTGTTGTTGAAATGTATTTACAAGTAGCAGTGCTGTTTCAAAGTCTTCATCGCTGCAAATGAATTCATTTGAAGCTTCGCCTCTATCATAGTATTTAAGAATGATTAGCAACAGATAGGCAGCATTCATACTAGTACACTAATTTTTAAGCGTTAAGCATCACTCATAAAGAAAGCCATTCAAAATACTAGATTGAATGGCTTTCTTTACTACAAACTCACCAATTTGAATTTCTGGGGATTGTTCAATTTCACCGAATGGACAATATTATTTTAACCTCCAATATATAATTTCAATCATAAGAAATCTTATGTAGACACGTTCATACGATTGCTTCTCATTTAAATAGGCCGACTTGCGTTTTCTGCGATCTCTCATTGACCTATTTTTTTCTTTTTAATATCCCTTTTTTGAATGTCATTACAACCTAACTCCTTTCGCACCAAATAATCAGATTGGTTTTTGCTGATTTTATCTTGATTTTTCATTCTCCAAGTTCCGTAGTTCTCATTTCTTAACTCTATCGTTTTTTTATTCTTTTCCATTATAAATATTATTAGTAGTTAATTTAAATTCAATGTTTTGGTTATTTATTTTCTAAGTGATGGGCCTTTAAACTCTACAACTCTGCAAAGTCGTATAAGTCGATCATACGTACGTTCACCATATCTTTGCAATAATTGCTCCTTTGTCAAATTGGTACTTATAAATACCAACTTTATCGTATTTTCAGCGTTGTCAATGATTTTATTAAATGGCTCATATCTTTCTCCAAAATTAGATTCAGCGTTTTCTGTACCTACCTCATCTATATTAAAACACCAACTAGTCGAAATTATAGACCAACCAATTGTTTTTATCGCACGTTGTGAATCCGGGAGGTTTAATTCATTCGCTGAAATTGACTTTACAACTTTTTTAAATTTCAGGTAAAATATCAATGGAATTACAGAGCGTAGAATAGTTGTTTTTCCACGACCACAGTCACCCATAAGCAACAGTCCCTTGCCATTTGTATTTGACATCCATTCCACTATCTCATTATATTCTGGTAGCCACTCAAAATTTATTGCAGTTTCATCTAATTTTTCAAAAAATTCTGAAAATACTCTTTTACAGAGATCAAGATTGCCAAAACTAAGGACTTCTGCTTTGCGCTCAATTTTAACTCCGGACTGTCCCAAGCTATTAATTATTTTTTTTAGATTACTCATTTTAACCTATTTAGTAAAGTTTGTTTTGCATCATCGGTTTTAGGTTGTAATGTCTTACCTGTTTCCAGCTGATGATTTAATTTTATACTTGGCTTAAAAAAGCCTGAATAGTTGTTTGAAATGGAATTCTCAATTATTTCTGCTCCTACAATCGGGTCATTATTGGAAAATAACACTAATCTTTTAAACATTGTAGTTAACGAGGTGAAACCCTTGTAAGGTTGGTTTTTCTCTTTTTTATAATCGAGCCATTTAGCTATAACCGGTCTCCATTCCTCTGAAATTGATAATAAAAATTTCTCATTATGAGTCATATCCGACGTTTTAGATTGTCGTTTTATAACTTCATTTCCTTTTTCTTCATTTTCATTTTCTTTATGACCGTTACTGTCGTGATTGTAACACGTTACATGATTTGTAACTTCTTGTTTGTCACGGAATTTAGCAACACGTTTTGAAGTTTTTTCTTTTTTTATTCTATACTTTTCACTGAATTTCATCAATTGTAAGTTGTAAGTTTCACCATCGATTGAATGAATTAGTTCAATACTTTCCATAAACTTCCAACATTTTTCGAGCTTTTTTCCAACTCTCAATTGCGATTTCAATACACTTGTTATAATTGGCTTCTCTTGTGACGCAATCTTTTCAAGAAGAGTATAGAACAACCCTAAGCCTTCATAACCGAATTCCATAAAAAGCTGGGTGATTTTCTCATCATTGAAAGAATTTGAATCATGTAGGTAGTATTTCATAGAGAATGTCCTCCTACAAATAATTCAAGCTCTTCTCCACAAATTGTATATAAAGATTTTAGAATAATCACCGGTAAACACTTCTTTACCATCATCTATGCTCTATTACACTTTCTGGTTTCAACTCTTTTTAAGGAAGCGTAAACGTCTGTGCGGAGGTATCTGATTCGTGATCCTATACGTTGGGCTGGTATAACTCCATTCTTTGTCCACTCATTAAGAGTTGGGAGAGTAATACCTAAAATACGGCAAGTTTCTTTTCGAGTGATAAACTCTGGGGCGGGTTCCATTTCTGGAAATACTTTGAGCTCTCCGAAGATTTCTTCGAACTCCTTTCTTACGATAAGTCTAATGTTCTCTTGAAGCTCGTTAGACGTGATTCCTGATAAAATAATTCCGTTTTGCATAATCTTCTATTTGTAAAAGTTTATGCAAAGATTTACTCCGTTTTAGCTATTTTGTTTCCCTTTTTTTCCAATTGGAATTAAGTGGAAATTGTGGAAATTGTGGAACTCTATTTTCCCACAATCCACGTTAAGAGAAACTTGTCAAATTCAGATTGATTATAGCTAAATTCTGCACTTGTTGCATTTTTTCTTGTGGTTGCTCTTGGATTTCCATTACTTCTCTCAACAAGTTCACAACCAAATTCACTATAAAAGCATTTAATAGATGGATTAAATTTGGGTGCAATAATTACATTCCTTTCTTTCAAATAAAAAAATAACTTTGCTGGTTCATTTGCACTACTCTTGATAATCCAATTATTGTTTTTATCAATATAACCGTTATTTCTCAATCGTTCATAGAGAATATCGATTCTACTTATATATTCAGGTTTAAATAGATCATTAAAAGTTAGTGTCTTTTTGAAATTATTTTGGAGTAATTCGTCAGACAAAGAAGTATTTTCTTTTTTATCCACAATCTTTCTATCTTCTTCTGCAATATTGGGAAATTTGGAATCTACAGGTGCATTTGCTATATCTTCGGGGATTACAACTTCATTTAGTTTTTCGTCAATTTGCCTGACAATATTATAGTAAATAAATGGTTTTTGTATATTTATGGTTGTTCCTTTTTTCGTCTCCTTTATATCATCTTCATCATAATTTGCATTTTTTTCCCAAAGGCTAAATAAAACTGTGTTGGCTTCAAATCTATAGCCCCTTGCTGGCAGTAATAAATCATCTTTATTTAAGAGAAACAAATGTTTTATATCTTCAACTAAAAAATCAAAAAAACCATCAGACAAAGACTTTTCATAATATATCCCATACTCTCCTAAAATAAATTTTATAATTACTTTGGAAATTGGATTGCTTGATTCATAAATTCTATTAGCGCTCTTTAAGCGCAACTCTTTTAAAATCAACTGTTCATCTTTTCCTAAGAAATTTGACAGGTTTAATTTCGCTGTGATTATTTCTCCAGCATGAAAATTTGAGTCTTTATACAAAAATTTAAATTCTGATCTTAATTTACTTTTTTTCAATTCTTCTTTGTTCATGAATTTATATCAATTGTTTTGTTATTTATTAAAAAATGGGTGTGACTGCATCTTTATAGCATTATCTTTTGCAGTCATTTTAAGATATTTCATAAACGCAGATTCCGTTTTATGTCCAGTAATTTTCATTATGCTTATACTTGGCATATCCGCTAAGAATGCATTAGTTGCAAAGGATCGTCTGGCAGTATGACTTGTTACTAGTTTCCACTTCTCTATCGCTTGCCCAACAACAAGATTTCCTTTACTTCTTTCTATAGTCACTAGCTCATTTAACTCTGCCTTTTCTGCAACCAGTTTTAAATAATCATTAAACTTTTGATTAGTTGGGATTCTGGGCAGTTGGTAATCATATTTAGCGAAGATCTCACGAACAATCGGATGTATGGGTACAACTACACTTTGATTGGTCTTTTGTGTCAGAATGTTTATTGTATTGTCTTTAGTTAGGTTTTCCTTTTTAAGTTTAGACAAGTCAGAAAATCGTAATCCGGTGTAACACCCAATGAGAAACATGTCACGAACTCTTTCCAAATATGCAGGGAGTTCTGATTTACTATAAATTTGATTTAGGTCAGACTCGGTAAGGTAGATTGAAAACGTTTCTTCATTTAGCTTCCTAAACGATTTCTTTGTATAATCATCAGGAACTTCTATGCCTCGTTCTTGAGCTGCACTCATAAATGTTTTCAATATTTTTATTCGGGTACCGATAGAGTTCTCTTTTAGTCCGGGATTTACTTTAGTTAAACCTGACTTTGTTTTTACAGTTGTGGTTTGTTTTAGGTAGTCTACAAAAGAGTTGTAAAAATCTATATTGATGTGCTCAAAGTTCAAAGTGATCTTTTTCGCCTTCTGATATTCGAGCAAATTGTTTTGCAATGTCCGATAACTCTTTATAGTATTCTGTTTTCGAGTTGCTGTTTTAATAAAGAATTCAATAAACGAGTTGAGTTCTTTGGGATTCTCGTCTTCTACTGCTACTATTCTCGATGGCTTGAAGATTCTATCTAATTCTGTGCGTAGTTTTTCATGTGAGGGTACTTGTCCAGCACTGGTTAGAGAATTGAGGAGCTCTTTAGTCGTTCTTTCAAAATTTTCTATTTTTGAATTAATGGCTTCATAGTTTTTTTTTGCCGAATCCTTGACGGCCTGAGTGCTAATATCGAAAGCTTTATCATCTGCCCATTTAATTGATTCTTTTGCCCTGTTTAAGTCTTTATTCCATAAACCGGGAAGAATAACTATATTTGTATAGTATTTCAGTGGTAAATATTTCTTTTTACCATCTTCAATACTAAAAAGGCCGTAATTGATGAGGCTAAATAATGGAGTTTCGTTTTTAGTCTTAGGGTTGGTGAGGTAGAAACTTATCTTTGACATCGTATATAGTGTGATCATTAAACACTGCAAATATACAAAACATATTCCATGGTAAGAATAATGGTAAGAATAATTTCATATTTAGCTTACTTTTTCTTTATTTGTCTTTATCTTGAAAAAACCAAAACCCAGCTAAAACGGGCTTAAACAAAGGGAAAGAAGTGATTTTTGAGAAAGAAAAATAAAATTAAAAGTAGTCCCGCCGGGAATCGAACCCGGATCTAGTGTTTAGGAAACACTTGTTCTATCCATTGAACTACAGGACCTCATTTTTTAGGTGGCACAAAATTACATTTTTTTGCCGATATATAAAAACGCTTACTTTTTATATTTTTATAATTGCCGTTTGTCATAATCCTGAATAAGGAATGAACCACACGACTAACATATACAATTTATTGTTTTAAAGAAATTCTATGTACAAAGTATTTTATTTTCTGATTTGGCTCATTGCTTGGTTACCATTGCGGGTATTATATATTTTCTCCGACATTTTTTATTTAATTATTTATTATGTTGTTGGTTATAGAAAAAAAGTTGCTCGTCGAAATATTGAGAAATCATTCCCCGAAAAATCTAAAAAAGAACTGCGTAAAATAGAACGACGCTTTTTTCGCTATTTCTGTGATTTGTTTATTGAAACATTTTACGAGATTCACATGAGCGAAAAAGAGGTGCTTCGTAGAATTGATTTCGGTAATATTGAACCAATTCTTGAGCAATTATCAAAGGGCAAAAGCGTTTTAGCCATGACATCTCATTATGGAAACTGGGAATGGGGATCAGCACTTTCACTTTTACTTCCCAGAGAAAGCCCTCTATACGGTATTTATAAAAAACTGAATAACAAAAAATTTGACCAATTAATGATTAATCTTCGCTCAATATTTAAGGGTAAAACAATTGAGACACATAATTTATTCAGAACAATGGTCAAGATGAGAAAAGAAGGCGAAATTGGGGTTTTTGGAATGATTTCCGACCAATCGCCATGGGTTGGGAATGTCAATCAATGGTTAAAGCTATTACATCAAGACACACCGGTATTGGATGGCACTGAGCAACTAGCTAAAAAATTTGATTACCCTGTAGTTTATATTCATATCGACAGAGTAAAAAGAGGGTACTATAAATGCGAATGTATTCCAATTGCTCTTGAACCTAAGCTGACAACTGAACTTGAAATCACAAAAAAATATTTTGAAATTTTAGAACATAAAATTCAGGCAGCACCCGAGTTTTGGCTTTGGACGCATAACCGTTGGAAACACAGCCATCTGAAGAAATAATAAGTTCATAATTCCAATTCAATAAAATGCTTTTATGGGCAAGAAAAATAAGATTTTTGTAGTTTGGGAAGGCAAAGAACCGGGTATTTATCGTACATGGGAGGAGTGCAAACGACAAATTCATGGTTATGGTGGAGCGCTGTATAAAGGATTCGATACTGAAGCTGAAGCTCGCGAGGCCATGACTTCGCCTTGTTGGGATTATATTGGCAAAA
>Ga0302288_1001191_pt1 | contig 17364 bp, 13 predicted proteins | sample III_Fen_N1_1_FD_194549 | JGI IMG/M metagenome (GOLD analysis project Ga0302288, IMG submission 194549) | Peat permafrost microbial communities from Stordalen Mire near Abisko, Sweden - III_Fen_N1_1 | ecosystem: Environmental > Terrestrial > Soil > Wetlands > Permafrost | place: Sweden: Abisko...
AGCATGCATTTTGGCACTCATCTGCTCACCTTATGGCCGAAGCCCTTCAGGAATTGTATCCGGGCATTAAGTTCGGTATTGGTCCGGCTATCGAAAACGGTTTCTACTACGATGTAGATCCGGGTGAAGTTTCCATAAAAGAAGGTGATTTGGCTGCTATCGAAGCTAAGATGCTTGAGCTTGCAAGCCGCAAAGAAGCCATTGTTCGTAGTGATATTAGTAAAGCCGATGCACTAAAACGCTTTGGTGACATTGGCGAAGTGTATAAAACAGAAATGATTGAAGCGTTGGAAGACGGCAAAATAACGTTGTACACACAAGGCAATTTTACCGATTTGTGCCGTGGACCTCACTTGCCGAATACAGGCGATATTAAAGCCATCAAGGTGTTGAGTGTAGCCGGTGCTTACTGGCGTGGTGACGAAAAACGCAAGATGTTGACGCGCTTGTACGGTATTACTTTCCCAAAAAAGAAAATGCTTGATGAGTATTTGGTTTTGTTGGAAGAAGCTAAGAAACGTGACCACCGCAAGATTGGTAAAGAACTGGAATTGTTTATGTTTTCCGAAATGGTTGGCAAGGGGCTTCCCATGTGGTTACCACGCGGAACAGCGTTGCGCTTGCGTTTGGAAGATTTCCTGAAGAAAATCCAACGCCGTTTCGATTACCAACAGGTAATGACTCCGCATATCGGAAACAAACAACTGTATGTGACTTCCGGTCACTATGCGAAATACGGAAAAGATTCATTCCAACCAATTCATACACCCGAAGAAGGTGAAGAATATCTGTTGAAACCAATGAACTGTCCGCACCACTGCGAAATTTATAAATTCAAACCTCGTTCGTATAAAGAATTACCTGTTAGGTTGGCCGAATTTGGTACGGTTTATCGCTACGAACAAAGCGGTGAGCTTCATGGTTTGACCCGTGTACGAAGCTTTACGCAAGACGATGCGCATATCTTCTGTCGTCCCGATCAGGTGAAAGATGAGTTCTTGAAGGTAATGGATATTATCTTTATTATTTTCAATGCATTGGAGTTTGAAAACTTTGAAGCACAGATTTCGTTGCGCGATCCAAATAACCGCGAGAAATACATTGGTTCTGACGAGAACTGGGAAAAAGCTGAACAGTCCATCATTGAAGCTTGTGCCGAAAAGGGATTGAAAGCCCGTGTTGAAACCGGTGAGGCAGCTTTCTACGGTCCGAAACTTGACTTTATGGTTCGCGATGCTATCGGTCGTAAATGGCAGTTGGGAACTATTCAGGTAGATTATAACCTACCCGAACGTTTCGAACTGGAATATACCGGCGAGGATAATCAAAAACACCGTCCGGTAATGATTCACCGCGCACCGTTTGGCTCTATGGAACGTTTTGTGGCTGTACTGATAGAACATACTGCCGGAAAGTTCCCATTATGGTTAACACCTGATCAGGTAGTAATATTGCCAATCAGTGAGAAATTCAACGATTATGCATTCCAAATTGCGAAGGAAATGAACGCTCAGGATATTCGTGTGCAAGTTGATGACCGTAACGAAAAGATTGGTCGTAAAATTCGCGATAACGAATTGAAACGTATTCCGTATATGTTGATTGTAGGCGAAAAAGAAGCTGAAAATGGGGAAGTGTCTGTTCGTCGTCAGGGTGAAGGTGACAAAGGAACCATGAAGGTGGCAGATTTCTCTAAACTTATACTCGATGAAGTGGATAGCTTGGTGAATCAATACAATAAATAATGCACAATTCATAATGCATAATTCATAATAAAAAAACGCGAACTGAATTTAATTCAGTTCGCGTTTTTTTATTATGTGCGTTGCCTGTTGGATTTATTTTCCTCCTAAAATACTGTTGAGAGTTGATTTCACTTTATTGGCAGTTGAATCCTTAACTCCAAATGTCATTTTGTTTAATTTTTCTTTGGCTACTTTGGTGAGTGTGTCCTTAACGGCTATGTAAACCGACTTAATTACCGAGTCTTCTTTTTTTACTGTGGCGACAGTGTCTTTAATTGCAATTTTTACTGTGTCTTTCACTGCTACAGCTTTATTAGCAGTAGTTTTTGCTTTGGCAGTTGTGGTTTTTGCCTTAGCTTTTGTTGCAGTAGTAGTTTTTACTGTCTTTTTTGTAGGAGTTGCAGCTAATGCACTTTCGGCAAAAATGGTTACAGATAAGCATACCATCATTAAAACAAAGAGTCTTTTCATTTTTCTATTCATTATTTGTTACAGACAATCTACATGCTGATTGCCATTTGGTTTTCTTAATATATCGGTATCAGCATGCATATACCGTCATTACTCAGGCAGGTTATTTCGCTTAACCTAATATTTGTTTTGTGCAAAAGTATAAAAAATTTACTTTAGTTGTCTCTATTTATTTAATTCGCAATAAAATTATCTTGCAGATAAATGTCAAAGAATTCTATTGCTATTAGAAATTCCGCTTGATTGTAATCTAAAAAAAAAGTGCGAGCCACAATTGGTTCACACTTTTTACATAAATCGAGAGAAGGTTTAAATTTTTGCCGTTTTAATTCCGCAACCAATGGCTACGGTGGTTGCCACTGCAACGCGTTGTCCGGCTAATAATTGATCAACGGCTGCTTCGACATATTTATGACTTACATCATTTGGTTTGGCATAATTATCATCAATTGCACCCATATACCGCACAATGTTTTTGCCATTTTCTTTATTCAGCACGAAAACGTGCGGTGTATGTGAAGCACCGAATTGCGGATAGATTTTCTGACCATCGTCAAACAGATAGGGAAATGTAAATCCCTTTTCTTTTGCCCGTTTCTGCATGCCTTCAAAGCTGTCAATCGGTTCCGCTTTCGGATCGTTGGGATTGATAGCAATGACCGGATAGCCTTTGGTAGCATATTTTTTATTTAATGCTATGACTCTGTCCTGATAAGCAATTGCATAGGGGCAATGATTGCAGGTGAAAACAACGATAAACCCTTTTGCCGACTTGAAATCGGATAGCGAAACCATTTTATTGTCCACATTTTTTAATTTGAAGTCCGTAGCCACATCACCAATTTTATAACCTTTGTGTCCGGCTGTTTTTTTCACTTGCTGACCCGAAGCCTGCATTGAAAACATCAATATTATTAGTGCTAATGCACTTAAAGTAAATCTTGTTTTTTTCATAATTCTTATTTTATAGATAGTTTTTAATTAGTTTGATTAATTGTTGTTTGTTCATTTCACTCTCTTTGAAAACCAGTTTTTCCCCGTTTCGATAAATTACAGTTGCAGGAATGGCACCGCTCCAGTTCTTGTCCACAGCCGGAATCCATTCGTTCATCCGTTTGTTGTCGTCTAAAATATATACATCGGCTTCAATATTGTTCTTTGCTAAAAATGGTTTGACACGCGAATCAATTTCAATTGAGTTGTCCATATTTACCAGAATCATTTTGAATTGCGAATTGGAACGATACAATTTGTTTACAGACATAAATCCAGGCAGTTCGTCTACACACGGTTTGCACCACGTTGCCCAAAAATTGACCACATACAATTTGTTATCATTCTTTTTGAGAATGGTTTGAAGCTCATCGAAGTTCACAATTTTCAAAATATATTTGTGATGAGGTGCAGCTGTAATGGCTATTTTCTTTTCAGTACGCTGACTAAAAGCAGTGAACGATATCAATGATAATATTAAAACAAGCAAACTTTTCATCTGAATTTTTTATTTGAAACACCTGAAGGTTTATTTTGTATTGGGGCGTTATATCATTATTAACCTCTCGACAAACATTTTAAATACTATTTTGGATAGAGACTATTTAATTTGCGTTTGTTGTTTAATTACGATGTGCAAAAAAAACGCGAATCGGGTAAGCCGGTTCGCTTTTTATTGTTTTTTAGTGAGGAGGTGACTCCAGGTCACCTTCTCACTTGGTTAAATGTTCGTGATTGTAAAACGCGGGACTCGGGTTTCAATACCTCTCTTCAATCTCGCTTAGTACTTCTTCTTTGTTGAGTTCTGAAATATTTTGTTGAATAAACTTTGCGATAAGTCCAACATGTTTTACTTCATCTTCTTTCTTTTTTTCAATCGACCGTATCTCTGTTAAATGCCACATTCCTGCATTTATTATAGCCTCCTTTAATATAGGAATTGCATCAAAATCGGTGTTATGAAAAAAACTCAATTTATCCATGGCATAATACGAAAGCATCTCTTTATTCAATTTCAATGTTTCGCATAATAGCTTTCCTTCCGGGGTAGTGGGACTTGTTATTGGTAAAAATGATAACACAAGTAGCTTTTGTCCTATAATAGTAAATGGCAAATAACCGATTAATTCTTGATTGCTATTGATAAATTTTATTGTATATTGACCTGAATTTAAACGAAAGATATTACACTGTCTCAATGAATATTGAAGCATGTAATTTCGCTCAAAAGGTTCCAGAGTATCAAGTCTTTCTTTTAAACGTAATAAAGCATGGTTCTGAATATAAACACTTATATTAAGGGTCTGATCGCCTTGTTTAAATATTTGGTAGTTCGATACGGATAACCAATTTGGATCCTCAGTCAAAAATTGACCTTGTGCTATTTTATAAGCGGGACGACTGATATTATTAAACTTCAGATATTCTTTTTTTTGCTCTGTGGCAGTTAAAATAATATGTGCGGCAAATTTACCCGTGTAATCGGTTTCTCTCCATTGCCATTCAAAACCATACATTCTAAAGTTGATTTTAGATATACTGAAAAGTAAATATTGCAAGTAGGTACAATAATTCAGCAATAAACTACCCGCTTCATCGCCATCGTCATATTCTTTAGCCCGTTTCGCTATCAGGGCATAGGTTTCAGCTTGTTCGCAATAATCTTTTGAGTTTCCTTTTGATAACATAAACATAAGAAATGTATTACCCATAGTCAGATAATCCATGTAGGTAAGATTAATTTCACGATCACCAACCGGGCAGATTCGCATAAATTCATAGGATTCCTGTTGAATCATTCTTACATAATGACGAGGAACAGAGTGTCCATTTTTGACAACGAAGCGTGGTAGATCCATTTTTGCACGCATCATTTCTATTTTCTGTTTTTTGGTAAATTTGTCGTAAAGCGCGGGGTCGAGTCCTATTACCTGTAATGTTTTACGGGCTATTATTGAGAATTTATCGAAATATGACTTTGTTACATCGAAGTCTTTCTTTATAAATGGCTGAGCCTGTGGTTTCTTTTTCTTTCTACTTTTTGCCATAGAGTAAAGAGATTTAGTGGATGATTCAGGTTGTTGATTGGACGAAGGGTAGTCTCCCTCCAGCTCCACAAGTTTAGAAATGTTTTTGTGCCTTAAGTTTATATGATTAGACTACGAAAAAAAACTATAAAAGAAGGCGAATCGGGTAAGCCGGTTCGCGTTTTTATCGCTTTTTAGTTATAAGGTGGCTCCAAGTCACCTTCTCGCTTGGTCAAATATTTGCGGTTGTCAATCGCAAGACCCAGCTCTCAATACTTCTCTTCAATCTCACTGAGCACTTCTTCATGGGTGCGTTCGGTTTGGAAAACCTGAGCAGATATACCCGGTGTTCGCTCATAAGTTTCTATCTGTTCGTAGAGCGAAATATCTTCGGTTAGATACATCAGGTTGTTTATTTCCAATGCCTGTTTTAGTCTGGGAATTTTGTCGAAATCGGTGCGAAGAAAATAACTGAGTTTATTCATGCCACATATATCGAGTTCCACTTTTGATATTCCGAGTGTATCGCATAATTGTTTGCCAATGGGAGTTGCCGGATCTGTAACAGGCAGCACCGAGAGTATAACTACACAATCGTCCAGAACTACAAAAGGCAAATAGGCAATGACGTGATTTGCTTCATCTAACATCTCGAAAGCTTCACGACCACTTGTGAGCCGTATTTTCTTGCCGAAATTTACAGCATTAATCAAATACAGGTTTTTTTCGTAAAGTGCGAGTGTATCCAGACGCTCTTTCATGCGAAGTAGCGCGTGGCTTTGTATATATACTTTTAGTAATTTATCGGGTTTGCTGTTTTCAAATATTCTATTAACCGGCATATTTACGAAATTCACTTCGGATTCAATATAATTAGGCATCAACATCCTGAACGCCGGACGCTTTTTGTCATGAAAGATGAAGGCTTTCTTTTCACATTCAATTGAAGTAATTTGAATGTAATGAGCCAACATTATACGGTTTCTCGTTTGTTTGAAATCCAGGTCGAACCCATACATGCGGTAATTGAATTGAGATAAATGTCCCAAAAGCTCACGTAAAAACTCGAAATATTGCCTCATCAACGTATTCTCGCTAAAATCTTCAAGCTGAATCACCCGGTCGGCTATTGTTTTATAAACTTCTGCTTGCTCGCAGTACTGTTTATCTTTATACATGGCACTGCAGAAGGTTCCAAATTGAGTACCCATTGTCAGATAATCGTAAAATGTAAGCTTTAAAGCCGGATCGCCTATGCAGACATATTCCATAAATTCGGTCGATCTTTTCTGCACTTCCTTGATATAATGCCTGGGCACCCGATGACCGGGCTTGGCTTCGAAATGAGGGGCTGCAATTTTTGTTTGCATCATTTCTATCTTTTGTTTTTTCGTGAATTTATCGAAGAGAGATGGATCCAGCTCCATTAGTTGAAGGGTCTTGCGAGCGACTATTGAAAATTTATCGAAAAATGTTTTCGTTACTTCATAGTCTCTTTTTATAGATGGCGGAGCCTGTGATTTCTTTTTCTTTCTACTTTTTGCCATAGAGTATAGAGATTAAGGGGTGATTTAGATTTAATATGCCCCAAAATTAAATAAAACATTTCACATTAACCGCCTTTTGAAAGAAAAATTTTTGAAAGCAAGCTACAAAATTGGTTTTTATTAGTATTTACAGCTAAATGCTAAATAAAATCGAAGTTATTGAAAAAATATTTTCAAAAAAAAGGTCGAATTATTTTGTAAAATAAAAATAGTTATTTATTTTTGACGCAAAAATTTGTATTTGCTGTCAGTGTATTAGGTTTATATTAGCTTAAGTTTATTAGAGCAAATTCAAATCAGAATGCTGAATCCTGCAATAACGAATGGAGTTTGTGCAAGTGAAATACGCGAACTAAAAAATACAAAATATGGCAACAGCGGTTGTAAATACGGGAGTAGGAGAGGTGTAATGGTAACATTCATTAACTTATGCGGTAGGTGAATTCGCTAATGCGGTGCATCCTTTTGCTTATGCGGTACATCCTTTTGCTAATGCGGTACGTATTTTTAAGAATGCGGTACATCCGATGCCAAATGCGGTACATACTTTTAACAGTGCGGTACTTCCTGTTAACAATGCGGTACATTCGGCGACGAATGCGGTACTTCCGACATTAAATGCGGTATGTACTTTTAGTCTTGCTGAAAATAAAGTTACACATACATAAAAGAAAAACAAGTCAACGGTTGACTTGAAGAATAAAACCTAATTACTAACCAAAAAATCATTTTATTTATGGATCGAAAACAAATGAATTTATCCGAAATGTTGTTGACCTTAGAGGAATTCTTAACCATTAATTTGTCGAGTTTCCAAAACAAACCGGCAATTCTGGAGGTAATCAACGAATTGAAAACAAAAAATGCAGAAATCAAGGCATTGTATTTATCCCAATCGGTAAGTACCGAAGCCGATTTCGTGATAAAGAACTATGACGAAGATGCTCTTATTACCACGGCTGTAAAGGTATCGGACGGATTAAAAGTAATTGCCGCAACTACCAAAGATTCGCGTCTTAAAATTGAAGCAAAAGTATCTGAATGGGATTTGGGTCGTATGCGCAAGGACGATTTATATATTCGCCTGAAACAACTTTATGCTACGGCTCTGCCTTTTGCCAGTCAGTTGTTATCGTTGGGGATTTTGCAATCTGAAATTGATAGCCTGGATACGGAATCAACAAAACTATCGAATGCGAAGCCTGTAATAAACAATTTAAAAGCAAAAACTACCCTAGCAACTTCCGATCTGAATAATACTATCAAGAACATTAATACCGTGGTGCGCGAAACGCTCGATCCGCTTATGCTTGAATTCAAATTGCAGAACCCAACCTTGTATGGCGAATACCTGAATGCTCGCAAAATAAATAACCGTTCAGCCGGACGTAGTTCAAAATCTGAATCCAAGAACTAAAAATCCTGATAAATATTGTTTAGCCCACTTACGACCGTAGTTTTTTATTAATCAACAACCCCCGGTATTGCAATGCATACCGGGGTTGTTTTCTTTTATAACTACCAATCAGTCAATGTGTGAATGTTGTAACTTATTCGTATTGTTATGTAACATTTTACATAATAAAATCACCGACCTTTGTTTGCGTATATATATCATATTTTACAGCAAATGAAAATGAAGAATAAATTACTCATTATTTTAATGGCGGTTGGTTTAGTATTCATGCCAACAAATGGTTTTGGGCAAACAGCCCCCGACTTAGGTGTGGCATCTGCTTTTGTTCTATTTACTGCCAGTGGATCTTTTGTCAGCAATGGAGCAACGCATATAACAGGTAATATCGGTGGTTTCACAGTTGTACCTGTAGTTAATGCGCCGGGTATTGTAACTGGCACTGTTTATAATCCAAGTGATCCGATTTCATCCACAGCAGCTTCTGCCGTGGGCGCTGCTTATACCGATTTGTTTGGACGAACCCCTACTGATATTATCAATGTAGGATTAGGTGGTCAAACACTCTTGCCGGGTGTACACAGCACAGGTTCCGGGGCAGCAGCCACATTGTCGGGTAATATAACGCTCGATGCACAAGGTAATCCCAATGCTGTTTTTATTATTCAGATAGATGGCGCGTTGACTATCGGAGTCAATTCCAACGTACTTCTTGCGGGCTCTGCCTCAAGTTGCAATGTGTATTGGCAAGTGACTGATGCATTTTCGTTGGGAGATAATTCGGTTTTCAGAGGAATGTTGGTTTCCGGAGGTGCCATTGAATTACTGGAAGGCTCAACACTGCTGGGGAGAGCACTTACAAAAGCGGGAGCCATTGAACTGCACAACAATGCAGTTACCTTATCTGAACCGCCAATTGCTGCAGCAGGCTCCGGCAGAGTTATCTGTGAAAATGAAAGTACTCAACTGGGAGCTACAGCCGTTGCAGGAAGTACCTATAGCTGGACAGCAATTCCTGCAGGTTTTACATCCACAGCAGCCAATCCTACAGTTACTCCATTGGTAACCACCACTTACTCGGTAGTTGAAACCAACACAGCAACCGGTTGTAGTAATACAAACAACGTTGTGGTAACCGTTAACCCGCCACCGGCTACTTCTTTGATTTTCCATAATCTATAAAAATGGGAAAGAGCGAATTATAAATAACTATTATACAGCTAACAAAATAAAAGTCATGAAATCAAGATTACATTTTTCAAGAAGCATTCTGTTGATGATTGCCCTGATAAGTACATGGGGAGCATTGGCGCAAACAAGTCAAACATTGACTCAAAATGTGTGTCCCGGAACCGAACCCTATAAAGTTACACCGGGAAACATTGCAAATACCTTTGAGTGGAGCATTTCAACCGGTACATCCGGTGTCGATTGGACCATTTTAACCTCAACTTTGCCAAGCACCAATGTGGTGTGGGCAAATCCGTTGGCACAGGTTACCTATACTCTTACATTAACCGAAAAGGATATTGTTACATCGTGTATAACAGTTGTAAGTATGGACGTTACGGTTAATCCTTTACCTGCGAATCCAACCAGTGGCGGAAACATTACTGAATGTGAACTCTCGCCGATTCAAACATTACTGGCTACGGCTACGGCTACCGCACCCGCTGGCTCAACAGTTGTTTGGTACGACGCAGCTACAGGCGGATCGGTTGTAACTTCTCCTACACGAAACACAGTGGGAGCCGTTACCTATTATGCCGAATCTGTGGTAACGACAACCGGATGCGTCAGTCTGACCCGTACTCCGGTTATTTTGACTATAAATCCTGCCCCGGCAGCCCCTTTAAGTGGAGGAAATATAACTGAATGCGAACTATCGCCCATTCAGACCTTAACCGCTACGGCTACTGCACCCGCAGGCTCAACGGTTGTTTGGTACACAGCTCTTACCGGCGGAACGGTAGTGCTATCTCCAACTCGCAATACCGTTGGCTCTGTTACTTATTACGCCGAATCGGTTGTTACATTGACAGGTTGCTCAAGTTTGACGCGCACCGCCGTAGTCTTAACCATTAACCCGGCACCTGATGCTCCAATTAGTGGCGGAAATATCACGGATTGTAAGCAATCGCCTATTCAGATACTAACCGCAACAGCTACTGCACCAGTTGGATCGACGGTGGTTTGGTATTCTGCTCTTACCGGCGGATCGGTGGTCACTTCTCCTGAGCTCAATACGGTTGGAACAGTGACTTACTATGCCGAATCGATGGTAACGCTTAGCGGCTGTATCAGTCTGACCCGTACGCCGGTTGTGTTGACTATAAAGAATCTACCCGCCACGTCACCTATCTGGCACAATTAGCCATACATCCCTTCTCCAACAGGAGAGGGGAGTATTGTTTTAAATGACCCTGTTTAAAAATGAAATGCCATGCATAGTCGATACCGCTATTTATTTGTTTGTTGCCTGATTGTTGTCAATTGTGTTACAGTTTCAGCTCAGCTTGCCATGCCCGACCGTGTCTATGTTGGAATAACGAAGCATTACTTTGTCGATCCGAATTCAATTCCGGGTTCTACTTATACCTGGAAGATTGATGGAGTAACCCAACAGAGTTCTACCACCAATGAAATTAATATTGTGTGGAATACAGCTGGAACTTTTACGCTTGAAGTTCAAGAGTTGAGTGTAAGTCATTGTTCAGGTGCAATAAGATCGGGTCAGGTTGTTGTAAGTCTTCAACCGGAAGTAATTCCCAGTGCCGATTTAAGCGTTATAAAGTCTGTAAATAATTCACATCCTCTGATCGGCCAATCGGTTATATTCAGCATTGCAGCAACCAATAAGGGAGTGAACAATGCCACCGGGGTGAAAGTAGCCGATATTTTAAAAAACGGTTATACCTATATTTCCTCAGCGGCAACAACCGGAACGTATGATTCATTTTCATCTGTTTGGGCAATCGGTCCTTTAAACGTTGGAAAGTCTGATACGCTGACCATCAAGGCACTCGTAAATGTATTGGGAGACTATAGTAATACGGCTACAATTGCCGGTATCGAAGTGGATACTGATCTCGGAAATAATACTTCAACAACAATCACATACCCGACAGATTTCTTTATTCCTGAAGGTTTTTCACCCAATGGCGACGGAACAAACGATTTATTTGTAATCCGTGGAATTGCAAATTACCCCAAAAATTCTTTTGTGATTTTCAATCGTTGGGGAAATAAAGTTTTTGAAGCAAGCCCGTATCAGAATACATGGAATGGTCGGTCAATGTTTGGGTTGCGGGTTGGAGGGGATGAATTACCTGTCGGTACTTACTTCTATGTGCTCGACTTAAAAAATGGATCGTCAAATTTTAAAGGAACTATTTATCTCAACCGATAAAACGAAAGCAAATGAAGACAATAAAATTTATAATAGCATTGGTTTTATCTTTGGTAAGTATAGTGGCTGCTACGGCTCAGCAAGCTCCTATGTACACGCATTATATGAACAATACATTGGTGGTAAATCCGGCTTACGCCGGAAGTAGAGATGCTTTAACCGTCACAGCCATAAATCGGATACAGTGGGTAGGTTTTGACGGTTCTCCTGTAACCCAGAGTATTACAATCCATTCGCCCTTAACGAACGAACATATCGGACTTGGTTTGTCGGTGTTGAATGATAAAATCGGGCCTACAAACACAACAGCAGTTGCCGTTGATTACGCCTATAGGTTCAACCTGACTGAGAATTCCAAAATGTCATTTGGATTAAGTGTGGGTATGAATGTTTTTCAGGCTAACTTGAATACGCTTCAATTGGATGTGCAAAATGATCAGGTGTTTCTTACCGATATCAATAATCGCATAATGCCAAACATTGGCTTTGGAGCGTATTATTCCACTGAACGTTTTTATGCGGGTTTTTCTGTTCCTAACCTGTTGGAGAACAGTTATTCGGAAATTGCTCAGACCAGCAGCTCAACCTTAATCGGAAAGGAACAACGACATTACTTTTTCATTGCAGGTTCAATGATTATGCTTTCAGACAATCTGGAATTCAAACCTACAACATATATTAAAGTTACTTCAGCAGCTCCTGTCGAAGCCGACTTGACAGCCTCTTTTGTTATTCAGAAAAGGTTTTTGATTGGTGCAATGGTTCGTACGGGAGATGCGTTAGGTGCGTTGGTTGGATTTGATGTTACCGATCAGTTCCATATCGGCTATTCGTTCGATTGGTCGTATGGTTTACAAACATTCCGATATAATCAGGGAACACACGAAATTGTATTGCGATATGATTTTTTGTTACCGAACAGAAAACAAATTCATTCGCCCCGGAATTTCTAATGTAGAAAATTTAAGCAATAGGATTAATCACCAAGTACAGAATCCCGATGGCTGGGACACTAATAATAAATATAGAATCAAGTTAGCAAAAAAACAATCATTTTTCAGACTGAAAGATGAAAATCTTATTTACGAGTTCCATACGACCTTTAAAAACAACTATTTACAGATGAAAAATATACTAATACTCTTGTTGGCTTTTTCTGTAACCGGCTTCACCGCCAATGCGCAAAAGAAACCGATCAAAGAAATAAAAGGTGGCAAACTGTTCTTCAATTATTCCTACGACAAAGCAATAAAAGCTTATTCACACACGAAAGGTCTGAGCGTTGACGGGCAACGTATGTTAGCTATAAGTTACCACAAAATGGATAGTAATGAATTGTCCGAAAAGGTGTATTTCAATATGATAAATGCCGGCAAAGAAATTGTTCCGGAAGATTATTATAACTACGCCATGGTTTTGAAAATGAACGGAAAATATCTAGAATCAGCGCAATGGATGGACAAATTTGCAGCATTGAAACCGACAGATTTACGAGTGAAAGATTATGTGGCAAATGGTAGTAAATTAGCCGATTTGCAAGGTGGTATGCCGGAGTTTAAAATTGAACATCAGACGATTAATACCCCTACCATTGATTTTGGAACATCATATTTTAAAAATAAAGTTGTATTTGCATCTACGCGTACAAATCGAGGGTTGTTTGCCCATAAATACAATTGGACACGTCAACCGTTTTGGGATATGTATGTGGCCGACATAGACAGCAATCAATTAAGCAAGCCGAGGATTTTTGATAAAAAATTGAATGGAAAGTTGCACGACGGACCGGCAAGTTTTAATAATGACGAGACTTTCATGGCCTTTACGCGAAATAATTATCAAACTAAAAATAATGTTGTAGAACTTCAAATCTGGTTTAGCAACTTCAAAAACGGAAAATGGTCGAAACCAAGTCCTTTCAAGTATAATAACACCGCTTACTCAGTTGGGCAACCTAGTCTGACTCCCGATGGAAATACCCTATATTTTGCAAGTGATATGCCCGGTGGATATGGTGGTGTAGATATCTATATAACGAGAAAAGATACAGCCGGAGTATGGCAAAAACCCGTAAATCTTGGTGAAAAAATTAACACTGAAGGTGATGAAATGTTTCCATTTGTAGAAACAAAAAACGGAATATTCTTCTTTGCTTCAAACGGTCGATTTGGACTTGGTGGATTGGATATTTTTATATCTGTTATGAATGGCGCTGAATTTGGCCAACCTTACAATGCCGGTTTTCCACTAAATACCCAATACGATGATTTTGCTGCGATAATAGATGATAAAATGGACAAAGGCTACTTTTCAACTAACAGAATAGATGGGAGTGGTGGCGATGATATTTATTCACTGCAAGTTATCGAACCAACCATTGCATTTAAAGCAACTGTTCCTACAGATGTTCCTGTTATTCGGAAGATTAGGGAAAGCTTTCCGTTACGTAACTATGTGTTTTTCGACTCAGGTTCAACGGAAATCCCGAAACGGTATATATTGCTTGCAAAGAATCAGGTAACAAACTTTGAGGAAGATCATTTGGAAGAGTTTACTTCTAAAGAACCGGCAGGTCGTTCAGTCCGTCAAATGAATGTTTATTACAATGTTATAAACATTTTGGGTAATCGATTGGCGAAAAATCATACGGCTAAAGTAAGATTATCAGGTGCGTCAATGGCAGGTCTGGCGGATGGAATGAAAATGGCCGAATCCGTTAAGAAATATCTTGTTGAAGTGTTTGGAATTGAGTCTTCAAGAATTACCACAGAAGGTCGCATCAAACCACGAATTCCATCCGAACAACCGGGCGGAATTAAGGAACTTGATTTGCTGCGTCAAGGCGATCGCAGAGTAACCATTTGGAGTTCTTCGCCGGAGATATTGATGGAGTTTCAGAGTGGCTCGGAAGCTCCATTGAAACCGGTTGAACTCATTAGCATTCAGGAATCGAAACCTCTAAACATGATTACTTTCAACGCAGAAGGGGCAAAAGCTGCATTCGCATCCTGGTCGATGGAGATTACGGATGAACATGGAAAATTACAAAAGTTTGGTCCCTTCATAGACGACAAAATTACTGTGCCAAGAAAAACCATTATGGGTAACCAACTTAATGGTAACTACATTGCTACAATGACGGCAAAGATGAGGATTGGTAAAACTATCAAACGGTTGGCGACAATGCATCTGGAAGTTGCTGATATACCAAAAATAGAAGAGGTGATGCGATTCAGTATAATTTTTGAATTTGATGATGCAGGAGCAATTGCTCTGTATAAAAAATACCTCTCAGAAATTGTAGCGCCTAAAATTCCAACCGATGGAAAAGTTATAATTCGTGGTTTCACAGATATTATCGGCGGAACAGACCACAACCAACGATTATCATTGTCGAGAGCCAATGATGTAAGAAAAATCATGGAAGCCAGTTTGATTAAAGAAGGTAGGAGTGATGTAACCTTTGAAGTAATCGCTTGTGGTGAAGATGAAAAAACATCTCCATTTGAAAATAAGTTACCGGAACAGCGTTTCTATAATCGCACCGTAATTATTGATATTGAAAAACCTAATTGAGTCAAGTTTGTGTAAACCATTTATCGCAAACAGGGTTCGCTTTTAATACCGATCATTCTTAAAACGAAGTGAAACAAAGAGCACGTGAATATCTTAATTAGATTGTATCTCAAAACTTCACAATTTTATACATCACCGTGTTTTGATGAATTAGTGGTTTGTCGTGCGCAAAGAAAATCGTACCGTCAATCGGTGAGAAAATCTCGCTGCGAACCGCTCCGGTAAACGGGTCGAGTATTTTGGCCAGTAAGTCGCCTTCTTTCACTTCATCTTTGGCTCCTCGCAAACTATATAAAATCCCTGCTTGATTGGATTTTATAGTCTCAAGTTCATGATCTGACAATACACAAGAATTGAATCCGTCGTGAATTTTATGATCTATAATTTTCATGCTGTTCATAAAACGCAAGATGGAAAGCCAGGCCATTTTTGCAGATTCTTTGTTTATGGTGTCCGTATCGCCTGAGTAAATGGAGAAAGCCTGCGTATCAAACACCTGCCAGTTGTAATTCAACACCGTGGTGTCGTAAGGTTTTGGTTTGCGAACCAGGACATAGGGTAGTCCGAATTTTTTGGCAAGTTTCACGTTCTGAAAACCGGTGTCCATCATGCGTACGTGTGGAATAAACTCGCCCGGCATGTAGAAACTCGCCAGCTGAATGCCGTATTTAAAGCCGCGAACCTGTTCAAACAGTGCCGAGGCAATGCGCTGAGTGGTTTCGCCTTTATCGTAACCCGGAAACATGCGGTTGATGTCGGTATTGTCCATTGCCCAAAAACGCTTATTGATATTCATCGAAAAATGATTGGCCGATGGAATGACCAGAATTTCATGACCGGGCAGGATACGCCCTTCTTTTTCCAGTTCCATCAGGTTCTTCACCACTTGCGAGCAAGTAAACTGCTGTTGAACTTCATCGCCACGCATGGCACCCACGATGGCTACTGATTTTTCTCCTTCGCCAAACCTAAATCCCTGTATTTTAAAATCGTCGCGATAAGGCGACTTCATTTGGAATAATATCTCTTGTTTCATAAATTGTCGCTGCAAGGGGTTTTTGAAAAGATTCGTGCAATCAATGATCCTTCATAAACCACCGGATAGGTACGCAAGGTAAATACCACACCATCCACCGGCGAGAGTACATTTTGTAGCACTACTCCTTCGAACGGATCTACAATCTGGCAAAGTAAATCGCCTTTTTTCACGTTCACCGAGTGCGATACCGATGGAATGATAATGCCCGAAACATCTGCATTCATAAAGCAAACTTCGCCCGTGGTAGAAAGCATGGGTTGACTAATATCTTTCGAGATTGGGCCCGACCACATTTTCATTTTTTTCATCATATTAAAAATACCGTCAACCAGCCGATTGCCGTAATCGCGGGTAATGCGCATACCAATACCCATTTCCACTACAATAGTAGGTGTTTTAATCACATTCAGCGAGTGAGCCAACGTGGATTCCAACACGGTTGCCGCATCGTGAATCCAGATAAAGTCAATGTTTAGCAGATTGGCGTAAGGAATGAGTTTTTTTGACATTTTTACATTGATACGTGCCTGAGGCATTTCGCGCAAAAAGATATTACTGGCATGAATGTCAATCACTATGTCGGCTCCCCGCAAATCTTGAATAATTTCGTAGGCGGTATGTTCTATCAAATGACCATTCCTGTCGCCCGGGAAAATTCGGTTCATATCCAAATCAAAGGTAGGAATCCCGCGGGTTACAGAGTCAACGCCCAGCGGATTAAGCGCCGGATAAACCTCCACTGTGCCATCCAGAAATTGGATATTTTCATTCAATCGACGAATCAATTCAAAGCAAACATATTGCCCTTCGAGTTCATCGCCGTGCGTGCCGGTGACAATGCAAATTCGTTTCGTGCCGTTGCCGTTATGTACAACTTTTTTTCGAATCAATAACTGCTCATCAACAGGAAGTCCTTCGGATATAATGGTTTTAATCATTGCTGCTGTTCTTCAACTTTTAAAAATACTTCTAACTTTTGCTGTGCCAAACCAGTGAAAACACCTTTATCCAATGCGCAATCGGAATAATCTCGACCATGGGCAATTTTGATATATCCGGTTTCGATGCATCGGTCGTTTGTTGGGTCAAATCCATACCAAACACCGTCTTCGTAATACTCTATCCAGGCGTGTGTAAATCCTT
>Ga0302288_1001199_pt1 | contig 17281 bp, 16 predicted proteins | sample III_Fen_N1_1_FD_194549 | JGI IMG/M metagenome (GOLD analysis project Ga0302288, IMG submission 194549) | Peat permafrost microbial communities from Stordalen Mire near Abisko, Sweden - III_Fen_N1_1 | ecosystem: Environmental > Terrestrial > Soil > Wetlands > Permafrost | place: Sweden: Abisko...
TTTAATTATTAATTTTTAATTTTTAATTATTAATTTTTAATTATTAATTTTTAATTATCAATTACTTACCTGTTTTCACCCTGTAAACCTTTTCTATGTCGGAAACAAAGATAATACCATCACCGGAATTACCTGTTCGACCCTTAGTGGAAATAATGTCAACGATCTTTTCAACCTCACTATCATCGCAAACGATTTCAATTTTAGCTACTTTGCTGTCTGTTATTGAAAAGTGGGTTGAAAGTGATGATTCCTCACTATTAAAATTTCCTGTTCCTTCGGCCATTGAGACAGTTATATTGGGAAAACCAGCCTGCAGCAGTTGATTCAAAATATCATTTACTTTAAACGGTTTCACAAATGCTTTTATTTCTTTCATACTTGGTTATCTTTTTCTTGATGATTAGCAACTCATTTCACCTGCATTTTTCTTTGCTGACAGTAAGTTGTAAGCTCCTTTCACAACTACTTTAGTAACTTTATAGTTAACACTTTCCGGTAACACTATTTCTGTAAATCCGTTATCTGAAACACCCTTTTGTATCTGGATCATTCGGTACTCAGTAAAAGGTTTGCCGCTTTCTACTTTGTTTTTTTCAAATACAAAAATATAGTCTTTGTCGTCAAAACTTACTATGGCTTCAGAAGGCACTGATGTAACCTGATTGCTTTTGGATTGAATGACAGCATTTACATACATTCCAGGCAGCATGTTTTTACAATGGCCGATAACATTTGCATAAACCTTGTAGGTCTTATCATTATTGATGGACTTTCCTGTCTGATTGATCACAGCTTCGTGTTGTTCGGTTTCATTATTGATAAAGAAACGGATTTTCTCACCGTTCGATACTTTATCTGCATCCTTTTCAAATAAAGTAAGTTCAAGGAACAGTTTGTCGCTGTTTACAATCTCAAACAATACATCGGAGCCCGAAACCGATTTTCCAATACTCACATTGACCGCTTTGACATATCCCGATATAGGAGAAACCAATGCTACCGACCGGCTTATGTTATTTTCGTTCATCCTGAAAGGGTTTATACCAATAAGTGTCAGCTTTTGTTCCAATGCTTTCACCTGAACTTTCAGGCTCTTATAATTGGAAGCGACCTGTTGCATGTTTTTTTGAGATGATATATCGCTTTTGAAAAGTTCGTTTTGACGTTCATAATCTGATTTTGCAAGTTCAAGCCTGTTTTTTGCTTCCAGATAGTTTTGTTGGATATCAATAAATTCCTGATTCTCGAGAATAGCCAGTGTTTGTCCTTTTCTAACAACGTTGCCGGGCATTAGTTTTGTGCTTTTTACAAATCCACCCATGGGCATACAAACTGTTGCCAGGTTTTGCGGTGCAACTGAAACAGTTCCGTTTACTTTCAGTGTTCCACTCATCGACTTCAAATCGATTGTACCCATTTCTATATTGGCAATTTTTATCTGGTCTTCGCGTAATTCGACAATGTCTTCTGGAATAACTTCTACTTTTACATTTTCAGTGTCAACTTTGCTTTTGGTGCATGAGACCAATGCAAGGAATAAGATGGAAATAAAAATAGATAATTTGAAATTATATTTTATCATAATGTTGTTTTTTATTATTATAATAGTAAATAGCAAGTAGTTAATTGTAATCCGGTCCCCCTTAGGGGTTAGGGATCTATATTTTTCCTGTAATAAAGTCTATTGAAATAATGGTTTGATTATAATTGTTGAGTGCATCCAGGTAGTTTTGCTTTATACTTAATGCACGATTCAGACTCAGAATGTATTCCAGATAATCCATTGCTCCGGCTTTGTAACTTTTAGTTGCCTGTTCAATAATCATATCGGCTTCAGGGATTGCCTGTTTTTCATAATAATCAACACTATTGCTATTCTTGCTGAATTCCAGTATTAGAGTCCGATAGTTCCCTGAAAGTGATTTTGAATAATACGCTGCATTTGTTTGAGCTACTTTTTCTTTAAACTTTGCAGCCTTTGTTTTTGCAGAATAAGGGGCAAACCATAACGGAATAGCAATACCAGCCTGAATGCCGGTAAAACGGTCTCCACTGCCAAAAGTACGTGGTATTCCGTTTACTTCTTGCGTGCCCCGAATGGTTTGACTAAAATATCCGATACTTAAATCGGGTAAAATACGGCTGCCTTCAAGCTTCTTTTCCAATTGTGATACTACAATTTGTTGATTGATATAACCCACCGATGGATTTTCTTTTAATACTGTATTGTCCACAGCAGGCAAGTAATCAATCCGGTGTAACACTGTATCAACTGGATACAGTGTTGTTTCAACATTTAATATAGTTTGCAGCTTTTGGTTACAGATCATCAAATCAGCATTTATCTGTCTTAACTGATTCTTTATTTCGAAGCTTTGCGAACGGGCAGAAATCATTTCAAGCCGATTGGTTTCGCCTGTCTTTAACCTGAGTTCTGCAGCCCTGAGAAAACCGACATACAAACTATCCTGATATCCAAACAACTTTTGTTTTGAATAGAGGTATGCCAGTTGCCAATACAGTTGTTTCACCTGGGTGGCAATTTCCAGTTGTGATGTTTTCAATTGCCATTCACTGCTTTTGATATTTGCTTTAGCCAGTTTATTTTGATTGATATAAACCGTAGGAAAAGCAAATGATTGCGTTACTGTAAAGCTGTTGTCTTTGCTGTACGAGTTAAATTGTCCGAATTGTCCATCAATACTTGTCTTTGGAATATCCCACGAAGCATGCTTCAATGCTTTTTGTACATCAACAGAATATCCTGACGAACGAACAGATAAATTACTGTCCAACGCCATTTGTACCGCTTCTTTTAAATTTATGGTTTTAATCTGCTGTGCATGTATAGAATTAAAATGCAAAGACCCGATTACAAGCAATAATATTAGTGACAATGTTTTCACCGGTTTACGTTTGAATATCGACTTGAATGAAAATGTTGAAAAGAATATATAAAAGATAGGCAGAACAACCAATGTCAAAAATGTTGCTGTAATTAATCCTCCAATAACTACTGTTGCCAAAGGTTTTTGAACTTCCGCTCCTGCTGATGTAGACAATGCCATAGGCAGGAATCCAAGTGAAGCCACAGCTGCAGTCATAATTACCGGTCGTAAGCGTGTATAAAGCCCTTTTGTTACTCGTTCGTAAATATCAGTAACCCCATCCTTTTCCAACCGGTTAAATTCGGAAATAAGTACTATGCCATTCAATACTGCAATACCGAACAAAGCAATAAAACCTACACCTGCCGATATGGAGAAATTCATACCCCGAATCCATAATGCAAAAATTCCACCTATGAGTGACATAGGTACAGCCGTATATATTAACAGCGTTTGCTTTACCGAATGAAAGGTGAAAAATAACAGAACAAATATGAGCAACAACGCTACGGGTACAGCAACTGCCAAACGTGCTTTTGCAGCTTGCAGGTTCTGGAACTGGCCACCATAAGAAATATAATAACCTGTCGGCAGTTTAACTTGTTGGTCAATTTGTCGGGTTACTTCGGTAATTACTGTCTGGACATCCCTGTTGCGAACGTTAAACCCAATCGTAATGCGGCGTTTTGTATTTTCGCGTGATACCTGTGCAGGTCCTGATTTTATTTCTACATCAGCAATTTGTTCAAATGGTATCTGTCCACCATTCGGTAACGCTACTGAAAGGTTTTTTACATCATCAATGCTTTGGCGATAATCCTTATCCATTCGAACTACCAGGCCGAAACGCTTTTCTTCATCGAATACCACGCCTGCCTGACTACCCGCAAATGCAGCCCTAAGTACACGGTTTACTTCTTCAACCGATAGACCATATTGTGCCAGCCTGTCGCGTTTATATTCCACCTGTACCTGTGCCAATCCGGCTACTTTTTCCACATTAATATCTGCTACCCCCTGAACTTTCTGAATGATTTTCTCTACAGTGGCAGCTTTTTCAGCTAATGTGTTCAGGTCATCACCAAATATTTTTACTGCAATATCCTGTTTTGAACCTGAGAGTAATTCATTGAAGCGCATTTGAATAGGCTGTTGGAACTCAAATTTTACACCTGCCAGTGGAATTAATGCTTCTTCCATTTTTGCAATCAGTTCTTCCCGTGTTTTTGCTGACGTCCATTCGCTTTTATCTTTCAATGTGATAATATAATCACCTGTTTCCATTGGTGTAGGATCGGTTGGTATTTCCCCTGCTCCTATTTTACAAACAGCATGTTTAATCTCAGGGAAGTTTGCCAGCAATATTTTATTTGCTTTTTGAACCTGATCAATGGTATTGGTTAGCGAACCACCCTGCAAGGTAATTACTCCTGCTGCAAGGTCACCTTCTTCAAGTTGAGGAATAAACTCACCTCCCAAATTGCTGAAAACAAACAAACTCGCAATAAAAACAGTAATGACTGAAACTGATACAAGCAATTTACGTCTTAATGCAAAATGGAGGATCGGATTAAATGCTCTGTGAAACCAATTCATCATTTTATCTGAAAAATTGGGTTTATGCTCCGTGTTCTTACTTAAAAACAAGGTTGAAACCATTGGTACATACGTCAACGAAAGAATGGTGGCACCTATTAATGCAAATGATACAACCTGTGCCATTGGACGGAACATTTTACCTTCGATACCTACCAAAGCCATTATTGGAACATATACAATCAGGATAATAATTTGTCCGAAGGTGGCAGAACTCATCATACGCTTTGCCGATTCAAAGACGGTTTCATCCATTTGTTGCTGCGATAGTCGTGTAACTCCCGGATGATGGTGTTTACTCATCGAAATTCGATGTACTACGCTTTCCACTATAATAACCGCACCATCCACAATCAACCCAAAATCAATAGCTCCAAGGCTCATCAAGTTGCCGGATACTCCAAAAAACTGCATCATAGAAACTGCAAAAAGCATGGAAAGAGGAATCACCGAGGCTACAATAAGTCCTGCACGCATATTCCCCAGGAATAGGATCAGGATAAAAATAACGATTAATGCCCCTTCAATCAGGTTCCTTGAAACAGTGCCAATAGCACGGCCCACTAAATCTGACCGGTTAAGAAAAGGTTCTATTATCACTCCCTTTGGCAATGATTTTTGAATAGATTGAATGCGGGTTTCTACGTTTGCAACCACTTCGTGGGCATTTGCACCTTTCAGCATCATGACTACTCCCCCAACGGCTTCGGTGGTATCGACTACCAGAGCTCCATATCGGGTTGAATTTCCATATTGTACTGTTGCAATATCCCTGATTAAAACGGGTATGCCCGATGGATTGCTTTTTACAACAATCTTTTCAATATCTTCCAGTGATTTTACCAAACCTATTCCACGGATAAAGTAGGCAGTAGGCTTTTTATCAATATATGCGCTCCCTGTATTTTCGTTGTTGCGCTCCAATGCCTGAAAGATATCAGTAAGCGTAAGGTTCATGCTTCTCAGCCTTTCGGGATTTATGGCCACTTCATATTGTTTTACAAACCCGCCGTAACTATTAATATCGGCTACACCTTCTGTACCAAGCATTTCACGACGGACTGTCCAATCCTGCAAGGTTCTCAGTTCCATAGGGGTGTATGTATGTTCGTACCCTTTTTCTACTGCCAACCGGTATTGAAAAATTTCTCCTAAACCGGAAGAAATCGGTGCAAGTTCAATCTTTGCCGAACCGGGTGGAATATTTTCCTCGGCTTCTTTAAGACGCTCAGTCAATTGCTGACGTGCCCAGTAAAGATCTACACCATCTTTAAACACTACGGTTATTACGGATAGACCCAGGCGGGAAATGGAACGAAGTTCAATAATGTCGGGGATATTGGCTACTGCCACTTCAATAGGTGCAGTAATAAAACTCTCCACTTCCTGAACTGCCAGCGACGGTGCAAGCGATATAACCTGCACCTGGTTATTGGTAATGTCGGGTATAGCATCGATGGGTAAAGTCATAAGTGAATAGGTCCCCCATCCGATTAATGCCACCACAAACAGTCCGACAATAAATTTGTTCTTTATTGAAAAATGAATGATACGTTCAATCATACGAAATGTATTTTAAGAAAATTTATATAGTGATTTGCAGCTTTCAGATAACTGAAAACCAAAAACTAAGAAAAACCAGGTCTTTTTTTAGCTTATTTTTGGCGGTTGCCAGATGGATGGAGTATTGTAAGAAGAAAATGATGCAGCGTAATTAATAAACTGTATCCGTGCGATTGAATAACAGGTAAAACTTACTCTGTATACAAGATGAGATATGGGTGAAACGCAACAACTGCAGACACAGAAAGGAGAACAGGCATCTATATCGTTGTGTGAGTGGCTGTTCGTGCTTTGGGACAACTCGGTTTTATGCATAGCATTGTCCTGTGGTACATCAATGCAGGGGATAGCAGTGAGTATCAAAATATAGAGTGACAATATAAGGGCAAGTGTTTTCATATCTAATTAAGGGCAAAGATAATAAAAAAGTTTATGCAATTGTGTTGCGAAAGTGTTATTCCCTGCAATTTGCGCAAATTCATTTAATTACCACCCGGACGCAAAACAAGAAAAGATATCACCTGTCCATCATCTCTTTTAGGTTGTCCCATAGTTGTCCCTTAGTTGTCCCATAGTTATCCCACCTATATCCCATATCATATAAAGAGGTGGGTTATGTATGGGATATGGAAGAAATATCGATAGAATAACTAAGGAATAACTTAAAAGAGATGATGGACAGGTGTTATCGTTCGATGTTCAGTGTTTGAAAAGTTTGAAAAGTTTGAAGAGTTTGAAGGGCTTGAAAGGTTTAAAAGGTTGTAGAGATTAAAAGTTGGCATAGATGGTTGGTGAAAACAGGCTTCGGATAGATAAATAAATATTGAAAAAACACAGTTTTCAACGTTCGATGAATGGATAAACGGCTGGAATAAAATCCTGAAAATTATTTCATAGAAATACGATATTATCTGTTTTAAATATTGTAAATTTGTTCCGAAAATTATAAACTATATTTGATTATGAAGAACCGGACTAGTGCACTGATATTGTGCACCTTAATGGTATTGTTTTTTATCTCCTGTACTCAGAAAACCATAAAAACATCAGAAAATGATTTTGTGAAAAAGTACTTTCTATCAAAAGATACTACAAAAGGTGCGTTAAGTGTGGATCTTGAAGTTGAAATTCCTGTTGCTTTTGTAAACAAAGATGTTTTAAATGCTATTCGCACTACAATTATTACAAATTTATTTGGCGGAGAATATGTAAATCATGCGAATGATTCACTAGTACATTTATTTACAAAAGATCTTGTTGCCGACTATAAGGAAAATAATGAACCATTAATGGCAGAATTGGACACTGCAAACAGATACAGCTTTAATAACGAACATGTAGTTTCCGGATTCAGTTTGTTAAGTGATAAGAAAATATATGTATATGGAATAGAACGATATGTATATATGGGAGGAGCACACGGACTCGAAACCAGAAACTATTATAATTTCGATTTAAAAACCGGCAAGACGATTTCTGAAAAGGATTTGTTTAAATCGAATTATGTAACTGAACTTTCCGAATTAATAAAAAAGAGAATTGTCGAAGAAAGCAAAGAAGTAAAGGAAGCAAAGGATACAGAACCAATCTTATCTTTAGAGGATACTGATTTTTGGGCAGATTCAATTAAACCGAACGGGAATTTTTATATTACTGACGAGGGTATAAATTATGTTTTTAATCCATACGAAATTGCTCCTTATTATATTGGTCAGACAGAAGTGTCCATACCCTTTAACCGACTTAAAAACATTCTGAAACCCAATAGTATTATTGCATACCTTGTTGAGAAACAAGCTAAAATGTAATATTAACTGATAAAACATTACATATGACTTCATTTTTTGAACTTTTAAAAACCCGGCGTAGTATCCGGAAATATTTACCGAAAACAGTTGAGCAGGATAAAATACAACAAATCACATATGCAGGTTTAATGTCTCCTGCTTCAAAAAGGAGTAACCCCTGGGAATTTATTGTCGTTCAAGACAAACAGTTGCTTGTTCAGTTATCGGAATGCCGGTCTCACAGTTCTCAAATGTTGGCAGAATCTCCATTAGGGATAGTTGTTATAGCCGACAAAACAAAAAGTGATGTCTGGATGGAAGATGCTTCAATAGCTGCAATCATAATGCAACTACAGGCTCAGGATCTAGGGTTGGGAAGTTGCTGGATACAGGTTTATGGCAGGGAAAAGAATGAAAGCATTAGTGCAGAAGAATATATAAGGGAGTTGTTTAATATCCCTGAGCAGTTTGGCGTTTTGTGCATATTGTCAATCGGTTATCCCGACGAAGTCCGCAAACATTTTGATACAGAAAAACTTGCTACTGATAAAATACATGCTGAAAAGTTTTAGTTTTTTAAAATTACAAGACAAGTAATCGTAGATATTTAAAATATATTTGTTAATCTACAAAAGCTTACATTTTAGTTCAAGGCAATTATTAATTATTAATTATTCATTATTAATTACTTACTATGTCCGGCAAAAAAGATAATCGAATGGCCTGGGGAGTAACATTGCTCGTCTTTGGTTGCTTATTTTTAATCAGGCAGCTTCAACTTGTCCCTGCAGAAATTGCACCTTATTTATTTGATTTTAAGAATTATCCGATACTGATAGGTGTCATTTTCCTACTCTTTCATTCCAATAAAAATATAGGGATAGTTCTTATTGTTGTTGGACTATTATTCCGGATATCGGATATAATTCAGTTGACAAGACATATTTCCGACTATATCTGGCCGGTATTGCTCATACTTGCAGGTGGAATAATGATTTTTGGCAACAAAAAGAAATAAATCGGTAGATTCCTGCAGGTTGTTACAGGTATTCTATTTTAATCAAACTATATGGAAGTTGTATTAATTGGATCCGGCAACATTGCTACACATTTAGGATTAGCTCTAAAGGCAAAAGGGGTTACTATTAGTCAGGTTTATAGCCGAAGCGCACAAAACGCAAAAGTATTAGCTGAAAAACTCGACACTTCTTTCATTACAGATATTTCGGATATTTACAGGAATGCCGATATATACATTTATGCTTTGACTGACAGTGCTTTTAAAAGTATTTTACGAAAAATTGTAATGCCCGAAGGCATTCAGGTACATACGGCGGGTTGTATTGCCATGAATGAATTTGAAGGTTTTACTTCTAAGTTTGGTGTATTTTATCCACTTCAGACTTTTTCAATAAATAAACCAGTTGATTTTAGTCAGATCCCTATTTGTATTGAAGCCTGTAATATGGATGTTCAACAAAAATTACTTGAACTGGCAAAACTCATATCTGTTACAACATATCTTGTAAACTCAGAGAATCGTAAAAAGCTCCATTTGGCTGCTGTCTTTGCCTGTAACTTTACCAATTACATGTATAATATCGCTTCTGATATTCTAAATGATTCAGGATTTTCTTTTGAAATTATTCAACCTCTTATTGCTGAAACGGCTGAAAAAGTAAAGACATTAAATCCGTATGATGCTCAAACAGGTCCTGCAGTGAGAATGGATGAAAAAACGATATCAAAGCACTTATCCCTGTTGAATAAAAAGCCGGATTTAAAAAAAATATATAAGCTCCTGACTAAAAATATCTATAACCGGCATAAAAAGAAATGAATCATTCAATTTCATTTCTTTACGAAACAAATATAAAATTCACTCCATCAAGTACTTATTAGATGACAGCATATTTAAAACTTATCCGTTATCAGAATCTGATTTTTATCGCTTTCATTCAATTTGTAATGCGGCAAATTGTGTTGGTTCCCATTTTGCAGACTTTCGGATTCGATGCTTCAATGGAAACCAATATGCTGCTTTTGCTCATTGTGGCTACTGTTTTGATAGCTGCCGGCGGATATGTTCTCAATGATTATTTTGATATTAAAATTGATTCGATTAATCGACCGGACAAACTGATTGTTGGCAAAAAACTATCCCGTCACACAGCTATGGCCATCCATCAGGTTCTTACCGGGTTGGGTGTCATGTGTGGATTGATGTTGGCTTATTTTGCCAGAAGTTTTACGCTTGTTTTTATCTTTGTTGTTATACCGGGATTACTGTGGTTTTATTCAGCAAGTTACAAACGTCAGTTCCTAATTGGTAATCTGGTAGTCGCGTTTATTGCAGCAATCACAATACTCGTTGTTGGAATTGCACAATTAGCTTTTCTTCAAAAAGAATATGGAGGCTTAATTTTCGAAACACAGATACCTATGCATTTTTACGGATGGATAGGCGGTTTTGCCCTGTTTTCATTTTTATGTACGTTGATACGTGAAATTATAAAAGATATGGAAGATGAGAAAGGTGACCGTGAAATGGAATGTCATACATTGCCTATAAAATGGGGAATTGCCAGGACGAAAACAATTTTATACTGCCTAATTGCATTCACGGTAATTTTATTAATTCTTGCTAATTATTATTTTATTCATTTTGATGGATCTTTTACTCTCAGATATATTATCTTTGGATTGATAATCCCGTTTGCAGCACTTTGTTTTTTGATTTATAAAGCTAAAACACAAAACGATTTTCATCAGGCTTCCGTACTTTCTAAAGTTATTATGCTCATAGGAGTTTTGTATAGCTTCGTTTTTTATTATTTACAAGCAAGGACTTATGGAATTAGTTTGTTTAATATTTTTATTCTGAAATAATTTAATACATTCTACTTATGCAAATGCTTTCAAATCTAAACAATTATAATATTGTACTTGCTTCACAATCTCCCCGAAGACATGAGCTTTTACGGGGTCTTAATATCCCGTTTGATGTTGAGGAAATTGATGTTGAGGAAAGTTATCCGATACAACTGGTAGGTGTTGATATTCCCATGTATTTAGCCGAAAAAAAAGCAGATGCATATATTGATAAAATGCAGGAGAATACGCTACTGATTACGGCTGATACTATCGTGTGGCACGAAGGGACTGTTTTTGGAAAGCCAACAGACAAAGAAGATGCGACACGGATGCTTAAATCATTATCAGGGAAGACACATCAGGTTATAACCGGAGTGTGTATAAGCACTTTAATGAAACGTAAAATATTCCATGTAATTTCTGAAGTTCGATTTGCAAGGCTTAACCCGGATGAAATAGAGTATTATCTTCTCAACTTTCAACCGTATGATAAAGCAGGTGCATACGGCGTACAGGAATGGATAGGCTATATCGGGGTGGAGTATATCGAAGGATCGTACTTTAATGTTATGGGATTGCCGGTACAACGGCTTTATACAGAGTTAAAACGCTGGAAAAAATAGTAATTCAAATACCTGTTCAGGGGATGTTCAGCAATTTATGAAGTTGCAGGGATAATCTCCATTGAGGATTATTTTTAATAATTTGGATTGAATACTCTATATTTTCATTGACTATTTGGAATCTTTCCTTCTCTTTACCTAAGAATACAGGACTTATAAAATAATTATCCGCTACCGGCAATTGCGCTATATCCGGCACCATATCCCCTACTCCAATCGGATAACGAAACTCGTTTACATGATTAAAATTCTTCTTTAAAACCAGTGGGCTCACTTTAGGACTACACGAAATATATTCTATTTTTCCGGGTACCGGATTAGTTCCGTTTGTCTCGATGCAATTATAATAATCCCTGAACGATTCAAGTATTTCATCTGTCAGTTGCAAGGTAGGTTCACCTCCTGTCCATATGAGCAGGTTATTGGGGTAATCTTCCGGACTTGATAGTTTATTCACTTCCTCCAAAACCACTGAAACTGACATTTCACGGCTTTCACTCCAATTGGTATCACAGTACCAGCATGACATATTGCAACCAGCCAGTCGTACAAAGACGGCTGATCTCCCTGCATTTGCTCCTTCACCCTGAATAGATTTAAAAATTTCAACTACATTGAGGATTATCTTTGAAGAATTATTCTTCATACCGGCAGTTGGTTTTTGGTGTTTCGCTCATTTCTATTGCAAACAACAATGGAAATTGAGGTTTAAAGAGGTCGTATATGTATTTGCTCATATTCTCAACGGATGTCTGAAAATTGAAAACCTCATTCAAATGTTTATGATCCAGCACCTGATCAACCCAATCAGAAATTGGCTTTAGGTCACTATAATCCTGCACAAATCCTTCCTGATTGAGTTCACCTCTCAGAAATACTTTTAATGTGTAATTATGTCCGTGAATCCGTCCACAGGGATGATCCTTAATTAAGCCTTGTAACTGGTGACTTGCCGAAAAATAAAACTCTTTACTTATAGTGTACATATCTTTTCCTTAATCTATGTTGGAATTTATATATTTCAACAAATATAATAAATTATTACGGTGGTCAATTCTTTATTTCAGATTTTTATTGTTCTTTTAAAACAAACTTATGAATAGGGCTATATTGAGCAATGTCACTATAACTCCTAATAAATTGAGTAAAATCTTTGATGTAGTGGAATTCTTATACTTACCCATTACTTTTTCCGATGAAGTTAGATGCACCTGAAAGAAAATGGTGAAGGGTAATTGAATACTTAAAATCATCTGCGAAATTATTAAACCCTGGAATGGATTACGAATCAGTAGAATGATCAAAAATGCTAAAACCAAAGAAATAGCAATGCCTAGCCGGGTGTGATTGTCCTTAATATCGTATGGTTCTTTGTACATGCCGGCAAATATTGATCCTGCTGCCATACCTGATGTGATGGTTGAAGCAACACCTGCAAATAATAAAGCGACGGCAAATACAATTGATGCATGTATTCCAAGCAGTGGAGTCAGTAATTCTTTGGCTTGCTGAAGCTCGGAAACGGGAGTCCTGGTTTTAAAAAAAGTAGCAGCTGCAAGTAAAATCATAGCACTATTGATACCCCATCCAATGATCATTGACACAAGCGTATCAGCAAACTCAAAACGTAATTGCTTTTTTATGATTTTCTCATCTTTCCTGTTCCATTGACGGCTTTGAATAATTTCGGAATGAAGAAATAAGTTATGAGGCATTACCACTGCTCCCAACACACTCATTATAACTAACATTGATCCCTGTGGAAAGGAAGGTGTTACCCAACCCGATACAGCACTATTCCAGTTTACATCTACTAACGACAATTCATATAAAAACGACAATCCGATAACAGACACAAATGCAATAATCCATTTTTCAATGATTTTGTATGAATTTGTATAGAGCATTATCATAACAAAAATGGTCACCAACAATGCCCCGGCCTGAATAGGTATCCTGAAAAGCATATTCAGTGCAATGGCCCCACCCAGAATTTCAGCAAGCGAAGTGGATATGGAAGCAAACATTGCCGATATCAGCAACATTTTAGAATATCGTGGTTTGAGGTATATAGTTGCAGCTTCCGAAAGACATAGCCCTGTTGCAATTCCCAGGTGAGCTACGTTATGTTGAAGGAAAATTAGCATTATGGTCGATAATGTGACCATCCACAATAGAGAATAACCAAATTGGGCTCCTGCTGCCAGATTTGAAGCCCAATTACCCGGATCAATAAATCCTACGGTTACCAGCAACCCCGGACCAATAAATTTTAAAATATCCAATCCCCCGTATCTGGGTTTATACCCTTTGCGGTCAATGTTTTTGAAAAGTTTAAACATGCTACTTGTATAAAATGAATAAATCGTTATTCGGCATTCTCATTTCTGGTATTTATTATTCGATGTCTTTTGATTTTTTCATCTGAAATCACATTCTGATATCCAATTATATAGAGTATTGCGGCACTTAAAAAGATCACAAATCCGGGAACGCAATAAACGATAATTTTATCAGCTTGCTCAAAATTCAAAAGTAGATAAAAAATAGATATCAACAAGCTCACAACACCGATTGCAAGATAAATATTTAAAGCCACATATAAAAACTTATATTTCTTATTTCTCTTATTTTTCCAAAAAGGAAGAAACTTATTCGGATATTTAGTAACTGCTTTCATGTTTTATTAATTTATAATTTTGCCTGTTTATAAAACTCTATTGTTTCACGAATACCCACTTCATACGATGTAGGTTTAAAATTAAAGTACTTATTAAATTTTGAAGAATCAAACTGGTAATTATTTTCGCTCTGATAAAGCATTTCCAACGACTCAAATATTGTTTTGTCAAATAAACCGGCCATGCTAAGCATCCATTTTTTAAGAACAGTATGCGTTGGTTCTACTTCAAGTTCTTTTGCAATTAAACTGATAAATTGATTTCCAGTTATTGCAGGGGCTGCAGTTGGTAAATGCCAGACTTGTTGATAGCATTCCTCCTTATTCCAAAGCAGGTTTAAAGCTTTTGCACAATCCAGCGTGTAAGTGAAAGAATGCAATTTAGTATCATCAGCAAGCCATTGTGCTTTCTTATTCTTCATCAGTTTATCAATTGCCAGGAAATACAACACACTGGAATTTGAAGCATATGGTCCGTAAAAATCAGCCGATCTGGCAATAATTGCTTTCAAATTATTATGGTTCATTTCATCGTTCAGCATATTAGCAATCTGTGCCCTGATCTCACCTTTCACACTGCAGGGTGAATAAGGGGTTTCTTCTGTCATTTTGCCTTCAACTTTTCCATACATATACACATTATCGAAGAAAATCAATTTTGCATCATAGTTTTTACAGGCATCTATGACATTTTTCATTATTTTTGGCCATAATACTTTCCATACTTTCCTGTCGTACGGTAATCCGGCAACAAGGTAAACAATATCCGATCCTTTCACACTATTCAAGGTTTCCTCATAGGAAGTAATATCCGCTTTAAACGATTCTGCCCCTATTATCGGGTAATTATTTCTTGATACAAGTCGAACGCTCTCTTTTGATTTCAGCAATTCGTTTGCAAGAGTATTTCCAATCGATCCTCCTGCACCTAAAATAGTGTGTTTCATAACTCATTTTAATTAAAGGTTTCATAATCTATTAAAAAAACACTTTAAAAACCGTCTGGTTCATTTAAAACAATGTTTTTATAGTTTAAAATACAAAAAAACCATTTCTTTTCATGCTTAATATAAAAAAATAAAAAAATCCAATCTACTGAAATCTCCATTAAAAAGGCTTTTCACAATTTTTTGAAAATTTCATTAAATAAATTGAGCTAAAAGGGTTAACAATGTAAATAATTATTTTTATATTTGCATATTCTTTCATGAATGATAGGTTAATAAAGATCTATTTTGATACAAAAGTATGGATGTGAAGTCTATAATTATGTAATTTAGTTGTTTATTTTAAATAAAAACCTACAATCGATAAGATTCAACGTTTTTTGCAGTTAGATACATTTGAATATGTTGAAATTTATGAATGAACTTTTATTGTGGTACAACAAAAAATACAAAATTCCTAAATAATAAATGAATTGTAATCAAAAATATTCAATAAAACAATAGATTGTTAATAAATATTGTATCAAAATAGTGCTATAAAATAAATTATTATATATCTTTGGCATAAATATTAAACAAACAAATCACAAAACAATAACATTAGGACATCTATAAAGTAATCTTTATGAATTAAGAATATCAATTCGAAGATGTTTATCGATTAATAACATCCGTAATTATCTTATAAACAGGGTGCTAAATTATTTCAAAACTATATTCACTATCACTATACAAACTCAAAAAATTACGAAAATGGAAAATGAAAATGAAAAGGTCACATTAGTCGAGGACGATGATGTGCTTTACAAGCTTCTCCAGGTGCCTTTTTACACAATTGGCGGTTATGAAGTAGATGTTCAAAAGCGGATGCTTACATTCAAAGGAGAACCTAAGAAACTTACTAAAAAAGAAATGCATTTACTTATTTTGTTTGCATCCAACACCAACAGCTTTTTAGATCGTAAGTACACACTGAAAACTATCTGGAAAGACGACAGCTATTACAATGCAAGAAGTATGGATGTGTATATCTGCAAGTTGCGCAAATTACTGAGTGCAGATCCTGATGTTATGATTATAAACATTCATGGCAAAGGATACCGAATGGTTGCTTCAGTTAGCCAACGACTTAGCTAAAGTAAGTAAATTTGAAGAACAGGTCTTTACTTGTTTTAAAAAATCACTGAATAAAAAAAGCCCTGCATTTGCAGGGCTTTTTTTATTCAGGATATGTACTTATTTTTTGTTATTCTTTCTGTTTTGTCTTGCATGACTGTGTTTTACACCATATGTAAAGTAAATCACAAATCCGATTGCCATCCATACAAAGAGACGAATCCAGGTATCTAAAGGAAGGGATGACATAATAAACAGACAAACGACTGCACCTAAAATCGGTACCAATGGCACCCAGGGTGTTTTAAATCCCCGTATTGCATCCGGTTCCGCTTTCCGAAGTATAATGATGCCAACACAAACAATAACAAATGCAAGTAAGGTGCCAATGGATACTAATTCTCCCAGTAATCCGATGGGAAATAAGCCGGCAAAAAATGCAGCAAAGCTGCCTGTAACAATGGTCGTTATGTGTGGTGTTTTGAATTTTGAATGAGTTTTCGCAAAACTCTTCCATAATAAACCATCACTTGCCATCGAAAAGAACACACGTGACTGACCTAATAACAGCACTAAAACAACAGAACTCAGACCAGCTATAGCACCTATCTTAATAATTGGCCGTAACCACATTAAGCTGGGACCTGCTGTATCAATTGCAAGTGCAATGGGGGCAGATACATTCAAATCTTTATAGCTTACAATTCCTGTAAGTACTAAACTCACGCCAATATATAGTATTGTACAAATTAGCAGTGAAGCAAGAATTCCAATCGGAACATCCCGCTTAGGATTAATTGCTTCCTGTGAAGTTGTCGAAACTGCATCAAACCCGATATAAGCAAAGAAAACGACTGCAGCACCTGTTAGTACTCCTGATGCTCCAAAATGCCCCCATTCGCCGGTATTTGCAGGAATAAAGGGTGTCCAGTTGACAACATGAATATGTGCTATTCCAAAGCCGATAAATAAAAGTATAACCGTAACTTTTACCAATACGATAATATTGTTGAACTTAGCTGATTCTTTTATTCCGATTACCAGCAAGGTAGTCATAAGAGCAACTACAAAAATTGCAGGGAAGTTGATAATTGCACCTGATAAATGCCAACCGGCTGAGTCAAAAACAAATGGACTTTGACATATTGAAGTTGGTAATGCAATCCCAAAGTCTGCCAGAAAGCTCGTTACATACCCCGACCAG
>Ga0302288_1001203_pt1 | contig 17251 bp, 15 predicted proteins | sample III_Fen_N1_1_FD_194549 | JGI IMG/M metagenome (GOLD analysis project Ga0302288, IMG submission 194549) | Peat permafrost microbial communities from Stordalen Mire near Abisko, Sweden - III_Fen_N1_1 | ecosystem: Environmental > Terrestrial > Soil > Wetlands > Permafrost | place: Sweden: Abisko...
TGGAATGCAATTATTTGGAAAAAGAAATTCATACCAGATTGTTGAAGGAAACTGATGAAATTGGTCGTTTACTGAATTATATGATTCAGAATCCCGAAAAATTTGGTTGTAAAAACGAATAAAACTCTTAATTGTCATGGTGCTTTGATCGGAGCGAATACTGCGACTGAACACTGCGACTGAATACTAATGAAGATGGAAAAAGTAATTGCAGTCCGAAACCTGGTAAAAAAATTCGGTTCGTTCGTAGCCAACGACAACTTGAATTTTGATGTTTACAAAGGCGAAATATTCGGTTTCCTGGGAGCCAATGGTGCAGGAAAAACTACCGCTATGAAAATCCTTTGCGGACTCTCCTCGCCCACTTCAGGGCAGGTTAAAGTTGCGGGTTTCGATATTTACAAAGAAACTGAAAAGGTAAAACGCAACATTGGATACATGAGCCAGAAATTTTCGCTGTACGAAGATCTGACCATTGCCGAAAACATCCGTTTCTACTCCGGAATTTACGGAATCAAGCCAGCCGAACGAAAGGAGAAGATGGAGCGTTTGTTGAAAAATCTCGACATCGAATCGGCCAGAGATTCGCTGATTGGCTCACTGCCATTGGGCTGGAAACAGAAACTGGCCTTTTCGGTAGCAATTTTTCATGATCCAAAAATCGTTTTTCTCGACGAACCAACCGGCGGAGTTGACCCGATTACCCGACGCAAATTCTGGGACCTTATTTACGAAGCTTCCGACCGTGGAATTACTGTTTTTGTGACCACACATTATATGGACGAGGCCGAATATTGCAATCGGGTTTCTATTATGAATGAAGGCCGCATTGAAGCGCTGGACACTCCTGATAACCTGAAAAAACAATATTCAGCAAAGAATATGGACGAGGTCTTCCTGAAAATTGCACGAAATAAAGAATAAATCATTTGGTTGTAGAAACACGATGCATCGCGTCTCTACCCTGAAAACAATGAATTCAAAATATGAAACAATTTATAGGTTTTCTCCGGAAGGAATTTTTACACATTTTCCGCGATCCGCGAACAATGATCATCATTTTCGGAATCCCGATCGTGCAGCTGATGTTGTTCGGAAAAGTGATCAGTACCGACATTCAGAATGCGAAAATTGGAATTCTCGACCAGTCACACGACAATACAACCGAGAAAATTACATCCAAATTGCTTTCATCGGGATATTTTGTTCTGGCCAAAGAATTGCAACCTGGCGAGGATGTTGAAGACGTTTTCAGAAAAGGAATCGTAAAAATGGTCGTCAACTTCGGGCCCAATTTTGAACAAAACCTTGAGCGCGACGGCAAAGAAGATGTTCAGCTTTTGGCCGATGCCTCCGACCCAAACACTGCCCGAATTTTGACCAGCTATGCCGGTGGTATTATCAACGACTTTGTAAAAAAGGAGAAACTACAGAATGTTCAGTTGCCCAACCAAATCAATATTGAAGTCAGGATGCTCTACAACGAAGGATTGAAAAGCGTTTACATGTTTGTTCCCGGAATTATGGCCATGATTCTGATGCTTATTTCGGCCATGATGACTTCAATTTCGATCAGCAAAGAAAAAGAAATGGGAACTATGGAAGTTTTGCTCGCATCGCCACTAAAACCTGTCCAGATTGTATTGGGTAAAGTGACACCATATTTGTTATTGTCGTTCATCAATGCGCTAACGATTATACTTTTAGGAGTTTTCGTTTTCGGGGTACCAATCAAAGGAAGTTTCTTTCTGCTGATGGGCGAATCGTTTCTGTTTATTCTGATGGCGCTGAGTTTGGGGATATTGATTTCAACGGTAGCTCCAAACCAAATGGTAGCCATGTTTATTTCATTGCTGGGTCTGATGCTGCCCACCATTCTTTTGTCAGGCTTTATTTTCCCAATCCGGAATATGCCACTTCCATTGCAAATAGTTAGTAATATCATTCCGCCAAGATGGTTTATTGTCATTGTCCGGAACATTATGCTGAAAGGAACCGGAATATTTTACATCTGGAAAGAAACTCTGGTACTGATCTTTATGTCCGTCACATTTATTGCACTTAGCATCAAGAATTTTAAAATAAGACTGGAATAAATGAAAGTCAGATCACAAAAGGCTTATCGGGTTTTAACTTTAAGCACTCCGAACTCCAAACTTTAGGCACTAGTTATGAGAACACTATTCTACGTTTTACAAAAAGAGTTTATACAGGTCAGACGCAACAAAGTCATGCTTCGAATGATTCTCATGATTCCAATCATGCAGATGCTGGTATTGGTTTTTGCCGCGACTTACGATCTGAAAAATGTAAATATTTTTCTTGTCGACAAGGATATGTCTTCCACGTCAAGGGAGCTTGCTTCCAAAATCGACGCTTCACCATTTTTCACAATTAACAATACTTCATTCAATCCGGAAGACGGCGAAAATGAAATATTAAACAACCGCGATGATATGGTTTTGGTTATTCCGAAAGGTTTCGAACGCGACCTTATGCGCGAAGACAAAGCAAAAATTCAGCTTTTGGTCAATGCCATCGACGGACAATCCGCCCAAATAGGTTATTCCTATGCCGCCTCTGTAATCCGCGATTTCAACAAGGAAATTATTGCTGAATGGAAAGGTCTGCCAGAGTTTAAACCACCCTATCAAATAAACGCCGTGCCCCGGTTTTGGTACAACTCTGAACTCGAATACAAATGGTACATGGCACCAGGAGTATTAGCCCTATTGGTAACGCTTATTGGGCTTAATCTTTCAGGAATGAGTTTAGTTAAGGAAAAAGAACAGGGAACCATAGAGCAACTAAATGTCACTCCAATAAAGAAAATTCAATTTCTGGCTGGAAAACTGATTCCATTTGTTGTGATAGCGCTATTCGATTTATCGTTTGGATTATTCCTTGCCCGGATGGTTTTCAATTTACCCATTGTCGGCAATCTGGGTCTGATCTTTGGATTTGGTGTTCTTTATCTGATTGGGATTCTGGGTTTGGGATTGCTTATTTCAACCGTTGCAAACACACAGCAGCAGGTGATGTTTGTAACTTTCTTTTTCATGATGATATTTATTTTAATGAGTGGGGTTTTTACTCCGGTTGAAAGCATGCCACAATGGGCGCAAACCATCGATCAGATTAATCCAGTTTATCATTTTATGCGGATACTTCGCATGGTGGTATTAAAAGGTTCTCATTTTGGTGATCTTTGGCATGAGTTTGTTGCTTTAACTATTCTTGGAATTACTTTTCTAAGCCTTGCAGTTGTCAGATACAGGAAAACTGTCTGATTCAACTTAATATATCCTTTTACTGAATCAATTCTTGGATCAGCAAATTTTTGTGTGGTGAGTTAACATATCTTGATAAAAGTAGAGTGAAGTAATTTTTCATATCTAAATTCCGTTTTAGACATTTATTGTGTTCGATACTTTGTTTTTATACTTTTACCACACTAATTTAAGGTGACCATGACAAAATTAAACATACTGAGTGCCTTCATACTTCTGACAATTCTTTGTGGAAGTTCCCTTTCTGCACAAAACATCAAAAGTAACAATACAAGTATCCCCAAAATTGTGGTTATCATTTCGGTCGACCAAATGCGCACTGATTATCTTTCGCGCTACTGGAACAAATTTCAGGAGGGCGGATTTAAACGTCTCGTCAACGAAGGTGCCGTCTGCAGTAATACTCAGCTCGATTTACATATCCAGAAAATATCTACAGGAACAGCAACTCTCTTCACAGGAGTTTACCCGGCAACTCATGGGATTGTAAGCGACTCTTGGTACGACCGATTGAAAAAAAAAGAAGTTAACTGTGTTGCCGATAATTATTTCATTACCGTTGGAAGCGATTCGAAAGAAGGAGAACGCTCTGCAACGAAACTTCTGGCGCCAACTTTAGGCGATCTCATCAAAATTGGCACCGGCAACAAATCAAAAGTATTTAGCGTGGCCATGAACGATGTCAGCGCCGTGCTTTCTGCTGGCCACGCAGCCGATGGTGCCTATTGGCTCGATACTGAAAATGGCCATATGATTTCGAGCTCATATTATGTCGATATTTTTCCGGAGTGGGTGCGCCTGTTTAATGAAAAAGAATATGCCAAAACCTTCTCTCAACGCGACTGGACAACCTTATTGCCTATCAAAAGTTATGAAGAAAGCCTTCCTGACGACTATGTTCTTGAAAAAGGGTATTATGACAAGTGGAATACGTTCCCGTACAGCATGAAGAAACTCAAGGAAAAGGCAGTCAATTACAAATTTTTGAAAACAACTCCATTTGCGAATAATCTGATAAGGGATTTTGCCACCAGTCTAATCCTGGCCGAAAATCTCGGTAAAGATGAATATCCTGATTTGCTGAACCTTACTTTCACTTCAATGGATTACGAAAACAATTCATTCGGTCCAACTTCAATTGAAATGGAAGACACCTATTTACGTCTTGATCAAGACATTGCCCTACTTCTCGACTTTCTGGACAAAACTGTTGGCAAGGAAAATTCGTTGGTGGTATTAACATCAACCTGTTCATCAAGTTATCCGGTTGATTATATGAAAGAAGTATTTAAAATGCCCGTTGGTAACTTTTCTCCTGAAAGCGCTATTGCATTGCTCAAATCATTCCTGAATATTACATACGGACAAGGCGATTGGATTGAAATGGTTGGTGACCAGCAACTCTATTTTAACCGCGAACTAGTCGAAAAGAAAAACGTCTCGTTGCAAGACATTCAAACCAAAACGGCTAATTTCATCAACCAGTTTGAAGGGGTGAAAATTGCATTGCCATCCACCTCATTCGAGCAGGGCGATTATGCCAAAGGCCAGCTAGCTGTAATTGCCAATTCATACAATTTTAAACGGTCAGGCGATGTACTTTATCAGCTTGAAGATGGATGGCAGCCTGTTTATAAATACGAGAGAGCTAATTATAACGACAACTCCAACATTCCATTCATCATGTATGGAAATACTGTGAAACATATACAAATCAGAAAAAAGATTCAGGGAGAAGATATGGTTCCTACAATTTTGGAAATTCTGCACATGCCAATTCCCGATAATTGTTCTGGAAATATTCTCGAAGATGTTTTGTATAAGTAAGCTGTGCAGTGTTAAAATCTGTTATCTTTGATCGCAAATTTCAGGAAAATGGCTAAAGACTGGAAAGACAGGCTGGGTACAGTATATTCGACCAACCCAAATTTTCAATACGAGCGCGATGCTGATGGGGAGCAGGAGACACTTATGCCAAACAAACAGGATTTGCGTGTTCAGCTCGACAAAAAACAACGGAACGGGAAAAAGGCGACCCTGATTACCGGGTTCGTAGGTAAAGAAGATGATTTGAAAGAATTGGCTAAAATGATGAAAACCAAATGTGGCGTAGGTGGTTCTGCAAAAGATGGAGAAATTTTGATTCAGGGCGACTTTTGCAATAAAGTGATTGAAATTCTTAAAAACGAGGAGTACAAGGTTAAACGTTCAGGAAGTTAGTTAAATATAAAGCAGAAGGCTGGCGGAAAGTGGCGAAGGGAATTGAATGTGATGTTAATTAATTCATTGATGATCTAAATAAACCGTTTCAGATATGCTCAAAGTTTACAAAACCATCGGGATGATCGGGGGAATTGCCCCTGCTTCTACAGTTGACTATTATAATCGTCTTATTTCCAGATTTCAGGAACGCACCGGTCAGCGTGAATATCCATCTATTCTTATCAATAGTATCAATCTGACTCATATGATGAATCTTATCACAAATGAGCATTTAGACGAATTGGTTGATTATTTATCCGAAGAAATTTATGTTCTGGAAAAGGCGGGTGCAAAAGTAATTTTTATGGCTTCAAACACCCCACATCTTGTTTTTGAGCCTCTGGCCCAACGTGTAAAAGCCAAAATGGTAAGTATCGTCGATTCAACTATTGCCTATGCACAATCTAAAGGCTATAGCAGGTTAGGCTTATTTGGAACTCTTCAAACCATGGAGGGAGATTTCTTTCAGGACGGTTTTGACGCTGCCGGAATCGAAATTATTACACCCATGCCCGATGAGCGAAAATACATCCATAAAATTTACATGGAAGAACTTATTAGAGGTAGATTTTTACCGGAAACCAAAAGCCATTTGTTGTCGATTACAAAACGGATGTACAACGAAGGCCAGATTGACAGTTTAATTTTAGGAGGAACTGAATTGCCACTCATACTGAAAACCAGCGACTTCGAAGATATTGAACTGCTCAATACCACCAAAATTCATGTCGAACAAATTCTGGATGTTGCATTAGGATGCAATAATCATCCCATGTGATCGCATTCAGAACGGCGTATCGAAATCACATCATCTTGATTATTAGCCATCATGAGTGAAATAAAAAAAATTGGCTACCTGATCAGCATTCTGTTATTGTATTCGTCATGCGGAAGCCTTTCCAAATTCAGTAAAATTGGGTTGCCCGAAACTGATGATTATAAATTGTTTGCAAGCAGAGAAATTGAGCCGGGAGAAAATGCATTTCATTTTTATCAGCCAAACCCACAACTTAATTTAGGTGAGACCATTGAAGTTGACAGCCGAAAAATTGATGCAGGAGATGAGAAACTTGATCTTTTTCTGAAGGACCACAAAACCTTAGCTTTCCTAATTATCCGGAATGATTCACTTTTATATCAGTACTACGATGAATCAAAGAGTGATTCAAGCATTGTAACTTCTTTTTCAGTTGCCAAAGCTTTTATTTCTGCATTGGTCGGTATTGCGATTTCAGAAGGCAAAATTCCGGGAACAAGCACCAGCATAGTTAGTTATTTTCCTGAACTAACCAACCAAGGCTTCGAAACAGTGACAATCGATCACTTGCTCGACCATACTTCAGGAATACATTATAAAGAAATCAAGAATCATGTGGGTGGAAACCTGGAGTTTTATTGGGGCAAGGATCTTTCACGAGACATCTTTAATATTCATCCGGTTTTCAAACCAGGTGAACATTTTGAATATAGCAATATTAATTCCCAACTACTGGCAATGATTCTTGAAAGAGCAACTGGAATGACTGTCTCCAAGTATCTTCAGGAAAAAATATGGAAACCCATCGGCATGGAATCGCCTGCAACCTGGAGTTTAAGTAACTCAGGGCCCGACGGCATTGAAAAAGCATTTTGTTGCCTGAATGCACGGGCAACAGACTTCGCCAAGTTTGGCAGGTTATATTTGAATCACGGCAACTGGAATGGGAAACAAATTATTCCTGAAAGTTGGATTGAACAGAGTCTTCATTCATCAAAGGAAAACGGACAAAGGCTTACTTATCACTACAACTGGGGAATTGGTCCAAAAAAATACGGAAGTTTCTACGCTATTGGGCTTTATGGACAATTAATCTATGTGTATCCAGAAAAAAATGTGATTATTGTTCGTTTTGGGAAAGCCGATTTAAGCTACAATCCACCGTTTTTATTTCATACTTTTCTTCAAATTTGCGATCAGCTATGAGAATGTTTCAAGTTACGGGTTACAAGTTGTGACTTTCACGAAACCCGCATCTCGAAGCGCGAAACATATTCAGCAAGAACCTAGACTGGGAATAATTACTTTTCCTGAAGCTTTCGAATCAGACCTTCGCACGCATCTTCCAGAATATCCAGAACCAATTCGAAACCAGCGGCTCCCCCATAATAAGGGTCGGGCACCGAATCGTATTTTGCATGTGTACAATAGTCAGTCATCAGTGAGATTTTCTTTCTGTCAATTTCATTTCGTGCCTTCGCTTTCAAATCGAGCACATTTTGCTGGTCCATCCCAATAATCAAATCAAAACGGTCAAAATCAAGATGTGGTTCAAATCGTCGCGAAATACTCGTCAAACGATAACCACGCTTTTGTGCAAATTGCCTCATGCGATAATCTGCCTGATCGCCCACGTGATAGGCGTCTGTACCGGCCGAGTCGCCCAGAAATTCAGATTGAAGTCCGTATTTTACAATCATCGCATTAAAAACAGCCTCAGCGCTGGGGCTACGACATACATTTCCAAGGCAAACAAAAAGCACCTGTTTCATTATAAATAAATAGTATGGAATCAAAAATAGGAGAATTTTCAGATATAGCACCTGAATCCGTGAATTAGGATTGGAATTATAACCAGTGTTTTTGATTACAAATATGGATCAACTCAGTAATATTATGAGTTTGTGTTTTCTCCATACAATTGCGTTTGTGATTTTTTACGGTATGTATACTTAATTTAAGTTTATCGGCTATCATTTTACTACTAAGCCCTTCCTGACAAAGCTTAATTATCTCCAACTCCCTTAATGACAGTAAAGAGCAAAGTGCATTTGAATATATTTTCGTCATGACTTTTCGATATCCATGTTCAGAAGAATATCGGAAAATAGTCAACACAATTGATTCATCAGCCTTAATGTCAGCAATTTCGAAGAAAACCTTCAAGTTTATTACTGGTAAACTTCTTTCATTCACCAGAGTTATTGATCCTTCATGCATGAATTGAGAAATACTTCCATCTTTCCTGATATACCTATGATTAAAAATAAATCGGTAATCCGAGTTTTCCACATTAGATTCAGAACTAATATATTTGAGGATATCAGGAAAAACCTGATCACACCAAAGTTTTCGATCTTCCTGATGAAAATAGAGTTCATGAAAATTAAAATTATTAGCTAATGTATCTTCATTGAAACAGTTATTATACTCTTTACAATTATCATGAATACAGGAAAATTGCTTTCCTGAATAATCTACAAGACATGAACTAAAAAAATTTATGGGAAAGTTTCCGTACAATTTGTTTCCAATCACCTCAACATCAGAGAAAATATTACTATCTGTATCCTTGGTGGTAGATACACCATAATTTATTGCTGATGGTTTCGATTTATATTCATTCATCTTGGTCCAATAAATTAATAATTCTGAGTATACTAAATATCACAAAAAAAACAATAAAAAGTTCAGAATCCCGGAATAAAAATTTATTCGATTCCAAATATTTGAACTTTAAATAACTTAAGATTCAATCTTACCAAATAAACATTCCAACATAAAAACTGGTAAAATGTTCTCCAATACATAATATTGGCAATAACACTTTCGTGCTATTGTGTCATTTTTTGCTTTGATGTAAATTTGATAGAAGACAAATTATCAGTCGAAACAGAGAGTTTTCGGGAGTTCTTGTTTCTTATTTTAGCCATTTTAAAACAAAATCTTAATTGGTTGATTTATTAAGTGTTCGTTTACTTATTGACAACTCTATGATCAAAATATATTTTAATATTTTGCAAAATAGTCTTTTGAAGCTTAGTTTATTTAAGCTTAGTTCTAAAATTCTGAAATGACAAAACTATGTTTGTATGCTCTGGAAAGAAGTTGTAATCTTTTTTGGTTTTGCAAACATGAGTTGTTTCAAACTTTACTAACAATTACGACTCCGCTTTATAGTGGTTTATTCGATTCTTACCAAAATTTCGGAAGATTTTCAAACTAAAAAAAATCAAAAAAATTAAATTCATGAAAAAATTAGCATTAACACTGGTATCGGTAGCTTTTTTGCTTGGAACAGTTTTCTCTCAGAGTACTAATATTCCATTAATCGGGTCAAAGGCACCTTCATTTACCGCTGAAACAACCAATGGCACACTAAACTTTCCGGCAGATTTTGGAAAAAAATGGAAAGTTTTATTTAGTCACCCTCAGGATTTTACTCCTGTTTGCTCTTCAGAGCTTTCGGAACTAGCTTACATTCAAAAAGATTTCGAAAAATTAGACACAAAAATTGCAATTATTTCGGCCGATAATGTTGCTGAACACAAGCGATGGAAGAAATGGCTTGAAGAGTTGGATTACAAAGGTCATGGACAGCAGAAAATTGATTTTCCGCTTATTGGTGACGAAACTCATGTGGTATCAAGACTTTATGGAATGTTGCATGAACCGACAAGTACAAATAAGGATATCAGAGGTGTTTATATCATTGATCCGAATAATATAGTTAGGTCAATTAACTTCTATCCGATGCAGGTTGGGCGTAATATGCAGGAAATAGAAAGAGTTTTGGTTGCACTTCAAACAGCAGATCGTGATCTGGTTTCAACACCCGCAAACTGGAAAAATGGAGATGATGTTATCGTTCCTCACTATCCATACACTGAAGGTGAACTAGCCGCCAATCCTAAGCTAAAAGATGATTATTACAATGTTGGTGGCTATATCTGGTTTAAAAAAGTAAATAAAAATTGAACTTTATGGACAAATGGGGATTCTCACTGTTCATTTTTAACATGTATATTTTAAAGCAATTACAATGAAAACTATTGCAAAAGTTATATTGGTGTTTGCATTTGTGGCATTCGCAAACACCCTGTATGCCATAAAATTTAGTAATTTACGGGTTGAACTACTGCCCCTTTCGGCAGAAAATGCAGTAGTAGAGGTTTCAACATTAAGCGATAGTAATTTTAAAATTACAGTTGTTGATGACAAAAATCAGGTTGTTTTCACAAATGAAAATGCTGTGCCAAGTAATAATTATCAGGTACAATATGATCACTCTAATTTATCAGATGGCGATTACAAACTAACAGTCGTAAGCGGAGACTTAACAACAGAACGCTTATTTAGAAAGGACAACGGAGCCATTAAGGTCGGAAAAGAAAAGATGATACTAAAACCGTATTTTGGATACAATAACGGAATAGTGAGTTGCTCATATATAAATTTTTCGAAAGAATTTGTCACTTTCTCTCTTCTGAAGGATGGTCAGGTTTTATACACTAAAGATCTCGGTAACCCTTTTAATATGAGTGAGGGAGTAAACCTTTCTCAGTCAGATTTAGGAGACTATACAGCTGTTCTTTCAGCTGGAGGGAAGGAATATTTATACCAAATTGATAAAAAAGAGTAAGTATATTTTCAGTTAGTTCACACAGTTTGATTTACAAATTATAAGAACAGCGCAAATAGAGAGTTACGTTTATTTTTTAAGATGCAATCGAATAATGACAGTTTATATTGACTGATTATTATTCGATTTGCTTTTTTATGCCATACATCTCGCACTTTGCGCCTGAATCACAACCAATCACAACTAACCTATAAATTTAATTTACAGGCTTATTTTATCCGGAGTAATACTTTCGTGCTATTGACTGGTGCCCAACTTTGATTGTAATTTTATTGAATGTAATTATTTCAATTGAAAACTCATGATCATGCATTGAGTATTAAGAATCAAACTTGAAACCCATTTTAAAACGAAATCACTATGGCACTAACAATTCGCAGAAGATTTGGATTAGGCTGGTTACCAGACTATCCCGATTTCAGAGATCTTACAGTAGACCATGAAACTGTTTCAACCAAGCTGCAAAGATTGGGGCAATCAGATTCAGTAAAAAAAATGCTGGCTAAAGCCGGGGCAAATACCACAACGAAAAAAGCATTACCAACAAATGTTTCGCTGGTACAGTGGTTTTCTCCTATCGAAGATCAGGGTCAGCTTGGATCGTGTACTGCTAATGCAGGCGCAGGAATGATTGAATATTTTGAACGACGTGCTTTTGGAAATCACATTGATGCATCCAGATTATTCCTTTACAAAACAACGCGAAATTTAATGAAGGAAAAGGGCGATACCGGAGCTTTTCTCCGGAGTGCAATGGGTGCATTAGTGCTTTTTGGGGTACCGCCCGAAGAATACTGGCCATACATTATTGCCAATTTCGATAAAGAGCCAACTGCATTTTGTTATGCTTTCGCTCAAAATTATCAAGCGATAAGCTACTACCGGCTCGATCCCCCGGGAACAACTCCAGCTCAGCTTCTCCTCCGAATCAAAACAAATTTGGCGGCCGGACTTCCTTCGATGTTTGGATTTACTGTTTACAGTTCCATCAGCCAGGCCGGGAATGATGATGGTAAAATCCCATACCCCACCAAAGGTGAAAAAATTGAAGGTGGCCACGCAATTGTTGTTGCCGGATACGACGATACTATGAAAATTAAAAACGCCATTGTGGGCGGAGTAGAAACTACCGGGGCATTCCAAATCCGCAACTCATGGGGTGCTGATTGGGGACAAAATGGCTACGGTTGGCTTCCATACGAATATGTACTTCAGGGACTTGCCGACGACTGGTGGTCGCTCCTGAAAAACGAATGGATTGATACCGGTAATTTTAAAGCATAATCAGAAAAGAAAATGTCAACTAATTTTTGAAACAACTTGTACCTCTTGCAATCCAATACGACGGATTGCCCTGGTAAGAATTTGATTGATGTATTATCTGTGATTCAGGAAAAAGGGCCGGGGTCGCCGAAAATCGGAACAAAGAGTAGGCAAAGAAATACATCATAAAACAATGGAAGACAATAATCATTCATCAGAAATCCCATGTTGCCCGGAATTATTAAAGGACAACAATTGCGATGTGTTCTTTTTTACACGCACATTAAATTATCCTTTTGTTTTTAAGAGAGATTTAAGATTAATCGTACAGCTTGTTTTAGGCTTCAGGCTTAGCCGGTGTACAGAGGGACTTGTATTGGGAGATCCTGCGTACACCATTACCCTTCTTCCCGGTGAAAAAGTAAAATTGTTCACTTCCGACAGAAGAACCTCATTCTCTTATGACAGCTCTACTCAGCTTAGCTACCGTAGCGAGCAAATGTCGGAAGAGCAGTATTTTATGAAGGCCACCCAGTCTTATTACAGCGACTTGGAAAACTCTCAGTCAGGGCACTCGGTTGAATCGGATAAAAGTCACTGGGATTTTAACGGATCAACCAGCGGCGGTATTGACCTGAACCCATTCGATCCCGGAGTACACGGCGGCGCCAGCGCCTCAAGCAATCACAACAGCACTTCCACATTGGATTACCTGAACAGGCAAAGTTCAAATATGCAAGCATCGGCAACGCAGGCTGTCAATGCCACTCACCGTGCACATTCCATATCAATAGGCAGCGTGGCTTCCAGAACACATGCCGAAGGACAAGCGGAAGATCAGTATGAATCTTCATCGCGCGAATTCAGTAATGAAAACAATTGCCATGCATTGTCATACATTTTCTATCGCTTAAATAAAAAACAGGTTTTAAAATTCGAATTAGTGAGTATTGATGAGCTTATTTCGTTCCCTTCCAACCTGAATAATTTAACAGCATCACAACCTGTAGTCTCTCCGGCCATGCGTAAGGAAATATTAGCTGAATTAAGAACAGAGCTGATATCAGTTGGTATTCTTGATGAAAATGGTGCGATATCGAAAGAGCTAAAAAAGAAATTCGATTTTGAAATGGATTTCTCATTGCCAACCGCAGGCATTCAGGTAAAAGGCTGCCTCGACGATTGCAATACCTGCGAACCGGAAAGAGAACGGTACCACAAGTTACAGAACGACTTGCTTGAAAAACAGATTGAACTTCTTGAGCTGTCGCAGGAATACAGATGTTGCCCGGTAGCACCTCAGGTAACTAATGTTTGAAAATTGATTTTTTAATGAGTTAACCGGAGTCGCCGAAAATCCGGAGTAAAGAGTAGGCAAGATAAACAGAAAATATATGATAATTTCCATGCAAGGTAATTGGGCAGTTACCGTAAAATCAAAAAATGCCGCTTTCCCCCAGCGTTTTATTGTACAGGGAGCCACTTCGGGTAACGGAATACATTCCGGAAATCCAGGCACATTTGTTTATGTAACCGGCAGTCAATGGTCAATTGCCATCCAGAACGACCCGGGTACAGGTTGGCGGACTTCGCAAACCCAGTTGAAATTTCCGCATCAAACGGGCAGCTTTTATGAATTTGACATTTGGTCGGATGACGGTGGCGGAGGCGATGCAGATTTCAACGACCTAATCCTCACTTGCTCAACTTATGCCAACATCAACGATTTTATCGTTTACGGAAACGTTTCCCTTTACAGCGGAGCTTGTATTTTTAATCCATGCCGCAGGTTTCCATTTGTTATTGACAATTATGCGGGACTGCTAAAAGCTTTAAAAAACCCGTTCATTCTCGATTACATCGAAAAGTATTATCCTGAACGTATTCCAATTAAGGTAAATCCAAATCCGCCCGACCCGGCGCCTTATTTTAAACCGATGGTTTTTGATTTGAGTCAGGAGGCCACACAACCTAAAACAGCGCTGCAATTTACCCGCAAAGCTATCGTTGAGGATAAAAAACAAACATCAAAAGTTGCCAACGAAATGAATTCAGATTTTGCGGCTTCGAATTTCAATCTTGTTCGTTCCCAATCAAATCTGACGACACAGGCAATGGCCTTGTCTTCCGATAAAATACAACTGGCAAAAAATATTGGCGATTTGTTTTCACGTTGCCGTACTGAAGCCGGTTCGAATTTGACTTTAACATTCGAGGAATACGACCGGAGTGCGGCCGAATTAGCTGGCGGCGCCTACTCCGGAACGGGAAACAGGCGTTTACTGGGAGATACAATTACCGATATGAACGGCAACTACATTTTCCGCTTCAGTTTTGACATGACTTTCCCGGGATTGGAAGATTCGACGGACATTGCTCCGGGCGAAGATGTCAATGTCGTCATGTATCCTGATGTAATTGTAAAAATTGTTGATTACTCGCCATTTCAGGTCAGATACGAAAGTGCGCCTTATTACAACATCCCGAATCTCAAACGTATTGACATGTGCCTGCCCGATTCGACCATCCATGTTTCATCGGCCTGCTTCAACGGAAATTTGATCGGAAGCCTCGGTAATATATTTATCGGCGGAAATCAAAATACCTCCGCATCGACGGTACCAGCCAATTTGACCCGTCACGGCAACTCAAATTATCTCGAATCAAGCGGGATCGTTTCAGTTAACAGTTCGCTTGCCGGTTTCAGCGTAGAATGTGCTGCATGGGGCGGAACCATTGATATGAGGGGTTGTATGTACAACGCCGTAAAAAGTGCAGCCGATAACAAGGTCAAATGGTACACTATCAAAATTTGGCGCGAAGGAACTTCCGGATTGGGTTATGTGAGCCAGAACTACAAACATCCGAAATTCTCAAAACGTAATCTACCTAATTACATTGGAGATGATGTTGGCCCGTTTTATCCGAATGTGGGAGGCACTTTAAATGGAACTGTTCCGGCGTATACGAACATTCAGCGAGAGATATTTGCCGACGGAGTCGACTGGGAATTTTCCAACTTTGATCGTTACATGCAACTTAACACGGCGCTTTATGATATAGTAGCAGGCGTACGCACACCCGGAAAGTTTTTTGTCAGGGTAGACGGATACGACTCTCTGGGACAGCACGTTCCGGGAGTTACCGATTTAATTGCACTTTTCATTCACAACAACGGTCTCAATTTCCAGATGACTGCCCCAACCCTGAACGACTCATCCATTGTAGATGCAGGTTGCGGTTTGTATCGCCTCACCGATTTACAGATGAAAACTCCAATTGTGTTTTCGTTCGAAGCCAACGATCCTGAAGGATTTGTCGACAATTATGTGTTGTCAATGGGAAGATGTCCCGGAACGGCAATTGACCTGAACGCTAACATTAAAGGTAACTTCACACTGACTGGCGGACATAATTTTCCGGGAGGAAGTAACTCTGCGAATACCCATAGTTTGTGCCCCGGATACAAAGGGACAATTGACGATTACAGCACGGCCGGAATGGTCAGCGTTCAAATTCAGCCTGTACCAATCGGCGATGGTTGGATTAAAACGGGCGAATATTTTACGGTTTATTCATTCTCGCTAACTGCAAATCAACGAGTAACGAACGGATACAATGGCGGAATTTCAGGCACTTATCAGGGATATGGCCAAATTATGATGGAACGTCTCAATCCATGAAAACAATTGATTTCACTGGATTTATCATCTGTTCATTGGCGGTATGGCGCATCACACACCTTCTCTCGCAAGAGGATGGGCCATTTGATGTCGTAATTAAATTCAGAAAGCTATTCGGGCAAGGTTTCTTCGGAAACCTGCTCGACTGCTTTTATTGCCTAAGTATTTGGATAGCTGTACCATTTGCAATTTTGCTTTGCGACGGATGGCTGTCGGGAATAATTATCTGGCTAGCATTATCAGGCGCTGCATGCCTGCTTTTTAAACTCACTGAAAAATAACAGAAAATGAATTGCTGCGGAAATAAAAGAAAAGAGTGGATGAACGAAGTCAAAACTTCAATACATCCGGAAACAAACGAAAATGATTCGGAACCCAAGGTCGTCAATAATCCCGACCGAATGTTTGAATACACAGGAAATTATTCATTGAAAATCACCGGTCTTTCTTCCGGAAAGTCTTATCAGTTCAGGTTTAATGGTGACAAGTTATTAATTGACTATGCCGATTCTTTTGCACTGATGGCCGAACGTGATTTGAAGATTTTGCCGACAATATCGTAAGCAAATCGCTGGTAAATTCAAACGGGCATTACTCAAAATACTCTTTAAAAAAGCAGACATAAAAACATCGCTATGCTGAACTCCTCTATTTTAGATATTGTTATTGGTCTGGTATTCATTTATCTACTCTATAGCTTACTGGCCACAATTCTTCAGGAGATTATTGCCTCCCAATTTGCGTTCAGGGCTAAAATACTGGAGCGGGCAGTGTTCCGAATGCTTGAAGACGAGAATAAATTTGCTTCAAAGTTCAGGAGTGTTTGGTATTTATTTAAGAAAACCGGGAATGGTGGTTTGAAAAATTCAATGTCATATGAATATTATAAGCATCCACTCATTCTGTTTCTGGGTGAAAGCGACAGCCGCGGTAAACCTGCCTACATAAATAAGGAAACATTCTCGAAGGTGATTGTCGATTTACTTCGGGGAAAAGAAGCAGAACCGGGAGATGATATGAAGCAATTAATTCAGAAATCGCTCAATGATAAAACGACAAATTGGGGAAATGCTAAAATCAGCGATCAAACCTTAAGTTATTTTAAATCGATTTGGGCTGATGCCAATGGCGATGTTGGAAAATTTAGGCACCATTTAGAAAATTGGTTTGAGGAAACAATGGATCGCGCGTCTACCTGGTATAAAAAGCACACTCAGTTTATTCTTTTTTTTGTTGGGCTAGCTATCTCAATTGCTTTCAATGTCGATACGTTAAAAATCATCGAACGGCTCGAAAAAGATCCGAAACTCAGGGAGCAGCTTGTTCAGCAGGCCAACGCTTTTCAGGCGGCGCA
>Ga0302288_1001208_pt1 | contig 17231 bp, 15 predicted proteins | sample III_Fen_N1_1_FD_194549 | JGI IMG/M metagenome (GOLD analysis project Ga0302288, IMG submission 194549) | Peat permafrost microbial communities from Stordalen Mire near Abisko, Sweden - III_Fen_N1_1 | ecosystem: Environmental > Terrestrial > Soil > Wetlands > Permafrost | place: Sweden: Abisko...
AATTCTCACCAAATAATTGATCCAGTTCGCGATCTGTTTTCAACTCAAGTTCGGGCATACTTATTCCAAAGCCCTCATACTGTTTAATATACTTCTTTACCGTGTTTCGGGAAACACCCGTTAAATAGCTGATTTGTAATTTGCTCTCGCCTTGCGAGTACAGCCTTAGCATTTGTCGTAATTTACTCATGTCTTTCCTTTTGTTTGCCATAATTGCATCTATTGAATGTGCATTCAACATAGCCATTATTGGTTACTTTTTTAACATGAGAAAACGCTCTTTTCAGGTGGTCAATTTGCTCCGGATAGAAGTGGTCAGTTTGCTCCGGATAAAGGTGGTCAGTTTAGTCCGGAATTAGGTGGTCAGTTTGACCGGATTTTCCAGCAGAGGATAGTATTAATATTGAGAAAATAGCCTCTGAAATTGTTGACCTTGACAAACAAATGGTTTATTTTGATAAAACGATTGCTACTTTTTGTAAAGAATTAGGTATTTCAACTCCTTTTAGTCTATGAGAAGGAAACAGAATATACCTCAATTACGTTTTTCCGAATTCGATGATATTTGGAACTTTGAATATGGCGAAAATATTTTTCGCAGTGTTTCAAATAAATCTCATAATTCTGATTTGCCAATTCTAGCAATTACTCAAGAATTTGGTGCAATTCCTAGGGATTTGATTGAATTCAAAATATCCGTTACAGATAAAAGTGTTGAATCATATAAAGTTGTTGAAGTTGGCGATTATATAATCAGTTTAAGGTCATTTCAAGGAGGAATTGAATTTTCTAATTATTATGGAATTTGTAGTCCTGCTTATATAATTTTAAAACCTATTGTTGAAATTGATAGATTGTATTTTAAATTTTATTTTAAGACCGAAAGATATATAAAACAAATAACTAAAAATTTAGAAGGTATTCGAGATGGGAAGATGATTAGTTTTAAATATTTTTCAGATGCAGGTTTAAATTTTCCCAGTCTTCCCGAACAAACCAAAATTGCAAACTTTCTTACCTCAGTTGACGAAAAACTAAACCAACTTAAGAAGAAGAAAAGCCTTTTAGAGCGATACAAAAAAGGAGTAATGCAAAAAATATTTTCTCAAGAATTGAGGTTTAAAGATGATGATGGGAATGAGTTTGCGGATTGGGAAGAAAAAAAGTTGGGGGATATCGGTGATGTAAAAATGTGCAGAAGAATTTTTAATGAAGAAACTCTACCTGATAGTGATATACCATTTTACAAAATAGGTTCTTTTGGTAAAAAAGCTGATGCTTATATTTCTAAAGAATTATATTTAGATTACCGAAAAAGATTTTCTTTTCCAAAAAAAGGAGATATATTAATTTCAGCAGCTGGAACTATAGGTAGAACAGTCGTTTATGATGGTGAGGACGCATATTATCAGGATTCAAATATTGTATGGATTGATAATGATAATTCTATAGTTTCTAATGATTTTTTATTCTTTATCCTTCAAATTGTAAAATATAATACAGAAGGTGGGACTATTCAAAGGTTGTATAATAATAGTTTAAAGTCAACAAAATTTCATCATCCTTCTCTTTTTGAACAAACTAAAATCGCCAAATTTCTATCAGCAATTGATGATAAAATTCAAAATTGTAATTTTCAAATAGAGAAAATGGAATTGTGGAAAAAAGGATTGTTGCAGAAAATGTTTGTGTAAAAAATGGTATATTTGCAAACAAATAAACTTATAAGTTGATTTTAATGGAAATTGTTAATATCTTTGCAATAGTAAAAAACAGTCTTTTGGCAGTTCAATTCGATGGAAAAGAATCGGATGAATTTTCAATGTTGTTTAATAACTGGCAAGATGTTGAATATTTGGAACAATTTTTTGAAGACAATAAACAAGATTTGCAAAGTGGATTTTATGGAAACATTACAATTGAAGAAGCCGTCTTTCAAACTATTGAAGAGGCAGAATCGATGGAACGATATATTAAAAAAGTTGCAAATCGAGGTAACTCAGACCCAAATAATACTTTACACGATTTAGTATTTACCCCATTACACAAAAATGATAACACTATTAACCATCAAGAAAGTAAAGCATACGGACAAAATAATCATTCGTGGTTGCGTATGTATGCAATTCGCATTTCGACTAACTTGTATGTAGTATCAGGTGGAGCAATAAAATTAACTGGAAAAATTCAAGATAGAACTCATACAACCGATGAGTTATTAAAATTAAAAGTTACTGCTGCCTATTTAAAAGAAATAGGTTTAATAAAAAAAGAAGATTACGGATTTATTGAAATAAGTAGCCATGGAAAATAAAGAAATTTTAGCTAAACTAGAACAAATAGTTTCTAAAGAGCCGAGCAAATGGCATGAAGAATCTCAATATCGTATTGAGAACAAACAATGGTTAAAACGTTCGCAAGCTGTAGCGTTAAAAATATTACGTACGTTACGTGAACAAGGCTCGAATCAAAAAGAATTAGCTTTAAAAATTGGTGTGTCAGCCCAACAAGTTAACAAATGGGTAAAAGGAACAGAGAATTTTACCTTTGAAACTATTGCAAAGCTAGAACACGCTTTACAAGTTAATCTTATGTCTATTACAGGCTTTGAAAATTTGAGTAAAAGCAGTAATAAAATAATTCAAAATGTACCATATTATCCACAAACAGCACCGAAGGTAAGTGAATATGCTGCCGTTGTAAATGCTGGTAATTTAAAAGTAGTTTATAATAAATACGACAATAAGGCTGCATAATGAAAGAGAATATCGTTCCATTTCGACTTGTTAATATAGCAACAACACAGTTTGCGACTATTGATACTGTATCAATTCAAGAAGATTCTATTGATATTGGTGTTGAATACAGTTTTGGGATAAATGAAGAGAATAGAATTTTAGGATGTCATTCTCGATTCCAGTTTTTATCAAATAAGAATACCTTTATAATTCTACACGTTTCTTGTGAATTTGAAATTGAATCGGAGGCTTGGTTACAGTTCATTAATAAAGAATCAAAAAAGATTACATTCCCTAAACTTTTGGTTACTCATTTAGCAACTATTACAGTTGGAACAGCTCGTGGAGTTTTGCATACCAAAACAGAAAATACAAAATTTAATTCATATTTTTTACCTACAATTGATGTGACCCAATCAATAAAATCGGATATTAGCATTGAAATAAATCAATGATAATGACAATATAAAAATACACCTCCCATGCCTATCATTGATGCACACTTGGGAGGTTTTTTTATTTATTAATCAAGATGAATTTTAAAAGGATATTGTATAAAAAGCAAAAAACGCATAACATCGAGGCTATACGTTTTCCGATTTCCTTCTTCCAAATGGAAAGATGAACTCGTTACAAATGTACTACTAAATTTTATCAAAAAGCAAGAGTTTGGGTAATTACAACAAAAAAGATATAAAGCAATTGAGAATTCAAAAAACGTTTGTATGTTTGTAGCAACAGTACCCGTTTTGCTTCCCGTCAGATCAGCTTGCGGGTCTTTCTTTTTGAAAGCGTTCTTAAATATACCTCTCATGCTTATCAATGATGAAGGCTTGGATGGTTTTTTCTTATAAAGATGAGTAAACAAAGCGAACAAGTATTAGAAGAACAATTAATAGCTCAACTTAAACGTGAGGGTTACGACATTGTACCTATTGAACACGAACAGGATTTATTGGCGAATCTAAAAAAACAATTGGAACGTCATAATGAAACAACGTTTTCTACAACTGAGTTCGACCGTATTTTAAATATTCTCAGCAAAGGTTCGGTTTTCGATAAAGCAAAAACACTTCGCCAACGCCAACACATTGTTCGTGATAATGGCGATAATTGCTATTTCACTTTTTTAAATACCGATTTTTGGTGTCAAAATATATTTCAAGTTACCCATCAAATTTCGGTTGAAGGAACATATAAAAATCGCTACGATGTAACAATTCTAATCAATGGTTTGCCTTTGGTGCAAATAGAATTAAAGCGTAGGGGTGGCAGTTTAAAAGAAGCATTCAATCAAGTAAATCGTTATCAACGTCATTCCTTCGGTGCTAGTTATGGTTTGTTTCAATACATTCAAATATTCATAATCAGTAATGGAGTTGATACAAAGTATTATGCAAATAATCGGAATCAATCAGCCAAACAAACCTTTTACTGGACAGATAAAGAAAACAAACGGTTAACCAATATTCTAAACGGTTTCACAACCGATTTTCTTGACCCTTGCCACATATCGAAAATGATATGTAAATACATTGTTCTTAACGAAACGTTTAAGACTTTGATGATTTTGCGACCATATCAATATTATGCAGTAGAATCACTTGTTGAAAGAGTAAAGAATACAAATAAGAACGGCTACATTTGGCATACAACAGGTTCGGGTAAAACGCTTACTTCATTTAAAGCAAGTCAAGTTTTAATGAATATGCCCGAAATAAAGAAGGTCGTATTTGTTGTTGACCGAAAAGATTTGGATTATCAAACCAGTAAAGAATTCGATAGCTTTAGCAAAGGAAGTGTTTCGTCAACAAACAATACAAATCATCTAGTTAATCAATTTACCGATGATACAAAATTGATTGTAACAACCATCCAAAAACTAAATACAGCCATCAGCAAAGGACAGTATTTGGGTAAAATGGATAAACTCAAAAACGAAAGTATTGTATTCATTTTTGATGAATGTCATCGTTCACAATTTGGTGAAACACACAATAGAATAAAAGCATTTTTCAATAATTGCCAAATGTTTGGTTTTACTGGAACACCAATATTTGCCGATAATGCAGTAAAGAATGAGTTAGGCAAACGGACTACGAAAGAATTATTTGGCGAATGTTTGCATAAATATGTTATTACCGATGCAATTCGAGACGAGAATGTTTTAAAATTCTCAATAGAATATGTTGGTCGATACAAACAAAAAGAAGGAGCTGCAAATATCGATATTGAGGTTGAAGATATTGATACCAAAGAGTTGATGGAACACCCAACTCGTTTGGAGAAAGTAGCCGATTTTATAATTGCAAACCATAGTCGTAAAACACACAATAAAGATTATTCGGCAATGTTTTGTGTTGGCAGCGTTGAAACATTGATAAAATACTACGACATTTTTAAACGCAAAAAAGAGGAAGGCAAACATAATCTTCGCATCGCAACTATTTTTAGTTATGCAGCCAACGAAGAAGATGCCGAAGCAAATGGACTTATCCCCGAAGAATTGTCAGTTTCTGAAGAACCCAAAGTACTGTATGGATTACAAGCTCACAGCCGTGAAAAACTCGATGAGTTTATTGTTGATTATAATACGATGTACGATACAAAGTTTTCCACTAAAGACAGCGAATCGTTTTACAGTTACTACAACGACATTTCAAAAAAGCTAAAAGACCGAGAACGTAGTCCTGAAAAAGAGAGCGATAGGATTGATATTTTGTTGGTCGTAAATATGTATTTAACAGGTTTTGATGCTAAAAAAGTAAATACAATCTATGTTGACAAAAATCTCAAATTTCATGGTCTGATTCAAGCATATTCAAGAACCAACCGAATATTAAATGAACAGAAATCGCAAGGTAATGTTGTTGTATTTCGTAATCTTAAGAATGCAACTGACGAAGCTATAACCTTGTTCAGCAACAAAGAAGCTATTGAAGAAATAGTAATAAAACCTTACGAGGATTATGTGAAGAAATTCAATCAAGCTTTTGTTGAATTAATAAAAATAACTCCAACGGTAAATAGCGTAAACGACCTTCAAACCGAAGAAGATGAAATGAAATTCATTCTCGCATTCCGTGAATTAATGCGAATACGAAATGTGCTTAAAACATTCTCCGATTTTACTTGGGATGATATTGCAATGGAAGAGCAAAAGTTTGAAGATTATTCAAGCAAGTACCAGGACTTAAGTGATAAAGTTAAAAGCAATCATCAAAAAGAAAAGGTGTCAATTTTAGAAGATGTTGATTTTGAATTGGAATTAATCCATCGAGACGAAATAAACGTAACCTACATAATTCAGCTACTTATCAAGCTGAAATCAAAGAAAAAAACTGATAGTAATCAGGTTGAAAATGAAATTATGAATCTTTTGAATACCGAAGCAAAGTTGCGAAGTAAACGAGAGTTGATTCAAAAATTCATTTCAGAAAACCTGCCCGAAATAGAAGACTCATCGACAATTTCAGATGAATTCGATTCGTTTTGGAGCAAAGAGCAACAAAAAGCCTTTGAACAAATTGTAACGGAAGAAAACCTTTCGGCCGAAAAAACGGCACAATTAATCGAAGACTATATGTTTGCTGAACGTGAGCCTTTACGTGACGAGGTACTTGATTTAATTGAAGGAGAAAAACCTTCTATCTTACAACGCAAACCTATAGGTGAAAGAATTTTAAGTAAGATTATTGGTTTTGTGAGTACGTTTGTTAATGGATTTGGAGAGTAAATAGAATTTTCAAATTTTCGGCACTTCTAAGAAATAGTGCCAATAATTTATAAATATTTAGATGAACGAAATAATACAACTTAAAATAAAATTACAACAAACAGAACCTGTAATTTGTCGACAAATTCAAGTTTCACATAATACGAGTTTCTTTGAATTACACAATATTATTCAAATTACAATGGGTTGGCAAAATTACCATTTGTTTGAATTTCGGTATGATGATTATATTATTTCGTTACCCAATCCTGATTCATTTGACTTTGACAATGTAAAAATTATAGATTGTCGGGAAATTGCACTTGCACAGATTCTAACAGAAGAGCTGGAAACTATTTTATATGTATATGATTTTGGTGATGGTTGGAGGCATGAAATTACAGTTGAAAAATTTATTCCCAAAGCAACAAAAACAAAATATCCTATTTGTATAGCAGGTGAAATGCAATGTCCTCCCGAAGATTGTGGCGGAGTTCATGGATTCCATGAAATGCTAACCGTTCTACAGAGCAAAAAACATAATCAAAAGCAAGAATATTTTGAATGGTTAGGTCATGAGTTTATACCATCGGAATTTGATCTTACAGGAATAAATAAGCAGCTCAGTAAAATTAAAGAGTATATCAAAAAAGTATATGGAAAATAAAAAGGGACACCAAAACGACATCCCTTCTCAAAATCTTTATAAATATCTTATTTTACCGATTCAGTAAGCTCTTTACCAGCTTTAAATCCTACAACTTTTTTAGCTGCAATTTGAATTTCTTTTCCAGTTGAAGGGTTTCTTCCAGTACGAGCTGCACGAACTGATACTTTGAAAGTTCCGAAGCCAACAAGTCCAACATTATCGTTAGCTTTTAATGCTTTTGTAATAGAAGCTACAACTCCGTCCAAAGCTTTTTTTGAATCTGTTTTTGTTAATCCTGATTCTGCTGCAATTGCATCAATTAATTCTGATTTATTCATGTTATGATGATTAATAAGGTTAATACTATTAACAAATATAACGATTTATTATACCGATAGTATTGAATGATAAAAAAGTACTCCTTTTTAACCCCTTTTTTATTCGGTAATATCACATTTCACGCTTAAAGCACTCCTTTTATACCTGTTTTTGATTTTATATTATCCTGTAATTCTAATTCATCGTATCGAATTGAAACTAAAATTAAAATCGATATGAATAGAATTATTACAGAAAAACAAATAGAACTCTTTGACACATTAAAAAAGAAAACCGTAACTATTAAAATGTCAATAGATGACTATTATTATTTAGTAGAAGAACTATATGACAATTTCAAAGTTGAATATCATACGAACATAGAAGTAACAACTATCTTTATTTCGTTAGAATATGTTACTCAGTTAGAAATTCAATACCGAGAATTATATAAATTTATCAATTCATCATTTTTCTTTACACTTTTCCCCGAACAAGTATTGCTATCGAATGATAAACAGAAAAAGACATACAAAAGTTTTAATCAAATAAATGAATACTTTATTAATCTCATAAATGATTTTATAGCAATTGTAAAACCAAGAGTTGAATTTTATGCAATGCATAAAATTAATGGGACTGACTCTGTATTTATTAGTGATTTTATGTTCAATGGTAAAGCATCTGAATATCTTGAAATGTTTTTTGCTATTGAAAATTCTGGATTTATTGGTAAAACGACAGGAGAAACATTGAAATCGCTTGAATTTTCAAAATTCTTAATGCCAATTTTAAATTTTAATATCAACGATTTTGATAAACGAGTTTCACAAATGAGAGTTAAAAGCGAACTAAAACATCCCACCTTACTTCGACTCATTAATGCATATGAAAAAGGTATCAAAATGCATAAAATGAAAAAACCGTAATTTAACTTTCCTTATTTTATAGGTGTTCCCAGACTTTTTTTATACAGTCTAAATTAGACTGTAGTTTTTTTTCGATTTTTCTGTTATAGTATTGCAGCCTAATTTTAAATCGATTTATTATGGCAATGGAAATTATTACCGTCGAAGATTTACGAAAGCTTAAAGAAGAGCTAATTGAAGAAATCAAATCAATTTTAACCGATAGTTCTAGACTTATTGAGACAAAAAAATGGCTTAGAACATCAGAAGTATTAAAAATGCTTAAAATATCGCATTCAACCTTGCAAACTATGAGAATAAATGGATTGATCCCATTCACTAAAATAGGTCGGTCAATATATTACGATTATCAAGACATTACAAAAATACTGAACGATAATAAAGCTTTGAGTCTTTATAAAAGAATAGAATAGTTTACTGCTAATGAATTACATAGAACGATTAAATATTTTCTACGGATTCGTTATTGAAGACAATCGGTTACGCTCTATTCATATCAGCATGTATCTAGGGTTATTTCAACTTTGGAATAAAAATAGATTTGAAAATCCTGTAGATATTGTAAGAAAAGAAGTAATGCTGTTAAGTAGAATCGGTTCTACTCATTCATACTATAAAACGATTAAAGACCTTCATGAATGGGGATATATTGAATATATACCTTCAAAAAATCCATTACGGAATAGTGTGCTGCACATGATTATTTTAGTTGATAGTTCAAAACAGATTCAACCAATTGAAGAAAAACAAAGCTTTACCAATATGATTCAAAAGTCTCTTAAAAAAATGTTACATAGTGATTATAAACCTGAATCGAAACCCAATACTAAAGAACGATCAATATTTATACCTCCAACCGAACAATCGATAAAAGATTTTTTTCGAAGCATTGAATCGACCGATAAAGAAGCATCTCGATTTTTCAATCATTATACCTCAAATGGTTGGTTAGTTGGAGGAAAGTCACCAATGTTCGATTGGCAAGCATCAGCTCGTAAATGGACATCAAATACTACTAATATTAGAAGTACAGCAAAATTAAATCAGAATAAAAAATACGATGAGCCATTATAGTTTTGAAGATGTTTTGCTCGCTTTCGAGAAAAAGGGGAAACAAATATTTGGGAATAATTTTATGGTTTACGAATACGACAAGGAAGTTTTACTACGATTAGTTGTTTACTTTTCAAAGAACGTAGAAATGGCACAAAAACTAAACATCTCCTTTGGCAAAGGTCTTTTGTTGAATGGAAAGGTTGGTTGCGGGAAAACAACCATTATGACTGTTTTTCGAACGTTTCTTTTGTATGAAAATAGATATGCTATTAAATCTTGTCGTGATATTAGTTTTGAATTTAGCGAACATGGTTATTCTATCATAAATAATTACAGTCGGGTGCTACTAGAAAAACCGCTTTTAAGTAATTTTTGTTTCGATGATCTTGGTTCTGAACAAACCTTAAAGCATTTTGGAAACGAATGTAATGTTATGGGTGAAATCCTTTTGTCGAGATACGACAGATATGTTACTCATAAAATTATTACGCACTTAACAACAAATCTAACAAGCTCAGAAATTGAAGATTACTACGGAACTCGTGTTCGTAGCCGAATGCGAGAGATGTTTAATCTCATTAGTTTTGGCGAAGATTCTATTGATAAGCGAAAATAGACTTCTCATACAAAAAATAAAAATCCCATGCATTGAAAAGTGTATGGGATTTTTTTATGACCTATTTGTAAAGCCTGTTAAATAAGACATGAGCATTTTAAACTCAAGTATAAACACATGTAGCACTTTTGACATAAGTCAATGCTCATGCAAATTACGATAGTGTAGCACTTTTGACATAAGCAACCATTCAAGCACTGCATCCTTTTTATATAAACTTATATAAACATTAGAAATAAAAAACGAGAGAGAGCATGCTCAAAAAATCGTAAATGATGTTTTTGTTTAAAAGAGGAAAAAGGAAAAGAAAAAAGTTGCGGCAAAAAAGAAAAGGACGAAACTTAAATGAATCGTCCTTTTCGCAAAGTTTTACATTCCAACTTTTGATGTTATATTCTTTTGACCTTCCAATCTATTCCGTAGCATTTTCATATCATTGCTCACTTTCGATTCAACAACTTTTGCATAGATTTGTGTCGTTTTAATACTTGAGTGTCCCAATAATTTTGAAACCGTTTCGATGGGAACACCATTTGTCAAAGTTACAGTTGTCGCAAATGTATGTCGAGCAATGTGAAACGTTAATGGTTTCGTAATGCCACATAAGTCGGCAATTTCTTTCAAATATGAATTAGTTTTTTGATTCGACAACATTGGTAAAACTTTTCCTTTTTCAACGGCGATAGGATTGGACTTATATTTTTCAATAATTTCCATCGCTTTGGGTAAAATAGGAATTCTAACCGCTTGATCTGTTTTCTTTCGACTCGTTACAATCCAATATTCGCCATCAATACCACGGCTTATATTATTTGGGGTTAAATTATAAGCATCAATATATGCCAAACCTGTGTAACAACTAAATACAAAAATGTCTTTTACATATTGCAAATTGCGAAACGATAGCGTTTTTGTTTCTATTGTTTCAAGTTCACTTGCTGTCAAAAATTCTCTATCTTTTCGAATAAACGAAGCTTGAAATTTCACAAAAGGGTCTTTATCTAACCATTCGTTTTTAATTGCAAGGTTTACAACTTTTCGCATTCGCTCAATATGTTTCATTATCGTATTCTGACCACAAGGGTTTTTAGGGTCAAGTGGTGTTCGCTCCTTCATATATTTTTCGAAGCCTGTTAAAAAACGATAATTGAGTTGACTAAGAGGGATATCTTTTACATGATAAATATCTTTTAGGTATAAATTGAAATACGTTCTTGTTGTAAAGTAATTTTTAAGAGTTCCCCATTCGAGAGTATGTTTCATTTCTTCGTTATGGTAATCAAAAATATTAATCAGACAATGTTCTGCTTCTTCAATTCCGTTGATTCTGTTTTTCAACGTATCAATTGAAAACGGTTTTTTTGATAAAGTAAGTTCATTGTAGTGGTCAACAAGAATACCTCTATATCGTTCAAGATACATGTTTACTGCTTTTGCTTGACCATCTTTCCCTTTTAGACAACATCTAACAGCATCCCAATTTTCAATTTCAATTAGCTGTTTTGTGGAAATTTCGATTCTTTTACCATTTACGGTAATTCTAGCATAGATTTTTGCTTTTCCGTTTGTGCAACGTTCATTCCGAATGTGGAAATAAATTGCGAAAGTGTTTTTAGTTCTCATATTAATACACATTAAAATTTATAAAAATTACTTTTAAATGGTAGATGGAAAGCTTTAAAAGAGTTTTAAAGCTACCAAATACGGTTAAAAAGAGCCAATTTTAATGCTTGTAACATTCTGTTAATATGAATATTACAGCTAAATCGGTTACCAAATGTAAAAAATTTATCGTGGTAACCGATAGTGTGTCATTAAAGATGCGATTAATAGTGTTTAACTGGTACTGATAAAAAGAAAAAAGCCTGTAAATCATAACATTTACAGGCTTTTGGTTCTTATTGATTGTTAATCTGTCGGGGTGGCCCGATTCGAACGGGCGACCCTCTGCTCCCAAAGCAGATGCGCTAACCGGGCTGCGCTACACCCCGAGGAATTTGCCGGTTGCTTTCCTTAGAAAAGCGTGGCAAAAGTACGTAATTTTTTAATTGTTGCAAACTTTTTGGAGTCTATTTTTTAAAATATGCAATAATTCGTACAATTACCTTATTTGTTAAATGATGCCAAATACTCTAGTGCTTGTTTCACAACGTTTTGCGCTGTAAAACCAAATTCTTCGTCCAATTTCTCGAATGGCGCAGAATATCCAAAATGATCAAGTCCCCAAACTTTACCAAAAGGTCCAACCAATCCACGAAGTGTTAAAGAAAGACCAGCTGTAAAGCCGAAGGTTGGTTTATTTGTAGGTAAAACCTTTTCTTGATATTCTGCCTCTTGCTGGCGAAATAAGCCTTCAGAAGGCGCTGAAACGATTTGTGTTTTCAAACCATGTTCTTTTTCAAGAATTTCAGCTCCTGAAATAATAGTACTTACTTCCGAACCACTTGCTACAAAAATAATATCGGGCGAACCATTTACATCATTTACAATATATGCGCCTTTACGTGCTTGTTGAGCATCTGCATAGCGAGTCGATCCGTTTCGAGCTGGTAAATCTTTTATATTTTGACGTGAAAGTATAAGTCCTGTTGGTGTTTTAGTATTTTCCATAGCCATTTGCCAACAAACGGTTGTTTCATGAGCATCAGCTGGACGTAGAACTAACATTGAATTATTGCCTGAATGGTTTTTCACACTTTCCATTAAACGAATTTGAGCTTCTTGTTCAATTGGTTGATGTGTTGGTCCATCTTCACCAACACGGAAAGCATCGTGTGTCCAAATAAATTTAGCTGGAACTTCCATCAAACATGACATGCGAATTGCAGGCTTCATATATTCCGAAAACACAAAGAATGTAGCACAACCAGCAATGACACCACCATGCAACATCATTCCATTTATAATCGAAGCCATTGTTAGTTCTGCAACTCCCGATTCTAAAAATGCTCCACTGAAATCGCCTTTTTTAAATGATCCACGCTTCTTTAAATAACCGTCGGTATTATCGCTGTTCGATAAATCGGCCGATGAAATTATGAGATTCTCAACATGATCAGCTAAAAATTCCATTGTGATTTTCGATGCTACACGTGTTGCAATATTTTCTTTTTGAACGACTTTTGAAAAGTCTATTTCGCCCATTTTGCCAGAATAGAATAAAGCTAGTTTTTCAGCTAATGCAGGATTTGCTTTCTCCCATTGTGCTTGTATTTCCTTTTTCTCGCGAGCTTGTTTAACTTTTTTAGCCCAAACTTTGTTCCAATATTCTTTCACATCTTCAAAAACCATGAATGGATCTTTTGGATTTCCACCAAGGTTTAAAATTGTTTTCTCGACCGATGCACCAGCTTTACTTACAGGTTGTCCATGAGTTGAAGTTTTTTTCTCAAAGCTATTTCCATTTTCATCGACCAAACCTTTACCCATTATAGTTCGTCCGATAATGATAACTGGTTTATTCGTTTCTTCGTTTGCTAAATTTAATGCGTGACGAATTTGGTTATGATCGTTGCCATCGATGGTTATTGTTTTCCATCCCCAAGCTTCATATTTTTTTGCGGTGTCTTCGCTTGTTACTTCTTTTACTTCTGTCGATAGTTGAATTTCGTTAGCATCGTAAAACATAATAAGATTACCTAAACCAAGGTGACCAGCAATACGACCTGCTCCTTGCGAAATTTCTTCTTGAATTCCACCATCAGAAATAAAGGTGTAAATTTTGTGACTCATCCAATTCCCAAAACGTTGACAAAGGAATTTTTCTGCAATTGCAGCTCCTACAGCCATTGTATGTCCTTGTCCAAGAGGTCCAGATGTATTTTCAACACCACGAGCCAAGTCAACTTCCGGATGTCCTGGCGTTGCGCTTCCCCATTGACGAAATCCTTTTAATTCATCAATTGAATATAAACCTGCAAAAGCGAGAATTGAATAAAGCATTGGCGACATATGTCCTGGATCAAGGAAAAAACGATCTCTATTAATCCATTTTGTATCTGATGGATCGTATTGAAGATATTCAGAATAAAGAATATTTATAAAATCCATTCCACCCATTGCTCCACCGGGATGTCCCGATTTCGATTTTTCTACCATTGACATTGCTAATATTCGCAAATTGTCGGCCGAACGTTGTTCTATGCTTGTATTCATATTTTAAACAATATATTTATCCCTTTCAATATCAGGGGTTTAAATTCGAAATAACTTTCAGAAAATGAGAGTGCAAATATCTTGATTTTTGGGAATATTTACAAATATAAAAGGATATAATTTAATAGTATTTTGATAGGATATTCTAAATATTAGAAAGATGAAATTGCAGTTCGGCTTAATACTAATTTAGGGTGTTTAATAAAACTCTAATCCAAGAATCGAAATATCATCAGATACAGGTGTTTCCTTAATAAACGATTTCATCTCGTTTTTTAGATCTTCTAATATAACACTTATAGAATGTTTCGTTTTAATGCATTTCTCAATTGGTTGTGTTCCAAATTCATCCGATTCTGGATTTTCAGCTTCAGAAAGTCCATCGGTATAACAGATAACTCTATCTCCTTTTCGAACTTCTATTTCAGCTTCATCGATTTTTGGAATTTCATCGAACATTCCAAGTCCAAAACATCCATGATTTAATAATTCTGTCTTTTTTGTTTTCGAATTATAAAAAACTGGAGGATTGTGACCAGCATTTACATACGATAATTTGCGTGTTTTTGCATTATAACGTCCTATGAAAAAAGTGATAAATTTTTCGCCTTTAGCATTGTTCATAATGCTATCATTAAGGCGAGTAATAATATCTGGTAAAGCTATTTTACTTGTAAAAAGTGCTCGTAAACTTGCTTGAAAATTCGACATTAAAATTGCTGCAGCCATTCCTTTCCCGCTAACATCAGCAATACAAAATCCATATTCATCTTTGCTTAAACGAATAAAATCGTAGTAATCTCCACCAACTTCGGAATGTGGATTATAATATGAAGCTGCTTGTAGATGTTCATTCGATGGAAATGAATCGTTAGTTGGAATAAGCATGGTTTGCATTTTCGACGCAAGTTCTAACTCTTTTTTGAATGCTGCTTGTAGGAGACTTTCTTTATAGAGACGCTTATTTTCAATCGCAACAACGATAACATTTGTAATTGTTTGAATGAATTTAAGATGTTTTATTGTAGGACTAACGCCTTCGCGTTCTTCATCGATATCGCCAATTAAAACATATGCAATTGCTATTTCGTTTTGATAAACGGGAATTACAATATCAAATCCTTTAAATTGAAAAGCAGATGATGCAGTTACATAACTGATATCTTCAAATTTCGACAATGTTTTCTTAACCAATTCATCGGCATCGTAATCTTCGTTTTCTACTCCCGATTCAAGAATACATTCCCAAACTTTTTGATTGAAGCTGAAAATCATTACTCGTCCAATGTTCAACTCAACCCGTAAAATCTTTTCATATCTACGTAATAATGACATTGTTGATAGATTTTCATTTATCGATTGTGTAATCTCAAGTAATGAATTTAACTTGAAATTTGAGAGTTGTAATCTTTGTATTGAGGATTTATTCAACATCTTTGCGCAATTAGTCTAAAAAATAAAGGTATAATATTTTTTTTATCTAACAATACTTAGACTTCGATTCACCTCGTTTTTACTTCAATACTTTTTTAAGTTCTTTATTCAAAGTATTCCCATTACAGTTTATTGCAATAATTTTTCCATTTTTGTCTATGAGGAAATTTTGTGGAATTTCTTTCACTAAATAGAGTTGAGCGATTGGTGAATCCCAAGATTTAAAGTCACATGTTTGTGTTTTCCATGGCAAAGCATCTTTTTTAACAGCTTCAATTAGGGCTTCAGTCGTTTTATCGAGTGAAACTTGAAAAATATCAAACCCTTTATCATGATATACATTGTAGACTTTTACCAAATTAGGATTTAATTCACGACAAGGAGGACACCAGGATGCCCAAAAATCGAGTAAAACAGTTTTACCTCGAAAATCAGAAAGCTTATATTTTTTATTATCAATACCTTTTATTTCAAAATCGGGAGCTAAATCACCTCTTTTAAATAACGGTCTTTCCGCAGTAGTGCGAGCATCATATTGCTTGTTTTCAGACATTTTAAGTGCAATAACTGCTTGATGAAAATTTTGAACTGTATTCGATTTTGGAAAATGTGCCGATAAATTAGAATCAACCATTTCGTAATAATGTAAACCATTGGGAACATCAAGTAATAATGGTCGCCCAGTTTCGGTGTCGAATGATTGATAAAGAGCCGTTATTGATGCTAATGAATAAGGATTGTTTTTAACAAAACGGAGAATAAATGCAATTTCAGAATCGATACTCGATTTTAATGAGTCAATTGCTTTTTGTCTAATCGCATCAAAAGTTATTTCAGTAGCATATTGTTTTTCCTTTTCGAATTGTTGATTTATCATATGCATCTTCTGCAAGGTTTCAAAATACTTTTTTTGAATATCGTGAAGTTGAATGGTTCCTTTAGAACCTTCAATTATTGAGGAAGAATCGGGATTGTTAGCATCGAACGAAAGGGTAATTTGATCGAGAGTATCAACGAGTAAAAGCAGTTTCTTTTCCGATTGAGGAACGATAATTCTGACAAATTCGGGATTTGACAGTTTTAAATGATACTCAAATTGACCGTTTTTATCAACTTTTATCGTGTCTTTTCGTTCGCCAATTTGCAAAAAAAGTGATTTTGTCGCCGAATTTCTGACTTTACCTGTGATTAAAACACCGTTTTGAGTCTGTTTACAAGACAAAAACAAGCTAATCAGTAAAAAAAATGCAATATTATAAATTCTCATATTCAACAATTTAGATACAACGATTTGTTTTTTTTTTGCAAAGTAACGGTAAAAATTTGTAGGATTCAAAAAATTTGTATCTTTGCCCCGGAGAGATGGCAGAGTGGTCGATCGCGGCGGTCTTGAAAACCGTTGAAGGTTAAACTTCCGGGGGTTCGAATCCCTCTCTCTCCGCCACTTGATTTATCAAGATTCTAAAGGTGAACAGTTTAACTGCTCACCTTTTTTGTTTTTGTCAACTATTTACGGGTCAAGTTGAAAAGTTGGGGAGTAAAAGGTAAAATAATAACTTTGTATTCTATAAAAAGGAATATATGTTACAAGACACACAAATAGAATTAGTAAAATTATTAC
>Ga0302288_1001209_pt1 | contig 17229 bp, 10 predicted proteins | sample III_Fen_N1_1_FD_194549 | JGI IMG/M metagenome (GOLD analysis project Ga0302288, IMG submission 194549) | Peat permafrost microbial communities from Stordalen Mire near Abisko, Sweden - III_Fen_N1_1 | ecosystem: Environmental > Terrestrial > Soil > Wetlands > Permafrost | place: Sweden: Abisko...
GGCTAGCTTTGTTTTCAAAAGAGCAGCCAGCATTTCGTCATATTCTCCTTCGTCTATTGTTTCCAGAGCCATATTTATAAGTTCGTTGCTTAGTCCTTTTTGTTTTAGGGCATACGATATTTTTATTTTACCCCATTTGTTGAAACGGAACTTATCTTTCACGAAGTACACACAATAACGTTTTTCGTTGATAAAATCCTCATCTATCAGTCGATTGATGATTTTGGCTTTGTCGTCGCACTCAATGCACCAGGCATTTAGTTTTTCTTCAACTTCCGATACGCAGTGTTCGGATATGGAACAATAGGAAGCTGCTTTGTGCAGTAATTCCTCCAGGGTATATTCCTTTTTCATAACATTATAATTTTAAAAACTGACGGCAATAGAACAGGTTACAAATGTAGTTATTTTCTTTCTAAAGCGGTTTTATTGCCAGCGCATTTATTATGGGGTCTTCTATTGCCAGCGAGCCAAAACATTGCTCCGATGCAGAACGGCAACCAGATAGGCAAACAAGCGAAACAAGAGATGGAATGTGTGGAGTTTAATTTGTCTGGACATATTATTAAAGTCTAAATGAAACAGGAATGTTGAAATACGCCCTAACATCCTGCCCCTTATGCTTGGCTGGATTGAATTTTGGAAGCAATCTGAGTACTCTTATGGCTTCTTCATCACATCCACTACTTAGTGATCGGATAACAGTGATATTACTGATACTCCCATCTTTCTCTACGACAAAACGACAGAATACTTTGTCTGAAACAACTTCGCCAAAGTAGCCCGCAAGCTGACCTTGTCTATTTAGATTCTTTTTTATGAAAGTAAGCAAAGCAACAAATCCTCCCGGAAATTGAGGAGCTTGATCGGTAACTGTATAAACAGTATCGTTCATTATAGTTTGTTCTACTCTTGGATTTGAAGGTTCTGTGTTACTTGGATTTTTAAAGATTACAGGCAAGGTGTACCATCTACTTTCAGGTTTGCCATGATCTGTGCCGGGCACAAACTTAGGCAGCATCTTAACCACTCTGATGGCTTCTTTATCGCAGTCGGGTTGCAACGATCTTACGATCTCTACTTTATCAACCTCCCCTGTTTTTGTTACTACGAAACGTAGAGTTACTTTCCCTTGTATTTTGTCTCTAATGGCAGATTCAGGGTATTTTAAATTTTTGTATACAAAGTCAAGGAGTGCAGTGTCACCACCAGGGAAAACGGGCATCGTTTCGAATTCAATGAAAAGCTTTTCGTTCTCTTTCGACTCTATTGAGTCTTTTACAATAGTCTTTTTTGAATTCGCTTTTAAATCAGAATTCTTTACAGGTTTATTTTGGGCTTTGATTATTCCGGTATTAAATAAACCTAAACCTAACCCAAGCAATCCCAACGTTGTTGAACGAACCAACTGTTGGCGAAAATTGATTTTTTTTCTGGACATAACTTATAGTTTTTAAGATTGCACAAATATAGTAATTTGTCAATTATACTAATTGAAAATACAGTATTTATTTTGTATTGTTTATAAATCTGTTGATAACTTTTATTGTGAACTATTGCATATTTAAAATTAACCGCATATATTTGGCGTGAAAATAGATGAGTGGTTGATATACAGTGCATGTTTTTACGGATTACTCCAATGGATAATGGAAATGGAAGTTTGTAATGCTTATTGTTTCACGGATTTTTAAATAAAAAATGTATTCTCACTAGTGAGAACGGGCGGCTGATCCCTCAGTCATACGTTCTCGGTACTGAGAAAGCTCAGCCGAGGTCTCGGTGCCTCGTTCTCATTAGTGAGAATGCTCCTCCGACCCCTCGGCACTACGTTCTCAATAGTGAGAATTAACTTCTGACCCCTCGGCGGAAGATTCTCATCGCTGAGAACCTATATTATCATAGTTTACATATTTTTTTCTTGAATTTAAATAAAACCATGTCTAACTATTTAAAAATGTTTGCCTATGAAAATAGCAAATTTGAATTTGAATGTTCAACGTAATGCAGGTCATTACCAGTATCAAACCGACTTCAACAACTCCATTATCAAGTACAGTCCCCAGATGCTTGGTATCGAAGAAGTGTATGCGGCTTATCTTCCACATTACGTAGATGAAGGTATAGCTTTAGTAGCTATTAACCAAAGTGCAACCACCGACGAAATTGATGCGGCTGATAAGGAGCGCGATTTTACTTTTCGCGGATTGGCTGACAGAGTGTCAAATAGCTTAAATCATTACAGCAATGAGGTGCGCGAAGCTGCCAGACGTGCGAAGGTGATTTTTGATGCTTATGGCAATTTAGCTCCAAAACCGGACGATGAAGAATCGGGACTTATCAAAAGTCTGATTGCAGACTTGAGAGCGAAAGTGGGCGCAGAGTTAATGTTGTTGGGTCTTGTGGACTGGGTTAATGAGTTGGAACGAAGAAATGATGCGTTTGTAGCATTACAAGCTTCACGTAACTCTGAAGAAGCCAACCGCTCAGAACTTCGTATGAAGAAGGTACGCCTGGAGGTGGATCCTGCCTACCGTAAAATAGTAGAGCGTATCAATGCACTTATAATAGTGAATGGCGAAGCTCCTTATGCGGAATTTGTAAAAGAAGTAAATGCTCGTATCGGTCGTGCGCAGGATGTAATTGCTCAACGCAAAGGATATTCCGGCAAAGCCGGTGATGCCGAAGCTCCTAAAGCATAAGCCCTGAAAACTATCATCCCCTCCTGCTGCTTATGGGGTAAGCGGCGGGAGGGGATGATTTTAAATAAACATACTTCGTCAATATTTTATTATGATATCTAGGATTATGTCTCACCAAAGGAAAAAGAAAAAAGTACCACCTAAAAAATCAGACGATCTAAAAATAACAAAGAGCGTTTTTGATCACTATTCAACGGTTGTCCGAAAAGTACTTCAAATATTGGAGCTTGACCCGGCATTGTTTGATCAGTTTACCAAGAAGCAAAAAATGGTAATGATGCAACTCCAATTGACAACTCCAAAGGTTGTTGCACGAAGTGGGCACGATGTTCCCAAACGCTACCTGAGAATGATGCAGCGAGCAATGTATGATTTCTCGAAAAGAACTTACGTTGGTAACTCCTCCATTGGTTTGTTGTATTACGATTATCTTTCCATTGGATTAGCGTTTAATTCATTTTTTAATCGGAGAGTAAATGCGGATTGCCAACTAAACCAAACGAGTGCTTTTGATCTGATTGCAGATCGGTTGAAAGAGAAGGAAAATGAATTAAATGATTTGATGAATACGTATGGTAATTATGTCAGGTATGCCACATTGTATCTCTCAAAATTAAATTTTAGGGTGTATGGTTTTGCCTGGGAATATCATAACTCAACTAATCCCAGACTCCTGGAGCAACATTTGTTGATAACATCGGCCGAACCTGAACGCATTTACTTTACCTACAAGCAAAAGAACCGACCGGCTTACAGGCTCTTATTGGGGAGTTATTTGTCCGAAAAACCGATATTGATTTCCGTGCCTAATAATGACATTTTCAAGGACAGTAATAATACACGCCCTCTGAAAATATATATTCAAAGTCATGCGTTAAAACGCTTACAAGAAAGACTTGATACCCGATCATCTTTTTCTAGATATAGCGCATTGACACAATCGATTCTTAGTTGCGAGATGGTGAATGCCCAACATGGTCAGATCCTTTTTGCATGTCGCGATTTGAGCCAGAATTTGCTGGGCTATCTTCCTTTTACCGTCGAGGGTGATCATTTGTATGTGCTTAGTTTTTTACCACTTGTTAGTCCTAAAGTACCCGAAGGAAAGCTTTTATGTGAAACTTTGAATGTTAGTAAAGATGATCTGATATTTCTTGGTATGGATAAGTTGAGCTTTTACAAGGATACTGATTTTGATAGCATCCCCACCCTAAGAAATGCACTTATAGAAGCTGGAATGTGGCATTTGACAGAAATAGGGATTGATGAAGAATTTCAAGATGGGCATTTAATAAAACAGACAGGGATAGTTGCTAAGTATTTTTCTACACTTGTTGCAGTCGATTAAGAGTTTGGCATGAGTTTTTATTTTTTTCTATTCACCAAATAAATTCCGGCCAGTACCACCAGCGCTCCACCAATTTCGTGAACGGTGAGCACCTCTCCCAGAATATAAACCGAAAAAATAGCGGTAAATACCGTCTGGCTCAGTAAACTTACCGAAGCCACTGTTGGGCGGATATGTCCCAGTGCCTGATTGATGGCCAGCCAACCCAGCAGTTGCGGCACGATTCCCAGTGTGCCCAGTGTTAGCCAGGTTTTGGGGCTAAAGCCCCACAGCGGGGTAGAAGTGAAGAGGCAAATAAGACCCAAAACCAGTGTGCTGGCTACCGTAGAAATGGCGGTAAAGGAGAATGTATCCAGGTTGACTCTGCCTTTGCGGACGGTGAGTAAATAGGCTCCGTAAAACATGCTGGCTATGATAGCCAGTATGCTGCCAGCATTCAGATTGGCTTCCAGTATCTGATTCAGGCCTATAATGATGGTTACGCCCACAAGAGATATGGCAGTGCCCACCCAAAAAATGCGTGTGGGTTTTTCTTTCATAAAAAGCAGAGCGCCTATGCCTACCCACACTGGTGCCAGATTGGCCAACAGGGTAGAAATCGTAGCTTTGGAAAGCATGATGGAGGTATTCCAGAGTGCAATGTCACAGGCAAAAAGTATCCCGCAGATGATGGCAATTTTCACACCTTTCCGGTCGGTAATGGGCTTTTTGAAATAAAGCCACACGGGGATAATGCCTACGGTGCCGAAAAACATGCGGTAGAATGCCGAGCCGAATCCGCTTATGTCTGCCAGCTTTACTAAAATAGCCGACCACGAGATACAGAACACGCCAAACAATAACAACAGGTAATGAATAATGCCCCCTACATCCTTCGAAGGGGGACTAACCCCTAACCCCTGAAGGGGAACTGAGTTAGTTTCGTCTGGTATATTGTTTTTAATATTCTTCATTTCAAATGGGTTTAATAAATCAACACTATTCTTTTTCCCCTTTAGGGGTTAGGGGTTAGTTTTAGGGGGCTATTGCTCTCACCATTCTGTCGTTTCCAGAAATATCTTTCCGTAATTCCACGTTGCCGAATCCCATAGCGGTAAGTAAGTCCACAGTAGCTTTGCCAAACTGTCGGTTTATTTCAAAATAGAGTTTCCCCTTTGGCTTCAAATGCTGTTGAGCAAAAATGGCAATGCAGCGGTAGAAAAGTAGTGGGTCATTGTCGGGCACAAACAACGCCAGATGAGGTTCGTGTTCCAATACGTTCGGCAATATTGAGCTTTTTTCCTGCTCGGTGACGTAGGGCGGATTACAGACAATGATATCCCATTGTTGTTCCGTTTCAGGGGCATTCAATATATCTATCCGACTGAAAGTAACATTCAACTTATTACGTTCTGCATTGCTTCGGGCAGTATTCAGTGCCTGCTCGGAGATATCGAAAGCATGAACCGAAGCGTTCGGAAATTCGTGTTTCAGGCTGATGGCAATGCAACCGCTTCCGGTACCAATGTCGAGGATATTCAAATCAGCACAGCGATTATTTTCGGAGCGAATCCATTCCACCAGTTCTTCAGTTTCGGGGCGGGGAATAAGTACCGACTCGTTCACGTTAAATGTCAGTCCGAAAAACTCCGTTTCGCCCAAAATATATTGAATGGGAACATTTTTTTTTAATTTTTCGATAAAAGTTTCAATCACATGATGTTGTTCATCAGAAAAAAGTGTATTTTTGTTAACGATTATTTCTGTGCGTGAAAAGCCTGCGAGTTTTTCGATAATCAAATAACTGAAACTTTTAATTTCAGTTTCGGGATAAAGCCCTTTGAGCTCAGACTGAATGTGATTGATGGCTGTTTGCATAGTGCAAAGATACAAAAAGCCCTCTAACCTCCGAAAAGGAGAATTCAATAATTTGTTTTTTATGGAAGACTTAAATATACATACTACATTATCCAGTTCTTTCTCTTCGGGGTCTCAGGATCTCTATATGCATCGTTGTCTGCAACTGGCCGAGCTGGGTGTGGGATACGTTGCGCCCAATCCCATGGTGGGGGCTGTGTTGGTGTGCAACGATAAAATTATCGGAGAAGGATATCACCATCGCTACGGCGATGCGCATGCCGAACCGAACGCTCTCAATTCAGTAAAAGAGGTTGAATTGCTCGGTCAATCGACGTTGTACGTAAGTCTGGAGCCTTGCTCGCACTATGGCAAGACTCCGCCTTGTGCCGATTTAATTGTGTTGAGTGGAATTCCGCGCGTGGTTATTGGCACACTCGATCCCAACCCTAAAGTGGCAGGCAAAGGTGTAGAGAAGTTACGTAATGCGGGAGTAGAAGTAATTGTAGGTGTATTGGAAACTGAGTGTAGGGAACTGAATAAGCGTTTTTTTATTTTTCAGGAGCACAAGCGCCCGTATGTCTTGCTTAAATGGGCGCAAACCCGCGATGGATTTATGGACAGAGTACGCACTGATGTGTCTGAGCCTCCGTTGCAAATATCGAACAATATTACCCGGCAGCTGACGCATAAAATGCGCTCCGAGAATCAATCAATTCTGGTAGGGGCTAACACGGTGCTACTGGATAATCCATCGCTTACGGTCCGAAACTGGTCGGGGAAATCGCCTGTACGCATTGCTATAGATCGGCAACGACGCATACCCGATAACTTTAACTTGATGGATGGAAGTTTACAAACTATTATCTTTACCGAGAAAGATGCCGAAAACAGACCCCGGATTGAATTTGTGAAGCTAAATTTTGATGTAAATTCTGTAGAGACAATACTGAATGAGTTGTATAAGAGAAGTATTCATTCGGTTTTGGTGGAAGGTGGCCCCACCATTCTGAATAGTTTTATCGATGTCGGATTGTGGGACGAAGCGAATATTGAAATAGCTCCCATGCTTATAAACGAAGGGGTTGCTGCTCCAGTTTTGCAACTTCAGCCTGTCGCATATCAAAATATAGAAGGGCACGATTGGTTATTTTATAAGAAATAAAACATCACTTTTACAACAATATATGACTCACTTATTGACAGTTATTATCGTAGTGCTTTATCTGTACACTATCATTGGTACTATTACAGTATTGTTATTGGAAAATCGTGACCCTGCCAAGTCCTTATCCTGGATGTTTATATTACTTTTTCTGCCGGTTGTAGGTATGTTTTTTTACTTGTTGCTGGGTCAGGATTATCGAAAATCAAAAATTATTTCGCAAAAAAGTATTCGGCGGGTTACTGACAGACCTGTTGCTTCTTTCGATATCACGAAGCTTGACAGAACTTTGCTGGATGAAAATCATCTGAACATAATAAAGCTACTGTATAGGAACAATGAAGCCGCCGGTTATGCTTTTAATAAAATAGATGTGTTTTCGGATGGTGAAAGCACTTTTGCGTCTATTTTTGAAGCTATCCGAAATGCAAAAGATCACGTTCACATAGAGTTTTTTATTTTTGATGATGACAAAATTTCAAATCAGTTGCGCGAACTGCTGATACAGAAATCCAACGAGGGAGTTCGTGTCAGGATGATTTATGACTACTGGGGAAGCTTTAAATTATCTAAAAAGTACTTGAAATCGTTGCGTCAGGCAGGGATTTATGTACGTCCGTTTTTACCTTTCCGTTGGCAAATATCGCGTATAAATAAGATTAATTATCGGAATCACAGAAAAATAATCGTTGTGGATGGTGAGATCGGTTTTACGGGAGGTCTGAACATTGCCGACAGGTATATTTACGGAAATAAGCTTGGAAACTGGCGCGATACATTTATCAGATTGGAAGGGGCAGCTGTGCACGGACTCCAGTTGTTGTTTATGGTCGATTGGTATTTTGTGGATCAGAAATTGGTAGAAGGCTCTCATTATTTTCCGGAACCGAAAGAATTTGATGCGAATTTGGTTCAGATTGTAAATAGTGGACCTGATTCCGATTGGTCGGCTATTCTTCAGGGAATTGCATCGGCTTTTTCGTCGGCCACTAAGTACATTTACATACACTCTCCCTATTTTATGCCAACCGATATAATAGCTACCTGTATTCAGATTGCTGCTTTGACAGGGATAGATGTGCGTCTGATGATTCCTGTTAAATCTGATTCCGGATTTTCGGATGCGAGTACCAGTAGTTATTTAGGAAACGCACTTGAAGCCGGGGTCAAGGTTTATCGCTATAAAAATGGATTTTTGCACAGCAAGGCCATGGTGATAGACGATTTTATCTCCATTGTGGGCTCCACAAATATGGATGAGCGGAGTTTTGCTCAGAATTTTGAAGCGAATGCATTTATTTATGATCCGGTAACAGCAATTAAATTGAGAGATCTGTTTCTGAAAGATATTGAGAACTGTGAAGAGCTTACGCTCGATGCATGGACAAATCGGCGGAGACGCCAAAAACTGAAAGAATCATTTGCACGGCTTTTTAGTCCGTTGATGTAAGTTCGTTTTTTTTATTGTTCTGTTCCCGGAGATAAAAACGAAACGAATGCTTTCGGAAAAAGATTTTTTTAGTTACTTTTGCACCTCCAAAAAATGAGCGGGATGTAGCTCAGCCCGGTTTAGAGTACTCGTCTGGGGGGCGAGTGGTCGCAAGTTCGAATCTTGTCATCCCGACTATTTATTCAAGGACTTATAGAGAAATCTATAGGTCTTTTTTTTGTACTCCTCAATTATTTGTAGTATTTTATATTACAATGTTTTTGTATTTAATTTTACTTTCTTCATTATCTTTACCGTCGAAATATAACAATTTTACCGTTGTGATGTTACTCTGTTCCGCAGCAGATAGAGTGAATGTGTAGTGAATTCAGACTTCTGAATACTAGAAATAGTGAGAATATATCACTCCGAAATATTTTATCGTACGATCTATTGTAAAGATAAATTACCATTCCCATAATTGTATGCAGTACAGATTATTGTTTCATTTATTTGCTCTGATTAATAGTGAATATCAAAGCAATATTATATTCGACTCTGAAAAACAAATGGAAACTGAAAAGAGTTGTTGAGTCCCAAATAAACAACTTCGCCACAAAAGAATATCATTTTTTTATAGAACAACATTGACGATATTGACGTTTCAGATGTTGTAGTATATTAAACGACAAATATAGAACTACCTAAAACCTAATTTTAAACATTATGACTTTGAGGATGGTCAAGTTAAAAATATTTATTTTGTTGGTGATATTTGCGATGTTTGGCAATGTCAATGCTCTGGCTGAACGACTTTTGGCTGACCCGCTTACGCAGACTATTACTTTTGGTTCGCTAGCGCCAAAGACATATGGTGATGCAGCATTTGATTTAACCGCAACTGCTACTTCCGCACTTGATGTTACTTATGCCAGTAGCAACACTTCGGTAGCTACTATCTCGGGTAGTACGGTAACTATAGTAGGTGCTGGATCAACTACTATCACAGCCAGTCAGTCAGGTGATGTAAATTATGTCGCAGCCACTCCTGTAATACAGTCGCTGACTGTAAATCCTATACCGTTGACAATTTCCGGAGTCACAGTATCGGATAAGGTTTATGATGGAACCACTACAGCCACATTGTCTGGCGGCAGTTTGACAGGAATTATCAACTCAGATGATGTAACTCTGGTACTGGGTACCGGCACTTTTGATACAAAAGATGTTGGACCAAGTAAAGTCGTAACAGCCATCGGTTTTTCTTTATCAGGAGTAAAATCAGGAAATTATATTTTGTCGGGTCAACCTACCGGATTATCAGCAAGTATTACAATAGCGCCGCAGTCAATCACTTTCAATTCATTGCTAACCAAGACATATGGTGATACCCCATTTGCATTAACAGCTACAGCAAGTTCTACTCTTCCGGTTACTTATGCCAGTAGCAATGAAACGGTAGCTACCATCTCGGGTAGTGCAGTTACTATTGTAGGCGTAGGCTCAACTACCATCACAGCCAGTCAGTCAGGTAATTCAAATTATTCGGCAGCACCAACTGTAGATCAAACGCTAACCGTGTCAAAGGCCACGCCTTTAATTTCGAATTTTGGCAATCTCTCTAAAAACTATGGAGATGCAAGTTTTGCGTTATCAGCCAGTTCAACCAGTACTGGAACTTTTACTTACAGTAGCAGTAATCTATCAGTAGCCACTGTTTCGGGCAATACGGTTACGATTGTTGGGTCAGGAACTACAACGTTGACTGCAACTCAGAGTTCGGATAATAATTATCTTGGAGGATCAGCAACAGCAACTTTGACAGTTGGAGCAGTTAGTCAGACTATTACTTTTGGTTCGCTAGCGCCAAAGACATATGGTGATGCTCCTTTTTTATTAACGGCTACTGCCAGTTCAACTCTTCCGGTTACTTATATCAGCAGCAACACTGCGGTAGCTACTATTTCAGGTAGTACGGTAACAATAATCGGTGCAGGTTCAACTACCATCACAGCCAGTCAGGCAGGTAATTCCAATTATTCTGCAGCAGCAACTGTTGATCAAACGCTAACCGTGTCAAAGGCCACGCCTTTAATTTCGAATTTTGGCAATCTCTCTAAAAGCTATAGTGACCCGACTTTTACTTTATCCGCAACTTCAAACAGTACCGGAACATTTACCTACACCAGCAGCAATTTATCGGTAGCTACCATCTCGGGCAATACAGTTACGATTTTAGGGTCTGGAAGTACAACCCTGACAGCAACCCAGAGTTCGGATAATAATTATTTGGGAGGATCAGCAACAGCAACTTTGACAGTTGGAGCAGTTAGTCAGACTATTACTTTTGGTTCGCTAGCGCCAAAGACATATGGTGATGTTGCATTCCCCTTAACCGCTAGTGCCAGTTCATCTCTTCCTGTTGCTTATATCAGCAGTAACACTGCTGTAGCTACCATCTTAGGTAGTACGGTAACGATTGTCGGTGCAGGGTCAACTACCATCACAGCCAGTCAGTCAGGAAATTCCAATTATTCTGCAGCAGCAACTGTTGATCAGACGCTAACCGTGTCCAAGGCCACGCCTTTAATTTCGAATTTTGGCAATCTCTCTAAAAGCTATGGTGACCCGACTTTTACTTTATCCGCAACTTCAAACAGTACCGGAACATTTACCTACACCAGCAGTAATTTATCAGTAGCTACCATCTCGGGCAATACAGTTACGATTTTAGGGTCTGGAAGTACAACCCTGACAGCAACCCAGAGTTTGGATAATAATTATGTTGGAGGATCAGCAACAGCAACTTTGAATGTAGGAACTATTGGTCAAACAATCACTTTTGGATCTTTACCCGTAAAGACCTATGGCGATGCTCCTTTTTTATTAACGGCTACTGCCAGTTCAACTCTTCCGGTTACTTATACCAGCAGCAACACTGCGGTAGCTACTATTTCAGGTAGTACGGTAACAATAATTGGTGCAGGTTCAACTACCATCACAGCCAGTCAGGCAGGTAATTCCAATTATTCTGCAGCAGCAGTTGTTCAACAAACACTAACTGTTTCAAAAACATCTACTACGATTTTGAACTTTGGTAATATCTCCAAAAACTATGGAGATGCTAGTTTTGCGTTATCAGCAATTTCAACCAGTACCGGGACTTTCATTTTCAGTAGCAGCAATTTATCGGTAGCCACCATCTCGGGCAATACGGTTACGATTGTAGGAGCAGGAACTACAACACTGACTGCAACACAGAATGCAGACAACAATTATCTTGGTGCAACTGCTAGTGCTACATTGAGCGTTGGAACTTCGGGGCAGTCAATTACTTTTGGTTCACTGGCGTCAAAAGCTTATGGCGATGCTTCTTTTGCATTAACAGCCAGTGCCAGTTCTACTCTTCCGGTTAGTTATGTCAGTAGCAACACCTCGGTAGCCACTATATCTGGTAGTGCGGTAACTATAGTAGGAGCTGGAAGCGCCGAAATTACGGCTAGTCAGATTGGGAATACAAACTATGGAGCGGCTACCCCGGTGAAGGAAACGCTGACTGTAAACAGAAAGCCGTTGACTATAACCGGAGTCAGTGCACTGAACAAGGTTTATGATGGAACAGTTGCAGCAACTTTATCCACCGGAAGTTTGTCAGGGATTATAAATTCAGACAATGTAACACTTAGTGCAGGTACAGCAATTTTCGATACGAAAGATGTAGGAACCGGTAAAACTGTTGCCGCTACAGGTTTTTTATTGACAGGATCAAAGGTGGGTAATTATATTTTATCGGCTCAACCCATCGGACTGACAGCTAATATAACTATTGCTCCCCAGACTATTGTTTTCGGTTCATTCCCGAATAAAACTTTTGGCGATGCCCCATTTGCTTTAACTGCTTCTGCGGGTTCAGGACTTCCGGTAACTTATAGTAGCAGCAATACATCGGTGGCCACTATTTCGGGAAATGTAGTAACCATAGTAGGAGCTGGAACTGCCGAAATTACTGCCAGTCAGACTGGAAATACAAATTATGGAACTGCAACGCCTGTTAAACAGCTACTTACAGTAAATAAACACAGTCAGACAATTACATTCGGTGCTTTACCGAATATTACTTACGGTTCTCCCCCTTTTACAGTTACAGCTACTGGTGGTGATTCGGGTAATCCTGTTGTATTTAGTAGTTCCAACACCAGTGTGGCCAGCTGCACCGGCACTAATGGCGCTACTATAGTATTGGTCGGTGCCGGGAGTTGCATTATATACGCCGATCAGGCAGGTAATTCTAATTATAATGTAGCTCCACAGGTAGGCAGAGTTTTAAACGGGTTGAATGCAGAGCAGAGCATTACTTTTGCACCGCTAGCAGGCAAAACTTATGGAGATTTACCCTTTGAGTTGTCTGCCGTTGCCAGTTCCGGACTACCTATTACGTACAGTAGTAGCAATACGTCTGTAGCCACTATTTCGGGCACTACGCTAACCATAGTAGGAGCAGGAAGTACAGAAATTACAGCCAGTCAATATGGTGATGTGAATTATGGTGCCGCCGTTGATGTGAAGCAAACTTTAAGTATAAGCAAAAAGGGGGTGACTATAATAGGAGTAGTTGCCGTAGACAAAGTTTATGATGGTAATACCTCCACAACTTTGAACAACGCCGCTTTAAACGGTATTGTTGGCACTGACAATGTAAATGTCACAGGTGGAGTAGGAGTGTTTGATACTAAAGATACAGGAACACAAAAACCGGTTTCTGTAACTGGATTTGAACTTACCGGCACGAATGTAGATAATTATTTCCTAGCAGGTCAGCCTACAGGACTGACTGCCAATATCACTGCTAAATCGCTAACCATAACAGGTGTATCCGTGCTGGACAAACTGTACGATGGTGGAACTATAGGAACACTGACCGGTGCGAATCTGGTCGGGATCATTGTTCAGGAGCGTGTTGCTCTTGCCGGAGGAATAGCTGTGTTTTCGGATAAAAATGTGGGTTCAGTTAAGGAGTTGACCATTAGCGGATATACGTTGGTTGGAGCCGATGTGGGTAATTATGTGCTAGTGAATCAACCTGTAGGTTTGACGGCGAATATATTACCGCGACCCATAACGATAATGGCTACCGCAAAAACCAAGGTTTACGGAGATGCCGATCCGGTGTTGAATGCTCAGATTACTGCGGGAGTTATTCAGGCAACAGATGTTGTTAGTGGCTCGATGAGCAGAGTAGCGGGTGAACCTGCCGGCGTTTACGCTATAAATAAAGGATCTTATACTTACGGAAGTAATTATACAGAGACTTTTGTCAGTGCTAACTTAACAATAGCTAAACGCGCTTTGACCATTACTGCCGATCCTAAAACCAAAACTTATGGTGACATAGATTCGCCTTTAACCGCGCAGATTACGTCCGGGCTAATCATTACAGGTGATGTTGCAAATGGTTTGCTGAACAGGACAGTAGGCGAGACACCTGGAACATATACTATAAATAAAGGAACCTACAGCTATGGAAGTAATTATGAAGAAATTTTTGTGAGCGATAACTTCACAATTATCAAACGTTCGCAAACAATCTCATTCGATGCATTACCTTCCAAAACATATCTTGATCCGGACTTTAACCTTACGGCCACAGCCAGTTCGGGACTTCCAGTGGTATATGCAAGCAGTAATACGGCAGTGGCCAAAATATTCGGCAATACTGTTAAAGTCGTTGGAGCAGGAAGTACGTTGATTACTGCCAGTCAGAGTGGAGATGCAAATTTCAGTGCTGCTTCTGATGTTGTTCAGACTCTTACTGTTGCTAATATTGCTCCCGTCACGTTGACCGACCCTATTAATAATACTGCAGAGCCAATAACAGCATGCGAAAGTACTAACCTTGAATTTGGATATTCAGGATTGACAGGGAGTCCGACTCAATATAAAATTACATTCTCGGCAGCTGCTATTGCAGCCGGAATCAAGAATATAGATTATACCAATATGCCTTTAAATTCGCAGAACGGTTCGCTTTCCTTCGCAATTCCGATTGGCACTCCCGGTGGAAGCTATACCGGCACATTAAAGTTTAGGAATGTGTATGGAGTTGAAAGTTCGGGATATGATTTCCAGTTTATTGTGAATGTAAGTGCCAGTAATATAGTTAAAAAGTTCGATGATGTTGTGGTGTGCGACAACAGTGCTAACCGTTTTACGGCCTATCAGTGGTACAAAAATGGAGTGGCAATTCCGGGCGCAACAAAACAGTTTTATTCAGAATCGGGTGGTTTAGTCGGAGTGTACTCTGTAGAAGTAACTACGCTCGATGGTCAAAAACTCAAAACATGTGAGAAAGTTTTCAATTCACCTCAGCTACAGCAAGTGAAAGCATACCCCAATCCACTTAAAATGAATCAAAATCTAAACGTCAAAATAGAAGGATTGGATGATACCGAACTTAAGAATGCGAAGCTAACGATAGTTGATATTGGAGGTAATCAGGTTTACCGGTCGGAAAAAGTTGAATCGCTTAATTTGTTGAGCCTGATATTACCGTCAGAGGGAGTCTATATTGGACATATTGTAACTGATACCGGTACAAGCCTGGAATTTAAAGTCATTGTAACCAAATGACAATGAACATATCATCTGCATTAGCCGGAAAGAACAACAATTAACCGATAACTGTAGTTAAAAATATCGTAGATAAAAAGATGAAAAAACAAATCCTTATAGGAATCAGCCTGCTTGTTTTCGGATGTATACAGGCACAGGATACGGACAACTATTTCCACTTTAATATAGGGGGTGGCGAGCAGTATCTTAATCCTACCTTTGCCGGTGGCACAGCCAAGGCTCAACCGGGTTTTACGGTTAATGCGGCTTACAGCCATTTTTTTACTTCACAATGGGGCGTGCAGGTTGGAGTGGGAGCACAATCTTACAGCACTTTATCTACATTGAACTACCTTTCAGTCACCCCCGATGTTGTGGATGCGGTAGGGGACATTTATGAGTTTCGGGTAAACTTTAAAAACTGGCAGGAAAAGCAACAAGCCTTGTTGGTGAGTGTTCCGGTCGAATTGCAATACAGATATTTTTGGAGCGACAGATTCTCGGTGTTGACTGGTGTTGGAGCTAGTGTGTCCATGCCCGTGCAGGCCAACTACAAAACCGTTGGAGGAGAAATGGTTTCAACCGGATACTATAGCAAATGGAATGTGGAACTGAGTGATTTGCCCCAACATGGTTTTAGCACGTACACCAATAGTTTTACCGGTAGTTTTTCATTGAAACCGCTTTATATGGCCACTGCCAATCTGGGAGGAATGTTTAATTTCTCTGATAAGCTGGATTTATATGTGGGTGGATACATTCATTACGGATTAAATAATTCTATAAAATCTTCCACTAAATCGGTATATGAGCCCACTGCTGTTTATAACGGATTTTTCAGTTCAGACAGGGTGACCAAGCTTGCTCCCATTGCTTTCGGTGTCAAATTGGGAATTTATTGGCGATTGGGCAAAAAGCACCTAAATACTTCACCCGAAATTGAGATTATGCCTGTAATGCCTCCCGAAATACCTTCACGCTAAAAGCTGATTGCTTTTCAGCATAAGACTCATAGATTGGATTATTTACCAGTTAATCTCAGGCAAACCGTTTTTATTCAAATACTGATTGGTGAGAGAAAAATGACTGTTGCCAATAAATCCACGATAAGCAGACAGGGGAGAAGGGTGTACTGATTTTAATGTAAATTATTAAACACTTTGTCATTTGCAAATGCTGATCGCGTCGAACTTGCAGGCTTGCATACATTTTGTACAACCGGTACATTTGTCGGCATCATACATAAGTACTTGTTCATATACTAGAGTGTCGGCAACGTATAAAAATGATTTGTCAATTACTTTATTGGGACATACCTCAATGCATTTCCAGCAGGCTGTACAGGCAAAGGCATTCAATTGGACGAATGCTGTATGTGTATTATCGTTTTGTGTAAATGTAGATTTCATTTTTTTTTCAGGGAGTTATTGTTGATAATTTAAGGAGCAGCAGTCCTCCTAAATTTGGTCTATATCAGAAAGATTAAATGACCTGTTATGAATATTGGGTGTACCATGCTTTAAAATCAGAAACACGGGCTTTGCTTACAATGATTCTTTCTGGTGCTGAAACGACCAGATTTACCGATATTTTGCTTCCAAACCAGATAGAAATGTCTTCGATGGCTTTGTGAGCTACGATGTATTGCCGGTTGGCTCTGAAAAACCGTGCAGGATCCAGTTGAGTGTACATATCGTCGAGCGTGGCATCAATCGCAAAGGTTTTGTTGTCTAAGGTAAGAATGCTCACATTTTTGTTGCCGGTATAAAAGCAGGCTATTTTATCTGTTGCCAGTGGAATGAGCTTGTCCTTGTGTGGAATCAGAAAGTTCGATTTATAATTTTCTTTGTTCTGCCTGAATGAGGCTAACAGCTTGGCCACAGCTTCGGCTTCGATATTTTTCTCGACCGGTTGCAGGTTGTGAAACTTGGTCATGGCCCGCTCCAGGTTTTTGAGATTGATGGGTTTGAGCAGATAGTCGATACTATTAACTTCAAATGCTCTGAGCGCATACTCATCGTAGGCTGTGGTGAATATTATGGGACAGGTGATATTCACTTTCTCGAAAATAGCAAACGACGAACCGTCAGCAAGGTGGATGTCCATAAATATCAGTTCGGGCGCCGGATTCAGCGAAAAC
>Ga0302288_1001210_pt1 | contig 17223 bp, 13 predicted proteins | sample III_Fen_N1_1_FD_194549 | JGI IMG/M metagenome (GOLD analysis project Ga0302288, IMG submission 194549) | Peat permafrost microbial communities from Stordalen Mire near Abisko, Sweden - III_Fen_N1_1 | ecosystem: Environmental > Terrestrial > Soil > Wetlands > Permafrost | place: Sweden: Abisko...
TTGTAAATAAATAAATTGTAAATATATTATGGCTTCACAAGAAGATGTTTTTAAAAAACTGATTGCGCACTGCAAGGAATACGGTTTTGTATTTCCTTCGAGCGAAATTTATGATGGACTGGCTGCGGTGTACGACTATGGTCAAAACGGTGTAGAACTCAAGAATAATATCAAAAAATACTGGTGGGACAGTATGGTATTACTTAACGAAAATGTGGTCGGGCTGGATGCTGCTATCTTTATGCACCCTACAACGTGGAAAGCTTCAGGGCATGTGGATGCCTTCAATGATCCGTTGATTGACAATAAGGATAGTAAAAAACGCTATCGTGCCGATGTGCTGATCGAAGATTTACTGGCAAAATACGACGATAAAATCAACAAGGAGGTTGAAAAAGCTGCGAAACGTTTCGGCGATAGTTTTGATGCCGACATGTTCCGCAAAACAAATGAACGTGTCCTCGAACACCAGACCAAAAGAGATGAAATCCATGCCCGTTTTGTAAAAGCACTGAACGATAATAACCTCGCAGAATTAAAAGCGATTATTGAAGATAATAATATCGTTTGTCCGGTAAGCGGAACAAAAAACTGGACTGATGTACGTCAGTTTAATCTTATGTTCTCAACTGAAATCGGATCGGCTGACGGATCAATGAAAATTTATCTTCGTCCTGAAACGGCACAGGGTATCTTTGTGAACTTCCTGAATGTGCAGAAAACAGGACGTATGAAGATTCCTTTTGGTATCTGCCAGATCGGAAAAGCATTCCGTAACGAAATTGTTGCCCGTCAGTTTATCTTCCGCATGCGTGAATTTGAACAAATGGAAATGCAATTCTTTGTCCGCCCGGGTGAAGAAATGAAATGGTTTGAACACTGGAAACAATTCCGTCTTAAATGGCACAAGGCACTTGGACTGGGAGATCAGAAATACCGTTTCCATGATCACGATAAACTGGCTCATTATGCCAATGCAGCAACGGATATTGAATTTGAAATGCCTTTTGGGTTCAAAGAAGTGGAAGGAATACATTCGCGTACTGATTTCGACCTTAAGAGCCACGAAAAGTTCTCGGGTAAAAATATTAAATACTTTGATCCTGAAATCAATCAATCGTATACTCCCTATGTGATCGAAACTTCGATCGGAGTAGACCGCACTTTCCTGTCGATCATGGCCGGATCGTATAAAGAAGAAACTCTTGAAAACGGTGAAACCCGTGTTGTACTGGCATTGCCTCCCGTACTTGCTCCTGTAAAAGCAGCTATTTTACCGCTGGTAAAAAAAGATGGCCTTCCTGAAAAAGCACGTGAGATCATGAATGAATTGAAATTCGATTTCAAATGCGCCTATGATGAAAAAGATTCCATCGGGAAAAGATACCGTCGCCAGGATGCTATCGGAACGCCATTCTGTATTACAGTTGACCATGAGACATTAGTCGACAATTGTGTCACTATTCGTTACAGGGACACCATGTTGCAGGAACGAGTAAAAATTGAAGAGCTTCATCATATTATCGGTGATCTGGTTAATATGAAGAATCTGTTTAAGAAAATAGTAGGATAATCTGATAAGAAATACTATCTGTAAACAAAAAAAAGAACTTCAACAAATGAAGTTCTTTTTTTTGTTTTACTCTCAATAAGAATTTGTAATTTTGTATTTGAAAACGAATAATTTGTTTCCGAAATCAAGGAATAATATATTCAAACATAGCGCCGATTCCACCCACTTCTTACCTATTACCTCTTACTACTTACCTCTGTTTTTTACCGTCTTTCATCCGATACTGACACTCCTGTGACACTCCCATCACATTCCGCTAAGAATATTCTGCTGTTTTAGTAATATTGCAGATATATCAAAGACATATCACAGTCCTATATAGGACTGTGATATCACTGTATCATCACTGTGACATCACTGTGATATCACTGTGATATATATGGAATGTGATGGGAGTGTCACCGGAGGCAGACTGGAATGTCTGAAACGGAATAAATTCGAACCGGATGCTTTTTTGAAAGAAAACGGGTATGGAAAACTTTAGAAAGAACTTTTGAATTTGAAAGTGGACATTTATTATGAACGTAAGTGTACAACTTTTCAGAGGAACTTTTCAGTTGCAAAAATAAGTAGATTTCTTTTACTTTTCAATTAAATTCATTTTTTTAACTCAAAAAAATGAAGCATTAAAAAAAAGAATGAGGAATGAGAAATAGTCGGTAGTAAATAGTCGGTAGTAAATAGAGTCTGTCCGTAAAGTGGCACATTTTGAGCAATTGCAATTGCAATCACATTTTTTTGAAGTAGGATTTCTGTTCAAAATTTTAAATTTACATATACGCACAAATATATACATTAATTAATTGACTTGAGGTGTTTTTGTTCATGTAAGGACATAGTAATCCTTGTTGATTTATAGTCACTTATACCGAAAATGAGTTTGTATTACTCTAAGATTCGGTTTGTTATAACCCGTAGGTTGTAACCTAAAACGCTCCATGCTATCTTAGCGCAGAATTTTTCAAATCCCTGCCAGAGAACGCGTTGGACATCAAAGCCTCGTTTTAAATTGGAGATAACAGCCTCGGTTGTACCTCTCCATATTTTTAATTGTCGCTCTATTTCAGGCGATTGTGCGATATTTTTAAGGCTCTTTGTTATCTTGGTAAAAACAATGTTGATTAGACCTTTTTTTTACAACCATCAATATTGGCTTTGCTGACAAAACCGCCATCGTTGGATGAATCAGCTGGCTGTACATTGTAATTTTCTATAATTCTATCAATACTTGGAAGCAAAAGATTGGAATCAGCTGGAACATCTTCAAATACTTTATGGTCGAGTATCAGATTGCTTTTACCTCTGGTTATTAGCATTTTGTGTCCAAATTCAATTTTTCGCTGCCCTTTCACTAAAATGGTAGTGTGTGGTTCGAATATAGAGAATAGTTTATCTGCATTAGGCACTTTTTCGCACAGGATTTGATGCTTTAATGACATGTTGAAAACTTTATCGAATGACGTAAGAAATTCTGATAATTTTATTATATGTTTGGTCGCAGGATAGCGATTAACAGTATCTTTTGATTCTGCAATCAGCATCGATAAGATTGTCATATAATCAAAAAACAACTGTTGCTGATCATCTTTTTTAGTGTTGTTTATTTTATAATTCAACTCTTTGGCATTCTTCTGCATCTTATCTAGCCGGTCTTGGTCTGACTTGTCCTTTTTTATCTTTTTGAGCAGACGGTGTGCTGTTTTGATACAGTCGTAAATCAATGCATTGTTAGTTGGATAATGTACATCGGTTTGAATATTGGTAGTATCCGAACTTAAGGCTTTTCCGTCTTCAATACCCTCAGATATTGCTAACATATTGACAATCTTTATTATATGCAGGATTGTATCCTCTTTGATAGCAGAGATAAACTTCTGCATTGCACTAAAGCTATAATAATGATCATCTTCCAATCGAAGAAAATGAAAACATACTTTAGAATCATACATATGTTTTTCCAAATCACGATATGTTAATTTTTCAATACTCATATAAATTGCTGCTCGCAGGACTGTTTCTACGCTAGGAGAATCTTGACGACCTTTGCCGTTATTTTTTACAAGCTTTAGAACATCTTTCCCGACTTCTGTGACCATTTCGGGGTGCTTTTCAATAAAAATGTCAAAAAGTGCTAACTCGGGACTATACGCCCAGATTGGTTCATCAAATCGCAGCTTTAATTCGGTGTGTAGCTCCATAATTTCATTGTTTAATTATGGTGCTAAGATACTAAATATTAATGTCATAACAAAACTTTTCAAACACTTTTTTCATTTATATACAGACTCTAAATAGTCGGTAGTAAGTCGGGAGTGAGTAGTCGGTAAGTCATTGATAAGTAGCTGTGGTATCACTTTGTGGGACAGATTTTATTTTATTACATCGCTTAAATATTACCCCTTTAATAGAAAAGTCCGCTACCATTAAACCTCCAGTATTTATTTTTTTTAAGTTATTACAAGAAATAAATCTCAATAAGTATGAAGTGCTTATACCATTTTTTGTGTGATGAATAAAACGTTTTTGTGTCTCGTTCCCCAACAACAAAAAGGTTAGCAGGTCCAATAGTCGCAAGCTCCATTTGAAAAGTTCCGGGTTTCTGTCTTTTGTCCTTTGACCTTTGACCTTTTTCCTGAAAAAGAAAACCTAAATAGTTCTTTTTTTAGCATACCCTACTAATCCCCATCCTATAGTAACCATAAGTTGATTCCCTTTTAATTCAGGAATGCTCGTAGAAGGCATTAAATACGTTAACCGTAACCGGATGCATTGATAACTGTATTCATTTATCAGATTCAGAATGGCTCTTTTGTTCCTGATTTTGAAATCACAATTCAACCCAGTCTGATAACAAAATGAGGATAATTCTTTATCTTTTAATTGAGGGAGTTTATCCTGATCGTTTTGAATAGGATCGCAAAAATATTCGCTGATTCCGGCAAATGGCATCAATGTTATTCGCTTATTATTTAAAGTTTCATACCCTAAACTAATTTCAGGGTCAAGATACGTGACTGATGACCGTGCAGGCAAAATGGCTGTGGGCGAAAAATAAAAATCCTTTTTCGTGGTTGTTCCTATCACATTTACACGGGTAAACAATGCAAGTTTTTTATGATGAAAATCACATCCAATGCCAGCACTATATCCGTCATCGACATACTTGCTTTTTAATCCTGCATTTGCATATCCTATTGAGAAATCCATTCCAAAACCCCATTCGGAAGGTCCGACGACCAGACGGATATAATTCCTGACATAATGTTCGTACCGGGAATGTGGATAAGCAACAAGAAACGAATCGCATTTTAAGTTGATTCCGTTTTGTATTTTCGCTTTTACTTCCGGAGTATTTATCTGATAATTATCGCTGAAAATATCGTTTAAAATCAATGTCAACATTTTTTTATCCTCCCCTGAAAGTGTAGATTTATCGATGTTTTTGATTATTTTATGTAAATACAAAAAAGAATTGTCTGCCAGTTTTTGGCTGAGCAATTCTGTATTTGGCATTACAGGCTTTTTTCTTCTAACGGATGGGTTTAATACAGAAATGGAATCAACCCGCAAAATTTCTTTCAAAGAATAAGTATAATTTTTAGTCAATGCTCCCAGGTATATTTGTTCGAAGGAATTAAAAACAGCAAAATCATCGTTAGCCACTTTATTGTTTAAAAAGAGATATGCTTCATTCACTTTATCTATATCGCCGGAGACATAACTATCCAATAGTAAATTACGACCACGTGAAATAATATCTGATTTTGAAAGCTTGTTATTTTTTATAGAACTGGCAATATCTTGTGAGGAAACGAATGTCGAAAAGCAACCAAAAATAAGCAGGAGTGAAATGATTTGTTTTCTCATTGAAAATTCATTATTTTTTTTAAATATAAAACGAAATATAGGCAGTGCAAATGTAACAATTTGATTCTAATTAGCACGAATTAAAATCCGGTAGTTTAAATAAAATTGTATAATAATTCAATCTAATAAAGGGCTTATGTGCTTTTCTGAGTATCCTTCATCCGGTTAAAACGAAACTCATAATCTATTGGACACTTTTTTTTTATTGAACAAAATTGTATAAAATCAACTTAATACTATAACATGATCCGGTAACCTGTACCGAATACTGTTGTCAGCCACAGGCCAAAAAACCGGTCGTATACCTGATAAACATTGTTTTCGGAAGTGATAATTTCTTTTTCCAACAGCTGTTTAATCGCCGATTGAACAGAACTTGACGAAAGCAATCCGTGTTTCTTTATAAATGTTGAGGAAGTAACGGCAGATGCTTTTCCTTCTTTCGCAATAGCATATAATATTTCCTTTTGCCGTTCTGTCAGGAATGATAACGTGCCTTCAAAGAGATGTTCGTACGCTGCAATTCTGTTTTTTACAGACTCCCGGATGATTTCCAACGTGCAGGTTTCTTTCGGTTTGATTAAAATATACAATTCGTTGAATATATTTTGCATATACCAGGTGTGACCTTCAAAAAGCCGGTAAACTGACTTTACCAGATCTTTCGAAATTACTTTATGATCATTGCTGAAGTGTTTTCTGACAAAGTCGATATATACAGACTCTTTTATGGCATTCAATTGTAAAAGACTGACACTTTGGTAGAATGGACGTGCTGCACTGAAGAAAATGTTTTGCATGATATGGCGTTGGCTTCCTGCAAATATAAACGATGAGTTCGTGCAATGCTGAATATGAGTTCTTAATACTGCTTCGATATTATGTTCGGAATAACCGGCAATCTGTTGAAATTCGTCAATCGCAACAATACAAGGCTTATTGGCCCTTTCCAGGTAGTTGAATATCTGCTCAAGACTAAATGCGGGTTCTGTGATTTCGCCTATGCCAATATCAAAAGTGGGCATTCCTGTTAGTTTGTCCAGTTTAAAAGCAGGTCGAAGAGAACTAATAATGGAGAAAAAGCCATCTATAAATTTAGTGCCACCCGGTTTTAATGTTTCAAAGATTTCCTTCCCCAGTTTGAAAACAAATTCTTTGAGATTATTTGTTGCATAGATGTCAATAAAAAAACAATAATATTTCTGACTTATATCAACATGGTGAAAACAATGTTGAATTAAACCTGTCTTTCCCATCCTTCGGGGTGAAATGATGGCCAGATTATTTCCGTTTGTGATAGTCTTTATTAATTCTAATGATTCTTTCTCCCTATCACAAAAATAATCGTCGGATACATAGCCACTTGTAATAAATGGATTGGATATCTCTCTCATTGCGATTGAATTTGATACAAAGATATAATTTACTTTGAATTATTGAATATCAATTATTGAAATTTAATTATTGAAATTCAATAAAAATAATAAATATGCATTTAAATCATTCAATCAGAATAGAATACTATATCATTTTCTCTTTTAAAAATTGTCCGGTATAGGACTCTTTACAATTTATTATTTCTTCGGGAGTACCTTCAAATACCACATTACCACCCATATCACCACCTTCGGGACCAATATCGATAATATGATCGGCACATTTTATGATTTCCAGGTTGTGCTCGATAATAATCACGGTATGTCCTTTCAGGATCAACGCATCAAAGGCTTTCAACAATGTTTTAATATCGTGGAAGTGTAAACCCGTAGTGGGTTCATCGAAAACAAATATGGTTGGTTCGGGCTTTTCGTTTGCTAAAAATGACGCCAGTTTTACGCGTTGGCTTTCACCTCCCGAAAGGGTGCTGGATGATTGTCCAAGTTTCACATATCCTACACCTACATCCTGCAATGGTTTCAGTCGTTTAACAATCTTTTTTTCAGTGTTCCCTGTACTTTGGGAGAAAAATTCGATAGCCTGGTTCACTGTCATTTCCAATACATCAAATATATTGGCATCTTTGTAAGTTACATCCAGAATGTCCTGTTTAAACCTTTTGCCATGACAATGTTCACATTCGAGTACCAGATCGGCCATAAATTGCATTTCAACGGTTACGGTTCCTTCGCCCTGGCATTCTTCGCATCGTCCGCCTTCGGTATTGAAGGAGAAATGCGAAGCCGTGTAGTTCATTTGTTTGGAAAGTTGCTGGTCGGCATACAGTTTACGAATTTCATCATAGGCTTTAATATAGGTGACAGGGTTCGATCGTGATGAACGGCCTATCGGGTTTTGATCAACAAATTCAATGTCTTTTGCTAGGTGCATGCTCCCTTTTAAGGTGCCGAATTGTCCTGTACGATCGGCAATTCCCCCGTAATGTTTTTTCAAGGCCGTATAAAATACATTACGAACGAGTGATGATTTTCCGGAACCACTGACACCTGTTACTACTGTCATGATATTTAGAGGAAACTTTACATCTATCCCTTTCAGGTTGTTCTCACGGGCGCCAATTACTTCAATATAGTTATTCCATTTTCGACGATGCACCGGAACATCTATTTTTTCAAGTCCAAGTAAATATTTCAAGGTATATGAATTCTCAATTTCAGGAGATAGCGCTTTATTGTTGCTGAATTTTGTCAGGTCAGGTACTCCCTGAAATACCAGTTTACCACCTAATCTGCCTGCATTCGGACCGATATCAATCAGGTAATCGGCTGCACGCATTATTTCTTCATCATGTTCCACAACTACTACCGTATTTCCCAAATCGCGCAATTGTTTCAATACCTTTATCAGCAAATGGGTGTCGCGTGAATGCAATCCAATGCTAGGTTCGTCCAGAATATAAAGAGACCCAACCAAACTGCTTCCCAGTGAAGTTGCCAGATTAATACGTTGGCTTTCACCTCCGGAAAGAGAATTTGATAAACGGTTAAGTGTCAGATAGCCGAGACCTACATCGAGCAAAAAGTGAATGCGGTTATTGATTTCTATCAGTAGCCGTTTTGCTATAGCAGTATCTTCTTCATCTAAATTTATGTTTTCAAAATAGTTATTCAGGATAGTTATAGGTAAAAGTACTAATTCAGTAATTGATTTGCCATCAATACGAATGTATGACGCTTCTTTTTTTAAGCGGCTACCATTACATTCGGGACAGACTGTTTTTCCCCTGTAACGGGCAAGCATAACACGGTACTGAATTTTATACTGATTTGATTCCAGATGTTTAAAGAATGCATTAAGGCCTTCAAAATAGCTGTTTCCCGTCCATAGAAGTTGACGTTGTTCTCCGTTCAGTTCATAATAAGGTTTGTGAACAGGGAAATTGAATTTTGAAGCGGAATGAATAAGCTGGTTTTTCCATTCACTCATCACTTCACCTTTCCAGCAAACCACTGCATCTTCGTAAACAGAAAGATTTTTGTTTGGTACTACCAGGTCTTCGTCAATGCCAATCACCCGTCCGAATCCTTCACAAGTCGGGCAAGCTCCTATTGGACTGTTAAAGCTGAAAGTATGAACAGTAGGTGTTTCAAATGTCATTCCATCAGCATCAAACTTCTTAGAGAAATAAAGTGTTTTGGTTTCGTTATCTAGGATAATTTTCAGCACACAAGCATCATTCCCTTCCAAAAAAGCCGTTTCGATGGAATCTGTCAACCGGCTTATGGCAGATTGAGTATGTTCAACAACCAACCGGTCGATCAATAAATAGACTTCTTCATTTTTCTTTTTGGCAGTTTGTTTGATAAATTCTGAAATCTGCAATGTGTCGCCATTTATTACCACCCTGCTGAACCCTTGTAATTGAAGGCTGGTAAGCTTTTCAATCAGTGTTGTGTCGGCAGTAGGTATTACGGGAGCCAATACCATTATTTTTGTATCGTCGACAAAGCTCATAGCTGCATCGATTACATCCTGGGTATCATCTTTTTTGACTAAATCACCTGATATGGGAGAGTACGTTTTGCCTATTCTCGCAAAAAGAAGTTTGATATATTCGTAGATTTCAGTTGAAGTGCCCACTGTAGAGCGGGGATTCCGTGTATTTACTTTCTGTTCGATGGCAATGGCAGGTGGAATGCCTTTAATATAATCCACTTCGGGTTTACTCATTCGTCCCAGAAACTGGCGGGCATATGAGGATAGACTTTCAACATAACGCCGCTGGCCTTCGGCATACAAAGTGTCGAAAGCAAGGGATGATTTCCCTGAACCGGAGAGCCCTGTAATTACAACTAAATTATTACGTGGAATTTCGACATCTATATTTTTAAGGTTGTGAACCCTGGCGCCTTTTATTAGAATATTTCCCTGTTTGGACATATGTTTAACTGATACATAATTAATACTATGAAGTTTGTAATTACAGGAGAAAATGATCTGCAGAAATAACTGCCGGTAATTTAAACCCATTAGACCACAAACTGTTTTTTACAACCTGCAAAGATACAGCATTTGGAATGAATAATCAGAACGAACAATTAATAATCATTGTTACAGCTCGTATTATTATATAAATACAGACTTATAAATGTATAAATATACTTTAATGTGCTATATTAATGTTAATATACAGTTAAAACAGAATAAATATGATAGAAACTCTGTGTTTATACAGAAAAAAGGGTTATCTTTGCGGGAAATCTAAATAATTATGCATTTATGAAGAATAAACGAAACCGTTTACAGATTATCTCGGAAATTCTTCGGTCGACCGTTGTAGGAAGTCAGGAGGAATTACTTAAATTATTGTTAGAGCGACAGTGTGATGTAACTCAGGCAACATTATCGCGTGATTTAAAATTGCTGAAGGTAGCAAAAACGCCCTTATCGAATGGAGCATATAAGTATATCCTGCCTTCATACAATAAACCGATAACAAATACGGGCACGGGTAATACCCTGATAGCGCACGGAGCAGTTTTAAGTCTGGAATTTTCGGGACAGTTGGGAGTCGTGAAGACAAAACCGGGTTATGCCAGTGCAATTGCATGGGACATCGACAACAAAGCGACAGAGCATGTGTTGGGAACGATAGCCGGAGACGATACCATTTTAGTGATTCCCCGTGAAGGAATTACCCGTGAAGATATTCTCGAGATGATGAATATCACTTTTTCCGAAAAGGAATAATTGAAAATTATTTGCTGAGTACATACAATTTCTATATCTTTGCTGCCTTTTTTATAAAGCTTATTGAATGTTGTGATAATTTAATTCATAAGCTAAGGGTGGAAAAAGGAAGTTGTAAACTTTGGAATAGAGTTACTTTCTAATTTATAAAGAACTCAATTAAATTGAAAATGGATAAAGAAATAGCCGTTGAAGAGATAACGGTACAGATTGCAGATGAGCGTTTTCTAGGATATGTTGATACAATTTTGACCACCATTGCAGATGCGGCCAAGGTTCGCGGAACAGGAATAGCCAGACGCTCGCCCGAGTATGTAGAGCAAAAAATGAAAGAAGGAAAAGCAATAATTGCTTTAGCCGGAGAAGAATTTGCAGGATTTTGCTATATTGAAACATGGGGAAATAAAAAATTTGTTGCTAATTCGGGATTAATCGTTGTCGATAAATATCGTGGACATGGACTTGCAAAACGTATTAAACGAAAAGCATTCGAACTTTCACGCCAACGATACCCTGATGCAAAAATATTTGGACTGACAACCGGTTTAGCAGTTATGAAAATTAACTCCGAATTAGGCTATAAACCGGTTACTTTCTCCGAACTGACGAATGATGAGGCTTTTTGGAAAGGATGTCACAGTTGTGTTAACTATGATATTTTACAACGGACGGAACGCAAACATTGTTTGTGTACGGGTATGCTTTATGATCCGGCTGTTGAGGAGAAAAAAGTTGATTAGTTGATCGGCTAAATGGTTGATTAGTTAAATAAGTAAATAAGTAAAACGGGTTCTTTAAAATCAATAATAGTTATTTGTGATTTTTAAAAAGGAACCAAATCCTTTAAAAAAAAGAAAATGAAAGAAAAAGTAGTTTTAGCATTTAGTGGCGGACTTGATACTTCGTTTTGTGCAAAATATTTGTCAGAAGATAAAGGGTATGACGTATATACAGCCGTCGCAAATACTGGAGGATTCAGTGATGAGGATTTAAAAGTTATTGAGAATAAAGCATATCGGCTTGGAGCAGTTAGTCATGTTGCCCTGGATGTGACACAGGAATATTATGAAAAGAGCATTAAATATATGGTCTTTGGGAATGTCCTTCGTAATGGGACTTATCCTATATCTGTCAGTTCGGAACGTATTTTTCAGGCAATAGCCATTATTAATTATGCCAAAGAGATTGGAGCCGATTATGTGGCGCATGGAAGTACAGGAGCCGGAAACGATCAGGTACGTTTCGATCTGACATTTGACGTATTGGCACCCGAAATTAAAATTCTGACTCCAACCCGTGATCTGGTTTTAACCCGTGAGTACGAAATCAATTATTTGAAGTCACATGGATTTGAAGCTGATTTTAAAAAAATGGAATATTCTATCAATAAGGGTTTGTGGGGAACCAGTATTGGAGGGAAAGAAACATTGAAATCAGAACAAACGCTACCCGAAGAAGCCTATCCAAGTCAGGTTGAAAAACAAGGAGAAGAGTTAGTCACAATCGATTTTGAAGAAGGTGAGATTTGTGCCGTGAATGGACAAAAAAATGCAAATAAAGTTATTTTAATCAATCAGTTGGAAGATATTGCCGGCAAATTCGGGATAGGACGTGATATGCATATCGGGGATACGATTATTGGTATAAAAGGGAGAGTAGGATTTGAAGCTGCTGCACCTTTACTCATTATCAATTCACATAAAATGCTTGAAAAGCATACCCTTACAAAATGGCAACAATACTGGAAAGACCAATTGGGAAACTGGTACGGCATGTTTCTGCACGAAGCTCAATACCTCGAACCTGTTATGCGTGACATTGAACAGTTCCTGCAAAGTTCACAAAAGAATGTAACCGGAACCGTTATTGTCAAACTACGGCCTTACGGATATACGCTTGTAGGTGTTGAAAGCACATTTGATCTGATGAAAACCGATTTCGGTGAATACGGTGAAATAAATCGTGCCTGGAGTGCTGATGATGTGAAAGGTTTTACTAAAATACTGGGTAATCAAATGAAGATTTTTTACAACGTTCAAAAACGTAACGAAAAATAAAGTGATACAATAAAACTAAAAATGAAAATAAAGCCTCTGCTGAAAAGCAGAGGCTTTATTTTCTTAACTAACTGTTTGTCACTACATTTTGATAATCAAAATTTAAATAGTACTTTTGCAAACTCATTTAATTGAATCAAATTGAAAACCAAATAGTTAATGATTTCCTTCTTGAACAGGAATCTGTTGACTATAGATGGTAAATTGTTAATTTCTTAAATTATAAATTATTTTATGGCTACTACAGCAGATATTAAAAATGGAATGTGCCTTGATATTGACGGTCAATATTTAGTTATTACAGAGTTTCTTCATGTTAAACCTGGAAAGGGACCTGCTTTTGTCCGCACTAAAATGAAAAATGTAATTACCGGAAGAACGATTGAGAAAACGTTTAATTCCGGAGTACGAATTGAGGAAGTGCGTATTGAACGTCGCGAATTCCAGTATCTTTACAAAGATGATATGGGGTATAACTTTATGAATAATGAATCATTCGAACAGGTTTCTATTGATAAAAATATAATTAACGGTGTTGATTTTTTGAAAGAAGGTATGATTTGCGAAGTAGTCATTCATGCTCATTCGGAAACGATATTATTTGTTGATCTTCCTGTTCAGGTAGCACTTTTGGTTACTTATACCGAACCCGGATTAAAAGGGGACACTGCTACCAATGCAACAAAACCTGCAACTGTTGAATCGGGCGCTATTGTTAGGGTTCCTTTGTTTATTAACGAAGGTGAAACTATCCGGGTGGATACACGCAATGGAGCCTATATTGAACGTGTGAAAGTATAGTATTTACGAAATAACTGTATAATTATATAAATCCTGCTGACAATTGTGTTTGCAGGATTTTTTATAAATATAAAGTCAATATATGCTTTTTTTTTACGTAATTTGCATTCAAATTGACAATTTCCACTTTGTTAAAATAAGTAACAACTAAAACATGGAACCTCAATAGACCACAAAACATATAACCACATTAGACACAATAGGTCACAATAGAAGTACACAATGGAAGAACACAATGGAAGAACACAATAAAAGAATATATTAAAAGAACACATTAAAAGAACACAATAGATTTAACCACAAGAGTTTATTTGCAATTTAATACAATTGTACACATAACAGAATAAAAAGAGCAAAATAGATAAATGCCTAACGCATTTTAAGACAACAAACTAAAACAGAGTACTAAAAGCTATATTTCTAATTCCCATTGTGACCTATTGTGTCTAATGTGGTTACGTATTTTTTGAGTTTGTGTCCTATTAGGGTTTGGTTTTTAATCAGATAAAGTAAAACTTAAAATAAATTTATGAGAAAAAGGATTCAAAGTTTTGGATATGCTTTCAGGGGAATAAAAACTGTGTTTTTATCGGAAATAAATATGAAAATTCACATCTTTATCACTGTTTTGGTAGTCATATGCGGTTTTGTTTTTACGATCAGTTTAACAGAATGGATGTTCTGCTTGCTATGTATCGCCATTGTTACAGGGGCCGAAATGATGAATACTGCCATCGAAAATGTTGTCGATTTAGCTTCTCCCGAACAGCATCCATTAGCCGGGAAAGCAAAAGATATTGCTGCCGGTGCAGTGTTACTATGTGCCATCATCTCCGTTATTATCGGGTTAATTATCTTTATCCCGAAAGTGTTGCATTTTATTGCTCCCTGAATTCATAATAGTGGCTTTTAATTTTCAATAGTTCATGTCGGTTAAGACTTAAATATTAGTTTAAACTTCCTGCCGGTTAACGGGAATCAAAAAGGGTCTTTATGAAATTATATCCATTTGTTGACTTTATTAATCTGATGTTTCCTGACGTGTGTGTTGTCTGTGGTATTGCTTTGCAGAAAAACGAACATCAACTCTGTCTTTCATGTCTTTATGATATTCCAAAAACGAATTATCATTTAATTGATGAAAATCCAATTGAGAAAAGATTCTGGGGTAAAGTCCCTGTTCATCGGGCAACTTCGTATTTCTTTTTTGAAAAAGGATCACCTTTTCAAAAGTTATTACATATTCTGAAATATAAGGGAAATAAAGAAATTGGTGAGTTGATGGGAAAATATGCTGCCATTGATTTATTGGATTCTCCTGATTTTACTTCAATTGATATTATCATCCCCGTCCCACTTCATCCAGCAAAATACAAATCAAGAGGCTATAATCAAAGTGAATGGATTGGAAAAGGAATCTCTTCAATTCTTCATATACCACAGGATACTTCTACTTTAATAAGGGTTCGTGAAAACGATTCTCAAACAAGGAAGACTGTCTTTGAGCGGTATAAAAATACGGAAGGGATATTTAAAATAAACGATAATACACTTCTTGAAGGCAAACATGTCTTGTTGGTGGATGATGTACTGACAACCGGCTCTACACTGGAAGCATGTGTCCGCGCTTTACTCGAAACGAAAGGGATTAAAATCAGTATTTTTACACTTGCAGTGGCATAAAAATATAAATTATAAGAATAGTAATAATTGAAAATCCCTATCCTATTTCTTGTATTTAACCAATAGAACATTGTATTCTTCCTGGTACTTATGTCCTTCCAATACTCTTTTATTAAAACTGAATTACCTTTGGTTTTGTTCTCCATTATTTTGTAATCCGATTTTTATACAGTTATTATCATAATTCATTAGATAACTTTTACCCCTTAAAGAATAGTGCATGCTGAATCATGAATTTCTAAATAACTCCACTATACAAAACTTTCACTTCTAAATACAAATAATTAACAAGATTTCCTTTGTTATAGGGCATTGTATACAGTCTTAAATGAAAACAAATTTGTACTTTTGCGAGGTTAAGTTTAAAATCTGTTCATGTCAACGTACTTTCGTAATTGTGTATACCTGATTTGCTGTATATTTATGTACAGTTGTTCGCTTATGCCCAGTGAGATAAAAACAGCTGAACGGATTATGGAATCTGACCCTGACTCTGCCTTGCATATACTCCAACATATGCACACCGATAAATTAATGATGTCTTCCTCCGACAGGGCTTTGTATGGATTATTGCTTTTTCAGGCCCTTGATAAAAATAATAAACCGTTAAAACCTGATTCAGTTATTAATTATTCAGTTAATTACTATCAGAGTGTGAATGATAAACCCCATTTGGCTATTGGCTATTTTTTTAAAGCACAATTGTATAAAAAGGCTCAACGGTTTGAAGATGCAACTTTATTATATCTTAAAGCACTTGATTTAATCCAGAACAACAAGGAAAATGTTTTGCTAGGGGAAATCTATTCTGATATGGGCGACATTTGTACCATTCAAAAAGAGTATAATGAGTCATTAATTAAGTATCAGCAATCAATAAAATGTTTTAATAGCGCAGGCAAAAAAACAGAATCGAGTTATCGGATTATATCCGTTGGTAAAATATATCATTTTCTGAAACAATACAAAAAGGCACAACAGTATTATAAACAAGCTATTTCTCAAACTACTGATTCATTATTGCATGGTACAGCTTATCAGGAGATTGGTATTAATTATTATTGGGCAAAGCAATATGATTCTGCACAGTTTTTCTTGCGGAAAAGTCTCAAATATCCTTACAAAGGGACAAACTATGCCATCAGGTACTATAATTTAGCTGACTTATTTTTTGATACACATCAAATCGATTCAGCTTTTCAATATGCCGGTTTAGCATTAAAATATCCTTCCACTTTTTTTACCCAACGGGATTGTTACCGGATTTTAGCAAATTCTGAATATAACCGTAAGGATTTCATAAAAATGGCATTTTACATGTCAAAATATCAGGATTGTTCTGATTCGGTTCGAAAAATAGAAACTCAAACCAAAACAACAGTACTGGAAGATTTGCATCAAACGAATGGTGCCATTAGTAAATCCAGACATTCATTAATTGTACTAGGTTGTACTATTCCGCTTATTATTTTGATTAGTCTTTTTACCGTTTATCGTTTACGGAAAAGAAGTAAAGGGAAAGAAAAACAACTGGAAGAAGCAGAAGGACACCTTGAAGAAGCTTTTGTACAACTCACAGAAAAGAAGAACTTATTTATTGACAGTCTGATGCATCAATTGCAGGAAACACGAGCTTCACAGGCAGTAGCTTATAAAAAAGCATCTATTCCACAGAAGGAACAAATGGACAAGGAATTGTATAATAATTGTCTTCATATAAATGATTGGGAAGCTTTTAAAAGGCTAATGAATAAAACGTTCAATAATCTAATTACTACATTGGAAAGTGATTATTCCGATCTAACGCGTAAGGACTTAATATGGTGTTGCCTTTTTTTATTGGATATTCCAAATCAGGATATGGCATTAATTCTAGATAGCCAACCAGGAAGCTTATACAAATTAAAATCCCGTTTGACTCAAAAAATGAATTTGAAATCGAACAAAGATCTCGATCGTTTATTAATAGAGAAATCTGCCCGCAAGTAATTCTTATTTATATCAATTTCATTAATTGGGGGGGGGGGGGGGGGGGGGGGGGGGTGGGGGGGGGGGGGGGGGGGGGGGGGGGGGGGGGGGGGGGGGGGGGGGGGG
>Ga0302288_1001211_pt1 | contig 17215 bp, 18 predicted proteins | sample III_Fen_N1_1_FD_194549 | JGI IMG/M metagenome (GOLD analysis project Ga0302288, IMG submission 194549) | Peat permafrost microbial communities from Stordalen Mire near Abisko, Sweden - III_Fen_N1_1 | ecosystem: Environmental > Terrestrial > Soil > Wetlands > Permafrost | place: Sweden: Abisko...
TATTCAAAATATTATATTATAATAATAATTTTTTTTCAAATTATCTTCCGTTATCGCCTTAAAAATAAAAATCGTAATTTAATATCATCATACATGCATTAACAAAAAATAGAGACACTTTCGTGTCTCTATTTTCGGAAGATTTGCACCAACAGATGTGACCTACTAACTAAATAACTGAGCTTACCGAACTGAACTTTTTAACTTGATCGGTCACATATAATGATCTTGTGCTGTATCACTTGATCTTCCTACCATCTAGTATGACTAGTGATTGCGCTTGCGTCAATAGCTTAATCACATTATTTACCATTAGCGCATGGATAAAATATATACGAAAAATCAATCCGTACAATTGACTTATATAAATAAGCATTATATAATATAAATATACCTTAGTTTAGTACCTTAATTCTTTGGCTTATCTTACGAAATTTCAAAATACATTTGGAAGGGTTGATATATGTGCAAATGCAATTCCCTAATCTCGAAGAGTTACTAGCTTTTATTGATTATTCATTTCAATACCGCTACGCGAACAGCGGTATCAGCAGTGACGACACACCGATCGGTAACGCACCATCATTCATATTCAAACCCGTGGAGAAAAAATGGAAACGCTGGAGATACGAAGACCGCTTTTACGGCGATAAATTATTTGCCGGCAATATTCAAATTTTCTTCGATAGCAAATGCGTTTGGTATATGGACGTCCAAGGCAAGTGCCTGTCGGACAATCCAGAAATCATCAAGATGATTTACGATTGCCTCGGCGAAGCACTTAAAATGGCGCCTCCAGCATTCCCCTTCCGCGGTCCATCGGCCTTTATCGCCTCAAACGGTTTTCGTTACGCAAACCTCGGTCACGGCAATGTCAAAAAATGCTACGGACAGGAATCAATCAAGAACAAAAATGACGACTGGCTTTACGAAGTCAATTGGCGCGGCGGCATAATAGAGTGAGTTTAAGCCAAAATCAAAAGGGTCGTCCATTCTTGGACGGCCCTTTAAAATGTCAAAAAACTAATTTTTTATTTTATCTATCAATTGTTTAAAATATTCCGAAACGCTTCGGCCGGTCTGGCTCTTAGAATCTCCAAATTGCGTTTCGTTCATAAATGCAATTTCATCGCCATCGTCGCCAGCGCTGAATTCCATAATTTCCGGTTTTATTTCAAATACCAACCTCACCTGCCATAAATCATGAGCCTTGAGATAAGTCGGTCCATCGATATCGATAATTTTATAGCTGAAATCTCCAACCAAATTAACCTCTTCTTTTAATTCACGCGCCAGCGCCATTTTAATATCTTCACCATGGTCCATTCCGCCGCCAGGCAAATCCCACCAATCTCGTCCGGCTTCTTTAACGACGAGAAAATCACCCTTTTCGTTTTGGATAAATGCTTTCAACGATATTCTATATAAATAGTCCGTTCGTCGATTTGACGATTCGATATTTTGAATAACACCTTTAGATATATATTGCGTCATAATTAAAATAATACACCAACTAGACTGTTACTCTTCGAATATTTTCTGTAATATTTGAAATTATTTGATAACTAAATAGACCGAACTTGTCACAGATTTTTTCAATTGAATTGACTTGTGTTGAATCACTACTAACTATAGTTACTTCGTCGCCAACCGATAGTTTAGAGTTAACTAAATCTATCATCGTATGATTCATACAGACACGACCGATAATCGGCAATTCATAGCCCGGTACCGTCACAACGCCGCGATTACTAAGTTCCCGCGGCACCCCTTCGTAGTAACCTAATGGCAATATTCCAATTCGCATGGCCTTATCGGCCGTAAATATTCCGTTATAGCTAACCCTATCGCCAACTTTTAAATCAATTATTTTAATGATCGTACTTTTTAATTCCATCACAGGCTTTAAATTTTCAAAATACCGCATATTCTTATTTCGCTTTTCTAGCGGGCTAATCCCGTATATGCCAATACCCAGCCTAATAGAGTTAGCAAAATCACTCTTCGCAACTACGCTCCCCGCCGTCTGGGCGATGTGAATATATTTTGGCGAAAAACCAGCATCAAAAATTGTTTTTACTAACGAATCAAAAAGCTTAACTTGTTTTTTGGTAAATGATTCATTATCATTATCCGCATCGGCCAAATGCGACATTATGCCTTCAAGATGAAGTTTAGGATATTTCTTTAAAACAATTAAATACTCATCAAGCTCATCCGCCCGCAGGCCCAAACGGTTCATACCTGTATTTAATTCGACATGAATATTCACCTTTTTGCCCAACAAAGCTAACGCAGCGAGGCTGCTGGTATCTTGCACTACAAATGAACATTTTTTCGTATCAACTTTTGAATAGTTATCCGACTTAATGTAACCTAAAACTAAAATACGATGTTTAGTGATTTCTCTGATTTTTACAGCTTCAAAATAGCCGTCGACAGCGATAAGATCACATTCAGCTGAATTCAGTATCTCAGCAACCTGTTTTATACCGTGTCCATAAGCATTTGATTTTAAAACCGGGATAACGCCAATTTTTGGATTTAGGCTCTTAAAATAATTGAAGTTACTCAACAAATTATCCCGACTTATCTCGATTCTATTTAAAGTTTGAAATCTATTATCCGATAATCTTTTTAGTATTTTTACCAGTCGGTTTTTTATCATGTATCTATTATAACCATAATTTAACCGTGGCCACTTTATGTTATAGTTTAAAACAGGTTTATGAAAAAAGTAATCAAATACGCAGTTATGACAATCCTGATTTCCGCGATATTGCTATTGTCATGGTTTATCATAAATAACCTTGGCTCACTAAAATCCAAACTACTTATAATGTTAATGATTGGCGTAGGAATATTAGTAAAGATATTCTATCCAAAGCTCACTAAAATATTTGGCCACAGAATAGTAAAAATCATCAAACATCGGCACTTTTCGGCAATATTTATTTTTAGCATATTATTATTGGCGATAATTTTACGCTTTGGTTTTTATTTTGCATATTCCTACATGCCCTTCTCGGACCCAGCAACATTTTTGGGCCAAGCCCAATCAATAGCAAGCGGAAGCGGACTTTTTCACAATACTTACGTCGCCTTTTTCCCATATCTTGCGGCATATAGTAATCTACTAGGCGTTGCCATCAAAATAATTAGTAATCCATGGTTGGCTATAATAATCTTAAACACTATTTTCGATATAGCTGCCGCATTTATCGCTATGATTCTTGTCAAAAAGATATCGCCTGCCGGTTCAAAAAAACCGCTTGTCGCATTAACCCTATGGCTATTAAATCCATTTAATATCATATTTTCCGTAATGTCATTACCGATTATCGTAGTTAACTTTTTCATAATATTAACGATATTTTTAGCCTACATTTTGTCACGAAAAATTCTTTCCAACAAAATAACACCGATATTAATATTTTCCATATTACTAGGTCTAGCTATCGGTTACGGCAATTGCTACCGACCGATATTTATCGTCGCCTTAATTGCGATCTTGATCTTTTTAGCTTACTTAGTTTTAACAAATAAAAGGACTTCAAAAATATTAATACTAGCTGCTATCAGCTCGATAATTATAATCGTGACATATTTTGGCGTACAATCCCTAAACGTCGCGTTCGTGTCAAATCAGACAGGATTAAATGTCTCGACAAATGCGGGCGGCTGGAGTGTTTTCGTTGGAGCTAATAATAAATCCAATGGCAGCTGGAACGTCGAAGATGATACATATTTGCATAATATTTTGAAATATGACCGCGTTAGCAGTTATGACCAAATTCAAACACGCCTTACTAAAGAAGGGGCTGATCGCTATAAAAGCTATGGATTAGTCGGCTCAATAAGCTTGATGATAAAAAAGCTATCGGTATTCGCGGGCGGACAGATTTCTGTATCCGATATCGAAGCGTCAGTAATCGGATATGAAGGTTCTGCTACGGCTATGATATTTAGTCTGTATATTCTGGTGTATATTTTTATAATTTTCATTGCCGGAGCGCGATACGTATACTTATCGTTAAAGGACGCTACCTCCGGGGCTGAAATCAAACCAATTATCATATTCGTAATATTATTAGCCCTCGGCTTCTTCTTTTCCGATATGTTTGTCGAATCTAAAGAGCGCTACGCCCAAATCATGTATCCTTTGTTTATAATACTTGCAGCCATTAGCACAAAATCGAACCAATAAATACCTTAGCGATAGATATTGCCAAAATTACTAAAATATATTATTCTATGCTTGCTGATATATGTAATAAAGGAGTGGTGCGATATAGAACCGGTTCTATATAAGCGAAGCATGACCCCAGACGCGGAGATAGATATCATTAAAGCAAGTTGGGCTCAAAGAATGGGATGCTCAATCAATCAGATAAAGATACCTGTCTCTGAGATTACCGATGACCAAGGCAAGCTCGACCAAGAAAAAATATTAAACTTGATTGATGCAAAACATTATGAAGGGCACGGAAGCTACGGCTACGGCTATCACGCCGGACCCGGCATCAGACGCCTAGTCGAGCTACTCATGGAAGAGCGTGACGAAGAAATTTCTCGCCTCAAGCAGCAGCTAAACGAAGCTACATCATAACGCCACATCTCAGCGCAAGGAGCCGATATAAATCGGCTCCTTTTCAAATCACCTAGATTATGACGATCGTCGACTACCTAACCTATCAATAATAAATACGATAAGTGCAATTATAATAAGTATATGGATTAGCCCACCACCTATACTTAGACTAAAGCCCAGCAACCAAAGAACCACTAGCACTGCTGCGATTGTTAATAACATATAGCTAACTCCTTATTTTTATAGAACTAATACATTTTTACATTTAGTAAAATATATTGTCTCGTAACTCTATTATAGGCCTCTTTAAAGATAAATCCTAATTTCACATTAAACCTGAATTACTCAATATGTCAAACGCAGTTGATGATATATAATCTATACAGGTAACACGTACTTAATGTACTTACGTACTAGCTCTTTTGAAAGGTGTGATAATTATTAAAAAGTTCCAGGCAATGCCCCCAGCGGAGTTAGCGGCTTTGAGCGCTGAAGAGATTATCGAAAAGCTCGAAAGTGGACAAATATCCCTATTGAAATCGTTTGGTGCGGACGAAATTCGCGACGAAATGAAAAAAGTAGGCAAAGTATGTCGCTCCGTCCTAAGATTGATTTTTCTTACCAGTAGATTCCACAGCAAAAGCAAGCGATATTGGCAAAGGATAAGATTAAGAGCAGCTTCCTTAATTAGTTTTTTCTTTCCCTACACAATAAATGATAGTAATCTAGAAACCAATTCAAATGGTTTAATAATTGGTTTTAATCATTTGGCGTTACACGAAATATTATCACTAATCGCATTCGCTTTAAAAAAATTCAACACAAGGCGCAATAATTTTCCGACGAATTTGCCATGGTACGAAAGTATCTGTACGAAATCGTCAAAACTTCGCAGCATCGGTATCTATATGATGCCGCTCATTACGCCAAGCACATCAAATTTAATTCGTAGGTTACAGCAAGACGAAGAAGTGCTTCGTTGTATGGAAAAAGTCAAAGAAAAACTTTTGCAACACTATATAAATAAAGCAGTAGAATTTTCGAAATCCGGCGATAATACCTTTGCGGCGCCGTCTGCAACTAGGCAAGCCACAATCTTTCCCAGTTTAGACGCCTACCAAAATTACGAAAAAAGAACAAATCTATACCCAGTTATGGGAATGCTAAAATTGCATATCAAGCGATACGCAAAGGAAGCTAAGGTAGACTTTGTCCCAATTACCGTGATGCCACAGAGCCGACAGCATAGCCGCGGTCTAGACCTTTTTAAACGATATGCTCTAATTATCGGACGCACCATAAGTATAGAAGAAGCTACGAATATCAGAAACTTCGATCATGAGTTTTTGAAAAGAATAGCCGAAAATGCTCCGGAGTACCTTTGGCACCCCAAGGCCACGACTTAATTGTCGTGGCCTTTTAAATATAAACTGTTAACGCCACGCCAAAAACGATTGCGCTATTACATCATTCTTCTTATACTTAAATATATTACGTTAATAAAATTAGGTAGGATTTTTATGGCTAAAACAGCTTATCGCCAAAATGATAGATTTATTGTGCTTAATAATACAAAGCTCACAAAATTCACAAACGCCTTTACTATTGTCGAACTTTTGGTTGTTATTGTCGTTATCGGAATTTTAGCTTCCATAACCATCGTCTCGTATACGGGAATTAGCCAAAAAGCGACCGCCGCCAGTCTTCAATCTGATCTTGGCAGCAGCGCAAGTCAGCTAAAGGCATATCAAGCTATTTACGGGTCATTCCCAACGGTTATGACTAATAATTGCCCGACGGCCCCAGTATCAGATAGCTCCTTTTGTTTGAAAACTAGCGCCAACAACACCATAGGCTATTCATCAACTGGGACGATATTCAATCTTGCGAATGTTAACACTGGCGGCATGACTTATACGATGACGAATAGCTCGGCCATAGCCCTACACTACGGAAATTTAGCAGCAGCTGGAACGCCAACAATTGCCGCCGGCTCTGGTACATATAGTGTTACCGTATCACCTGAAGGCAATTCAGTTTATGTGACAAACTATAACGATAGCACCGTCTCGATGTATAGTCGAAACACTAGTACTGGAGCGTTAACGGCTTTGGCAACACCAACAATTCCAACCGGAACGAATCCGCACTTTGTCGTCGTATCATCTGATGGCACTTCGGTTTATGCGACAAACTACACTTCGGGCACAATCTCTATGTATAGTCGAAATACTGCTACCGGAGCATTGACAGCCTTGGCGACGCCAACAATTCCAACCGGAACGAATCCATATAACATCGTAGTTTCTTCGGATGGGACTTCTGTTTACGCTATTAGTTACGGTACGAATAGTATTTCAATGTATAGCCGAAACACTAACACAGGAGCATTAACGGCTTTGGCAACACCAACAATCGCAACGGGCGTAACGCCATTTGGTATGGCAATATCGGCAGATGGTACTTCGGTTTATGCGGCTAATATTACTTCAAACACCATATCAATGTATAGTCGAAATACCACAACTGGAGCATTAACTGCTTTGGCGACGCCAACGATTGCAACCGGAACAAATCCTTATAGCGTTGCGATATCAGCAGATGGAGCTACGGTTTACGCAACAAATATTACATCTAATAGCATTTCGATGTATAGCCGAAATACGAGTACTGGAGCATTAACTGCTTTAGCGACACCAACAATCGCAACGGACCAAAGCCCACTAAACATTGTCGCATCACCAGACGGAACTTCAGTTTACGCAACGAATATTACGTCCAATACAATATCTATTTATAAACGAAATATTAGTACCGGATTATTAACAGCTCCGACAGCCGCGATTACATCCGCAGCGAATCCATACGGCATTGCTATATCAGCTGATGGAGCTACGGTTTACACGGCAAATAACAGCACCAATGTCGTTTCAATATATAACCGCTATTAATAATGATACTTTGCATGTTGCGGCTTAATAGATTGAATAGTACGGATAGAAATAGGTAAATCGTCGATAATCTGTCTTTTATCTTCTATTTACCTTAAAGCCTTACTGCCTATTTGCTAATACAATTCTAGGGCGAGCTCCGTCCGATGGACCAACCACACCATTAGCTTCAAGTAAGTCCATCAGTCTTGCGGCGCGGGCGTAACCAACACGAAGTCTTCTCTGCAATAAGCTAGCCGAAGCTTTACCCAACTCATTAACTATGCGTACAGCATCATCATACATATCTTCATGTTGCGAATCATCTTCAGTAGTGTCGATATTGATAAAATCATGGACAGGGAAAGGCCCATCCTTGAGCAATAATTGAGAAATGCAAGGGTAACAAATATCCAGCTCCTCCTTACTGATTTTCGTGCCTACAAACTGCGCAAGTATATTTTTCAGTTTTCCTTTTTCTTCTTTAGTAGTAGCACTATTTAGATAGTCGTCAATCGAAACTGATTTTATCTTATTATCTTTCCTAAATAGTTCCCATAGTTTATCAGGATAAGTGTCTTCAAGAGATAAAACATAATCATTACCACGTTTTGTCAGAAGGAATCGACAATCGAGACCAAGTTTTGCCTGAGCACTTAGTAGAGCCTTTTGTCTGCTACTATCTGATTTTGCTACCCCGTTAGGCATATAGTCGTTCTCGTTATAATCAACAAACACTACATACCTTTCAGACCAGACCTCAGAGAAAAATAGATACTTACTTAAATCAAGCATGTTGTGGATTGCACTTGAAGTATTACCGTCGCCTGCTTGAAACGGCACGTGGACGTCGGCTCTTCGCAACTGACCCTTTAGGCTATCATTTAACTTTAATGCATCTAAAAATGACTTTTTAGATGCCTCCTCGACCAACATCACGATTTCTGGATAGCCTAAATCTAGATCATCCAGACCTAACATTTTCGCAATCGCCGGTATAGCATCGGATGATTGAATACCATTCGATGAAATTGAAGAGAGTTGCTCCGAACCACTAAACTCTACAAGACTACCGTCATAATCAAACATATACACGCTACAATATTCCGGGTGATTTAAAGCAGATTTAACAATTTCGATATTATGGGTTGTCGCAAACAATTGGGCAAATTGTTTTTCCGGCAATTGCTCTAATAGACAATTTATTTCTCGTAATATTATTTTACGAACAGCAGGAAATAATTCATCCCCTAAATCATCTATAATAAGTATTGGCTTACTGCCGCGCATTTCTCGAATAGCAGAAATAAGTCCAGCAATATATCTACTTCCTCCTGCTAAAAACTCAGTACGAACTTCGTTAAAATTTTCGAAAGTAAACTGTCCACCAGACAGATTCTGTATTCTAAGACTTCTCTGCTTTAAATTTACTTTCATAAGAATATTATTAGCATCATTAAGATCCGGTAATGTAATATGCGCATCGCGATTAAAAGATGCTATACCGCCAAAAGGTCGCTCTTGTCTTACCGTCGAATCTACACCACCATCGTTAAAAGGAGTATCTCTATCACTTAAAATCGCCACAACCTCAGTACCGCCAACTGGCTTACCATTTTTCTCAACCTGCCAACGATCTCCTGCTTTCGGTATAATTTTTAAGCTATAAGTGCCGGGCGATGTCGTATATGTAAAAGAAATTTGCGTCTCTGGTTCAAAAAGTGAGTGCAAACGAGGAGCTAAATGCTTTATTAGTATATCCTGCAAACCATCTCCATTTAATTGGCTTAGTTTCGACACCCCCATCAATAGCTCTAGCACACTGCTTTTACCCGATCCATTTATACCAACTAATAGATTGATACGATTCAATTTTTTTAACTCAATTGACTTACCCCTAAAATTTTTAAAACCAGAAATCTTAATAGAATCTATCATTTTATCCCCCAGAATTACTCTAATAGTATCCACCAAGTAGTAATATAAGTAAATAAACTAATTTTGTCATATTTATACAATAGGTATTCTAGCGGGCTTGGTTTCTTAGAGCACAGACATTGATATGTGTTATTTTGTGATAGTTTTCTATGGCTGGGATGGAGGTATTTGGTAACATTTAAGGTAATTCCAGTAAATATTTACTTATTATTTTGCCTACTTCGCCTTTAGATAATCTTATTGCGTAGATTTTAAGATATTATCTTGCTTAATACTTACATTGATTATTGCTTATGCTATCATAGCTTTATGAAAATAAGATATTCAAATCGGGCATTTACTATCGTTGAACTCCTCGTTGTAATAGTGGTTATCGGAATCTTGGCATCAATAACAATCGTTTCCTATACTGGCATAAGTCAGCGTGCAATAGCAGCGGCGATTCAGTCGGATTTGAATAACGCTTCTAAGAAGCTTAAGTTGTATCAAGTGGATAACGGTAATTATCCGGCTTCTATAGACTGTAGCGCCTCTCCAGCTGCAAATACAATTTGCATAAAAGCAAGTACTAATAACGTCCTTGCGTATGCCCCAAATAACAACAGTGGAACTTCTGGCTTTAATTTATCCGCAATGAATTTAAATAACGGAGCAACTTATTCGGTTACGGATAATAGCCCGATTAAGTCATTTACGAGCATCTTGACGGCATTAGGCACGCCGACGATTGCGACCGGCGCCTTTCCAAACGATGTCGCCGTATCTTTCGACGGAACTTCGGTTTATGTTACGAATTATAATGCGAACAGTGTTTCCATGTATAGTCGCGATACTAGCACCGGAGCTTTGACGGCCCTCGGGACGCCGACGATTGCGGCGGGAACTAGGCCATGGGATATCGACATATCAGCCGACGGTACTTCAGTTTATGTTTCGAATTATAGTACTAATAATGTCTCGATGTATAGCCGTAATGCTAGCACTGGCGCCTTGACGGCACTAGGTAACCCGACGATCGCGACTGGACCTTGGCCGATCGGTATCGTCATATCCGCCGATGGCGCTTCGATGTATATAGCGAATTATAGTTCCGCCAATATCTCAATGTATAAACGTAATATCAGCACTGGCGCTTTGACAGCATTGACAACACCAACGATTGCAGCCGGGACTGGTCCGACTGGCATTGCTATATCCGCCAACGGTAATTCAATATATACCGCAAATCATGGCTCCAGTAACGTATCAATGTTTAATCGAAATTAATAATAAACCACCGTTCAATTCAAATTGCTATTAAGCCCAAAAGCTCTCATGGGGGCTATGAATGTCATTCCTCTATAGGTGCTATCTTGTGATAGTTTTCTTTGGCTGGGATGGAGGGATTTGGTCACCTTTGGCGACCCCGAAAATTCACGATTGCAAACATCGTTGGGATGGAGGGATTTGGTCACTGATATTTTCTTTCAGAAAATTCATCGACCCCGCCTCAGTCGGTGACGTTCGTCATCCGGCTTCCGGCCTTGCGAACTGCCGACATGGCAGTTCTCACCCCCGAATGCTTTCACACTCGGAGAGTCGAATCACTCCAGACCGGGCAAATTAAAAACAGACCAAAAGGTCTGTTTTTAATTTGGCTGGGATGGAGGGATTCGAACCCCCGAATGCTGGTACCAAAAACCAGTGCCTTACCACTTGGCGACATCCCATCAGGATGAGGCAGTGGTTAAAATCACTTAGCGACATCTTTAGGAACAAAACAAATTGTACACTAAATGGGGTGACAGCTCAAGATGTATAGGGTTTATTTCTTTAGCTTTTTGCCAACAGCCGAGATAAGGTTGAAGTGAGAGCGGATCTCGAATAGTAAATATGCACCAATTGCGACACCGATTGCTAAGCCAATTAGGCTAAATAAAAAGCCAAAGCTAAAGCTTAGTAGGATATTCAAAACTCCAGCGGCGGCGTTTACTAAAAGTACCAAAAATAGCATTTCCCAACCTTTTTTGTGCATCGCCTTTAGCGGGCTGATTGCCGTTGCCATCAGAATTAACTCAATTACTGATGCCGCTAACATTACTAAAGTCGAAAAATACCAAAATCCGCTATGAGCATAGATACTATAAATGCCAAATGATGACGTGAATAACGAGATTCCAGCAAGAGCAACTAGACTAATAAGTACCGAGTAAGCAACACCGACGACACCGACAATCGTAATCCACCAAATGTTCTCTGCGATCCACTTCCTGGCGCTAGCTGGCAAATGTGGAATCGGCTTTAATAATTCTTCTGCCTTATCTTGAACTTCTTTAATTTTCATATTTCTCCCCTATTTATAATTTAATAATATCCGTTAATAAAAACTAACGCAATATGCCTAGCGTTTAGTATTAGGCCAAAGACCCCAACTAGACCAAACTGCCGCCATAGCAATAAATAAACAAAAGTAAACCGACCAAATGCCGGGGGTGACTTTAAATATCGTGCCCACAAACCCAACATTATCAACCGTTACCGGCAAAAGCCTAATGCTAATCGTCAAAAACAACCAAATTGCTGGGACGAGCCAACTTAAAACCATGCAAATATTGCGCATAAAATTGCTTAAACTAAATCTCAGCAAAAACGGCAAAGCAAAAACCTCACTAGTAACCAGTACGCAGCCTAAAATTCGAGCCGTAATCTCGCCACCTGGCAAAGAAAACGATGTAAGCAACGATAAAAATTCATCAAACGTAAATAATTGGCAAACAACAAATAACACTAATAAAAACGCGTAAGCATAGCTAATTTTTAAAGCATTTTGTGACTTTGCCGGCATAGCCGTAGTGGCTTTTGAAATAATTCTCATGCTTGAATTATATACCAGATATACCCATATATAAACGTTGTTATTTTTAATATTGCGCTTGCGCTTTTAATTGAAATCTAATACAGTAGCTATAAGCGAAAGTTACAAAAACAAACATAAAATTAAAAAACATATGTTGTGACTAGTCGCACTTCGATATCCACCACAACAAGATAGAACCCCTGCATCTCGCAGGGTTTTTATTTGGTTTAAAATAGCCCGACGAATTTAGCATTCGTCGGGCAACGGTTAGAGGCAGACGGCTGCCTCGGCATCCGGCTCTCTTCTGAATTTAAATAGTCCAGTTCTTGAATTATCTTTAATAAGATAATCACCAGTAAATTCTCCGCCTGCTGGCAAAAAGGTTAAGGTCAAATTGGATCTTTCACCGTTCTCATCTAGAGGATTGAAGTTACGTATAATCGCTTTTCTTTTTTCGGGCGTATTGTCGTAATATTCTTTTGGCCCATCATAGACTCTTATTACCACAAATTCGACATCTCCGGTGCATTCATATGCTAGTTCTATTGTTCTCAAGTCTGGACCATCAATAGCCTTAAGATCATAGACCACCCCAATCATCTCCCAATCAAGTACTATCACTTTTATGTGCGCAAAAAGTGATGCAATTTTAGATTAAGCGATTTCTGATTAGTCGTCAAACTTAATCGCAATAAAACCATGAGACAACATAATTTCTGTCAAAAAAATAATTATTCGGCTTTAGCAGAGTTTTCTTTGCGCCATTTGGCGATTTCGGCATGGTTGCCATTTAGTAACACTTTTGGCACTTCAAGACCACGGAACGACTCTGGACGAGTATATTGCGGGAACTCTAAAGTCTCACCATCACTAAAACTTTCAATCGCCGTACTGTTCTCACCACCTAAAACACCAGGGATTAAACGCACGACGCTATCAATAATCGTCATAGCTGGCAGTTCACCGCCAGTTAGGACGTAGTCGCCAACACTAACCTGTTTATCAACTAAAGTTAATATACGCTCGTCATAGCCCTCGTAGCGGCCACAAACAAAGATGTAGTCTTGCTGACTGTCTGCCCACTCCTGTGCCACTGACTGCCTCCAGCGCATGCCACGAGGGGTCATTAGTATAACTTTAGCCTCTGGAGCGTAATTTCTAGCATCCTCAATCGCTGCGAATAATGGTTCGGCCATTAATAACATGCCATCACCACCTCCGTAAGGGGTGTCGTCAACGCGGCGCCTAGCGCCTAAACCAAATTCACGTAAATTAACTAACCTAAATTCAACGGCTTTTTGATCTTGGGCCTTCCACATCATCGAGTTATTTAAAACACCGGTGAACATTTCAGGAAATAATGTAACTACTTGGATTTTTCTCATCTGTTAATACTATAATCGAAAACCACAAAAAAACCACCCCTAGAAGGTGGTGGTTTCTCTGACATATAAATCTCTCAACAATGTATATTGTTGCTCGCATGAGCATGTGTCATTTTCTTTTCTCGCAGTTTTCGGACAATTCGTCCTTAACTGTTTATGATTATATATCCAGGTCGTCTAGTTCTGCAAGCTCTTCTCGAGTCTTTTTTGAGTATTCATAACCGTTATCCACAGGCTCATCTGTTGAGTTATCCGCAGCCTCGCTTGTTTTTACTTCTGGTGTTGAAGTATAATTCTCGCGTTCGTCATCATTATTGACAATTTTAAGGTTATAACGAGCATCATTCTTTGTACCTAAAGCACGAAGTAGCGTTCGTAAGCTTTGCGCAGTCACACCGCGCTTGCCAATAACTCGGCCTAGATCTTCTGGATTGACAGTCAAAGATAGTAAAACACCTTTTTCATCAATTATGCGTTCTACTGAAACATCGTCAGGATGTCCTACGAGTGATTTTACGATATATTCTACGAATTGTTGGTCTATTGTCGCCATACTGCCCCCTCATCACTTAATAGTTAATTAGCGTACTATAATTATAGCACGCTAAATAATCAAAAATACATTTTGCTTAAGCTTCAGTTGTTTCGGCAACTGGCTCTTCTTTTGGCTGGTTCTTGCGAAGTTTATCAGAATTTCGAACAGCTTTTGCTTTGCCTGTAGCAGATTTCTCTACCCAAGTTGGCATCTTTACGCCAGCGGTTTTAAGAAGCTTAACAACACGTGGTGAAGGTTGAGCGCCGTTGTCGAGGAACTTTTGAGCAACTTCGACTTGGACCTTAGCTTCTTTAGTGTGTGGATTATAAGTTCCAACATTGGCAATAACGCGGCCGCTGGTTGGTTGGCGCTGAGATTCTTGAACGATAAGTCGGTACATTGCGAGGCCTTTATGACCAACGCGTTGCATTCGGATTGCTAACATAATTGATAATTTCCTTTATCTTTAAAATTGATTTTTACTCTTGAGCAATTCTACACTGTTTTTAACAGATAGTCAATCCGTTAATCAAGCTATTGTCCAAAAACAATCATTGGCTCGTTATAATAATCCGTGTCGCTACTACTCAAAAGCTTTGACGAATTACTGCCCCATCCAAATAGCTGACCGTCTGTCGTAAGTGCGTAAACAGTATTGTAATAAGAATAGATATTTTTAACCGTTTTCCCGCTTAAAACACCATCCATATTTACAGCAACCGGAACATTACTATTATTAACCGAGCCCTCGCCCAACTGACCTTCGTTATTTCTACCCCAGCAATATATACCACCGTCGGTCATCAATGCACAGAAATGCAAATCACCAGAGACCAACGAAGCAACCTTTTTACCAATAAGCGCATCATTACTATAAACTAGAACTGGATTTAACTTATTTATATTTGTTTTATCACCAAGCGTCCCGAAATTATTATATCCCCAGCAATAGATCCGACCACTTAACGTCGACACGCAATCAGATGTCGATCCGGATGATATTTGCGTCAAAGTCTCGCCAATTAAACTATTGCCTAAATCAACGGCAACCGGCGACATGTCATCCTGCCGCTGACCCTGCAAAGTCCCATACTGATCATTATACCAACAGTACACCTTATTATCAGATGCAATCACGCAAGTATGGTCGTTCATCGACGACATAGAAACTATTTTTTTACCCTTCAACAAAGCATTGTCGCTGACATTAATTGGGCCAAAATATGCATTATTAAACCCATCATGTCCCCAACAATAAATAATATCGCCATCAGTTAACGCACAAACGCCATGATAGTTAGACGTAAGACTTGAAACACTTTTATCTTTCAAAACCCCACCACCATCAATGTGGACTAATTTGGTATTAACACTTAGGTCGCCCCAGCCAGCTTTTTCCCAAAGTCGCCCATCACCAATACAATATAACCCGCCATCATCCGCTATAAAGCATCGTTCAGAGTAGCCCGCTGCAATTGTTTTTATCGAACGACCACCCAAAGCGCCATCATTATAGACCTGCACAATATTATTTTCGGTCGCTCCATCTAGACCTCGATATGCGCCAACTCCCCAGCAAAAAGTAATACCATCATACTTAATGCCACACGCACTATCTTCACCCATACTAATCTGTCCCCATCGAAAATCCGATGGAACTAATACCTCACCGTTGCGGCTATCTGTAGTTGGAGTTGTTTCCGACGGTATAATGTCGTTATTAGTATCCGTATCGATTGAAGTTTTATCTGTCTCGGTTACCGTGTTCGGATTCGCATTCGAAGTTTGAACAAATTCTCTTCCAGGTACAAAGACATTAACAGCTACAAAAATCATTAGCAAAATAGCGACTATTAACAAGATTATCGCTATTACAGAATTAGCTGACATCTTTTCTTTAATCACAATTGGTTCCGGAACTATAGCCGAACTAGAGATATCCGGCGCCTCTAGTAACAGCTCTTCCTTAGCCGCCTCAAGAGTTTTCACTGAATTATCATCCACCACTGCGCTTTCATTAGCATTAGTATCATCATTCATGAATCTAATATATCATGCCAAACTAAAACAATATTCATTGACAACAATTGATATGTATGACAATTTAGTAACAATAAACTTACCAAGTTTATTGCATTGCTGCCAAAATATCAGAGTCGCCAATCGCCAAAACCTAGTTATCCCTAAACTATATTAGTAAAGGAGATCACCTATGAGGATTGGAAGAACCGCATCAGTTGCCCTTTTGACCGCTGCAATTCTAGAATTCGCGCTTTTATACGAGCCCGTACCCCTAGATCGGCTTCGTCCAGCAGAAATCAATGCGAACCCTGTCACTATATTTAGAAAAGGTCCAGATGACCCCAAAGTAAAAAAATCACGCTAATACCGTTAGCCAGCCTGAAATAATATAGACAGCACGCCGCCAAAAATCATCTTGGCGGTTTTCATTTTATAACATATTTTAACATAAATATTGACATTTCATCATGTTTATGCTATTATGTGAGTAATTGATGAAAATCAATAGCACTTTACAAATAGAATTTGTGTTATTGGTTTTCATTTTCTTATATAACCCCTTTAATCGACCGACTTCGGTCTTAATATATATTCAAAAAACTTATATAAATAGGAGAAAAGAAAATGAAAAACCTTTTTAAAAAGCTCATGGCAACAATTATCGCAGTTATAGTAATCGCATCTGTTACGGTAATTTCCGCTTCGGCATCAACCGGATCAGAGTTACCGCCACCACCCCAGTTACCAACTACCAGTACCCAGTCTGGCGATCCGGGAGCGACAGATAGTCAATCGACAATCTTTGGATTCGATTACACTGATGCCGCCACCGGTTTAAAGTTATTTGTTCCGCAAGGATGGAGTCAAAACGCTAGGTGGAATTCGTATGTAAACTCATACAATGTTACCATTTGGTACAGAGTAATTACCTTGTCTTCGCAGTTCAGCAACATCTCCATTACTTTTACGCAGATTAAT
>Ga0302288_1001212_pt1 | contig 17202 bp, 15 predicted proteins | sample III_Fen_N1_1_FD_194549 | JGI IMG/M metagenome (GOLD analysis project Ga0302288, IMG submission 194549) | Peat permafrost microbial communities from Stordalen Mire near Abisko, Sweden - III_Fen_N1_1 | ecosystem: Environmental > Terrestrial > Soil > Wetlands > Permafrost | place: Sweden: Abisko...
CGGCCCTTATGATCATTTCCATGATCTTATTGTACTTCCCAGCCCTCAGGAACTAACGAGAATTAAAAGCCCCCTAGGACGCAGTTCTAGGGGGCTTTTATAATGGATGTTAATCCCCTTTCCTCATCATCTTTACGAATACTTCTTGAGGGATATGCACATTTCCAACCCCTCGTTCCAAAAGTCTCTTCTTTCCTTCTTTTTGCGCCTCCCAGAGCTTTTTCTTTCGGCTAATGTCACCACCTGATAGATGTGCGGTAACTGCCTTTTTAAGAGCCTGTAATGTGCGTGAAGCTAAAATCCTACCATTTGCCTTACCTTGTATCTTTGTAGTGAACATCTGTTTTGGCAAGATGTTATGGAGCTTCTCAACTGCTTCCTCGGCCTCAAAATAGGCCTTCTCACGAGAGACAACGCGCGTAAATGCCGGAACTACCTCTTCTGCGATAACAAGGTCCAAACGGGTCACGTCAGCCTTCCTCATACCAATAGGTTCATATGAAATAGACGCATAGCCTGAGGTTGCGCTTTTTACTTCATCAAAGAAGTTTCGCATGAGTTCACGCAGGGGCATATCAATATACGTCGCAGTCCTTCCCTCACCAAACGTATCAGCGCGTTTAATAATCGCCTCATGATCAAAGAATATCTGATTGAGCTTACCTGAATAGCTGTTTGGGGTAATGACTCGCATCTCTATCCATGGCTCGAACACACTCGTAATTGCGTGGTCGTCTGGGAAAAGTGGTGGTGAATAAATAATCTCCTTCTTACCATTCAAATAAGTCACTTCATAGGTAATCGAAGGGGTGGTAACCACGAGGTTGAGAGCAAACTCACGCCTCAATCGTTCGGTAATGATTTCCAAATGAAGCATCCCAAGGAATCCGCAACGGAAACCTCGCCCAAGGGTACCTGATGATTCTTCTTCGTAGGTGAAGGCTGAATCAGAGAGAGAAAGACGCCCGAGAGCCTGACGGAGGAGCATAAGGTCATCCTGACTTTCAGGATAAATAGAAGCCCAGACAACGGGCGCTGGTTTCATATATCCGTGAAGCGCCTCAATTGAAGAACGTTCAAAGACAATGGTGTCACCAACAGATGCGATACCTGGTTCTTTGATTCCAGTCACGATATAACCAATTTCACCCGCAGAAAGAGAGTCAACGGGAACTTCATCGGGAGAAAAGATTCCAACTTCATTTGAAACAAAGCGAGCACCGGCAACTTTGAATTCAAGGTAGTCACCTTTCTTTACCTTTCCATCCATAACACGCATATACACAATTACACCTTCATGGTTTGAATATTGGAAATCAAAAATAATCGCGCGTAAATCACGCTCGGTGAGCTCTGTCTTTGGACACGGTACTCGTTTTACAAGCTCAACAAGAAGTTCGGGAACACCTTCACCTGTCTTGCCCGAGACACCGAGGATTGAATCCACAGGAATATCGAGGAGTTCAGCAATTTCAAGTTTAGTCTCATCGACGCGAGCGAGTGGTGAATCAATTTTCGAGACAACAGGAATAATAGTGAGACCTGCACCGCGCGCCATTTCGAGTGTAGTAAGTGTTTGAGCCTGAACACCTTGAGTTGCATCGACGAGGAGGATTGACCCTTCGACGGCTTTTAGCGCACGGGACACTTCATACGAAAAGTCGATGTGCCCCGGGGTGTCAATAAGGTTTAATACATACTCTTCCCCGTTTAACACGTAGTTCATGCGAACAGGTTGCATTTTAATCGTGATACCACGCTCACGTTCAAGCTCCATAGAATCAAGCACCTGCTCCTGCATCTTACGCTTTTCAATTGTTCCAGTAATTTCAAGCAAACGATCAGCAAGGGTGGACTTGCCGTGGTCGATGTGAGCAATAATGCTAAAGTTTCGAATGTGGGAAATCTCTTTCATAAGGAAAAGGCCCGAGCCGTGGGCCGATACCGCCATATTAGCAGAAAACCCAAAAAATCAAAGCTAGACGTGGGTTTGATCAATCTGTGCCGAATCAACCTTCCAGACCTTCCTCTTCAGAGTATCCACTACATCCTTAAACTCAGCGTTGTGCATAACCTTCAAGATAATACCTGTCGTGATGATACCGACGATACCAGCGAGTAATCCTTGCATAAAGACTCCGAACACAGTGGAAAGATCAAAGAAATTATCAAACAAACGAAGGCTGTGATAGGCAGCATATCCCCCAATAATTGATGAGGAAAGTGATTGCAATAATCCTCGTAAGACGAGTTTGTTGAACTCAGGGAAATCACGAACAAACGAACGCCAGTGGAGGTAAATATTGAGGAAAATACCAAGTGAAAACCCGAGCGGCAACATAAGAACCGAAGCATCCGAAACACCATCGACTTTGAGCAGGTCTTTTATGAACTCTGCAAAAAGAGGAGATGAGTGGAACGCTTTAATAAGTAGAAAACCACAACCAACCGAAAAAATAGTTGAGGTGATATTCATCAAAAGAGGTTTCGCGGTTTTACCTTCAGCATAAAACGATCTCACAAAAAGAAGGATGAGGCTTTGGCCCACAGCCGAGATTACAAAGAGTGCAAGAGCGGCAGCGGTGAGACGCGTATCAGACCAATCGAAACGACCCGAACCAAGGATGGTACGGACAATTTGAGCGCGGAGCACAATAAATAGAATAGTGACCGGTAGAGACCAAAAAGCGATATGTCGTGTCGCAGATGCCATCTTATCAACAAAGAGTTTCCAGTCCCCCTTTGCGCGTAATCGTGCAAGAAGTGGAAATATAGCCGATGAATAGCTCGCGCCAATAATAGTTAAGGGGACAGACTGGAGGTTAAACGCAAAGTTAAAAACCGAAATAGAACCAGCTGAAAGGAATGATGCAAACGACACAAGACAGAGCGTTGTAATCTGTTGAGATGATAGTGTAATAGTACGAGGAATTGAAAGTTTAGCCACACGCTTGATTGAATCCATATCAAGTGAGGTAAAGCGAATACGCGGAAAGGTACCCTCTTTGATAGCTGGTGCTGCCTGTACACACATATGAAGGAACGCACCGAGGATTACCCCAAACACCAATCCAACCGACCCAAAATGAGGTAGAAAAAAGATAATACCGATAATAATACCAATATTATAAAAGATGGGACTCAATGCATAAGCAAAGAATCGATTCTGTGCCTGCGTCACACTTGCAAAGAAACCAGAGAGACCGAGGAGGATTGGTGAGAGGAGGAGGAGTTGTGATGATAATATTAAATCAGTTCCATAACCTGCAGAAAAGAGCTCGGGGAAAATGAATGAAGTTATTTTTGGAATAAAGAAGAAAGCGACGAGGGCGACTGCAAGAATAAGGAAGAGGAAGCTTGAAAAAATAGAGTCTTCAAATTTTCTTTGTACCTCAATACCCTTTTCCCTTGCCTCTATCATGAGAGGAACAAGAATTGATGCCGAAGCAATCGAAGCAACCATAACAAAAATAAAATCAGGAATACGAAAAGCGGCATAATAAACGTCGAGGGAAGCTGATGCACCAAGTGAATGCGCGAGCATCCTGTCTCGAACAAGTGCGAGGATCTGAGATCCGAGAGATGCGATTGCAAGCAAATAAGCGGCCTCGTGGAGACCGGTAATTTCCTTCGTTATAAATCTCAAGACTCGTTTTACCATTCGTTACAGGATATGTTATGACTCATTATATATTCAGCGCATCACTACCACAAGAAAAACCACTCTTTACAGAGTGGTTTTTCATACGCGGACCTATAAGCCGAATTCTGTGACGGTGAGCTTGCGCACACCCGACAGTCATTGATCTGGGATAAACGTCGCCGTTTACCTCAAGCGGCACTCCCTCAAAGCTTACGCTCTGAAGGCACGGCCTTGCACTTCGAGTAAGGATTTTGCCGTTGCACCTTCTTCCTATAAAAGAAGAAGCTACGCTCCTTGCGGAGCGCCCCTCGCCTTTTCAAACGAGAGCGTCTCTGTTCGCACCTCTAGGGTTTCCCCTTGGCAGGCGTTACCTGCTACCCTTCTATTCCTTGCGGAATAGCACGTGTTCGGACTTTCCTCACCATGAAAAAATCATGGCGCGACCATCCGGTCCGTGGAGACACTATCACTCGTTATAGATAAAAAGTAAAGAGCCCCGTTATGAGGCTCTCTACACTCTTCTTATTTCTTTGCTTCTGTTGGAACAATATCCACTTCACAAGCACCACCAGCACATGCGAGTTCGCGTTTCAAATCACCTTCATCAGTCTTCTCGTAAGTCATAATTTTCGAGAAGTCGATGTTACCCATTCTCTTGGTCAATTCAGTATAACGAGCTTCGTCAATTGCTTCATAAGGCGCGAGCTGATACACATGGTCTTCACGTGGTAGGAATGAAAGTCCCCCAACAATGTCCCAATTCTTGTAGACCCAGTTTGCCACTTCGAGCCACTCATCATCACCAACCGAGACGGTTACCGATGGGTTGTGTTCGGTGTAAGCAATCTTTACCATTTTCCAATGCTCGAGCTGTTCGATGGCGGTGAGGTCATCCTTATAGATTGAACCCTTTGGTGATCGTACAGGGAATTCAAGAACAAAAGTGGTTGCATTCTCTATAGTCTGTCCAACCTCTGGGTGAAATGGAATACCCTGATCCTTCATCATCTTGAAGAGTGAGTCAGTTGCAGCAATACGAACGCGCCTGATATAGAACTCTGAGTGACGTGGGTGCATTCCTGATGAACAGTCAACGGTCTGCGACACAGTGCCTGATGGCTTCACACAGGTAATTGATGTTGAAGGATTTACACCAAATCGTTTTGCAAAATCTTTGTTGATTTTGATAGCTTCCTTACGGAGCTTCTCCAACACTTCAGGCTTCCTTACTTCTGGACAATCCCACTGACCGGTGAGGGAGACACCGAGGAGTCGTTCCTCCTCACAGTGTTGTTTCCATTCCTTTGAAAGGTATGGGAAGTGAGTGAGGGTCGATTGGAATGTTCCGAGGATTGTCGCGAGCTTCATCTTCCTCATGAGTGACTTTTCAGTGTCTTCATGACGTGCAACAACTTCAGAGAGGTTACAGAACTGCTTTGACTGGAGGAGAATTTCACCACAAGGGTTTGTGCCAATGCGTCCAACAATACGAGTACCCGTTGAATCAAAGTAATCATTGTGGTTTGCCTTCAAGAGTTCAACACGGCGGACAGGCATCGTCTTTGCAAGTGAACCACGGTTAAAGATTCCACGTTCACCACTCTTGCCTTTTACGAGCGATGTCCACTCATCAAGAAACTCTTCTGCGGTTGGTTTGGTGATATAGACAGCCGAGTTATTAGCGAGAGCACGGTGTGGGTTGGTGAGGTAGAACTGACCATCTTTTGCATGACGAATCTGTTCATCATCAAGGTCTGAGAGCGAAATAGTTGCGCTACGGCGCACACCCCCTGATACGACACAGTCCGCAATCATACATATAATGTCGTATACATCGAGGTTTGAAAGGCGCTTACCCTGCTTCTTCAACATGGTTTCGCGGGTGAATGAGAGGAGTTTACGAAGAGGTGCTGGACCTGATGATTTTCCACCCATGGTCTTGAGGCGTGCGCCTGCAGGACGGAGCTGTGAAAAATCAAATTCAATATCCTTACCTGATGCCCATGCCTTCATACCAATAACGAGCGAGTCTGCCCAACCTTCTTTATTGTCTGGAATGACGTGAGTTGGAAGCTTGTCACCATGTTGGTGTTCAATCTGAGGAAACTTTTGAACGTTCGCGCTCTCAACACTGTACCCTGCTCCTGTTCCACACATAGAGATGTACATTATCTCTGCCAAGTCTTGGAATGACTCTGGAGCGATGTATGAACAGTTGTATGCACAGACGTTTGTTGCATGTGCAGCTTTGCCTGCGAACTGGAGGAGTCGCATTGAAGGCATCACTTCTTGTTTCAACATTGCTTCACGAACTTCTTTATACTCAGTCTCCTTGAGTTTGTCACCCAAGTTTTCTTTCATGAAAGCAATGTAGCGATTTACTGTCTCGATCCATGTCTCACGTCTCCCTTCGCTTTCAATCCATTTTGCATAGGTACGATAGTAGATGAATTCACCGAGAGCGGTGCGGAAATATTTTTTGCTGTCTTCAGCGAGTTTTTTTACATTTTCAGGAACCTCAACGCCGCGAATATCACGGAGACGTGCACGCTCCTCACGATACAAGATGTAAGCCTTTGCAGTTTTCACATACTCAGAGAGGATGAGCTCTTTTTCGACGCTATCCTGAATACCTTCAACATGAGGAATGAAGTTTTTGTGTTTTTTTGAAATACGGACAAGGTCTGCAACAACTTTGTTTGCAACCATTTCTGCTTCACCTTCAGACCCTTCGTTTGAGGCAATCATCGCTTTGTAAATTGCACTCACAACTCTACTGAAATCGAAAGGAACAATGAGTCCATTACGTTTCTGAATCCTCTTTATAATATCGTACGCTTCGTTTTTCTTTGAAGGCTTTACCATCGTATCGGTTTGATTAAACTGCGGCTTGTAATTAATAGTGCATGGATAATTTTAGTACGAAGTTGGCACGATGCAATACAAAAAAGAGATTTTTCCCACCCGTAATACACTTTCATCGCGATGTAAATCACATTTCCCACCAAGCTTGTGTTTACAAGAGAAAACGAGTGCTTTTTTGCACTCGTTTGACGCTCTGTGATTATTTTTTTTTAGTTGAAATGGACTTGGATGCCCTTTTTCAGCTTTAATGCATCAACGGTACCCGCTGGGAACTCAACAACGTATCGTGAAGGGACTTCGGGGAGGAAAAATTTTGTCTTATTAACGTTCCCCTCAACATAGGTAAGTGGTGAAATACGCTCGGCAAGACTCACGATGAAACCGTCACGATCGAGCCATGCAATATCAAGTGAATAATTCATATCTTTCATCCAAATACTCCACATCTCATCTGATGGAAAGACGAAAAGCATTGCAGAGGATGATGAAATTTGTTCTGTTCCTGATAAACCCCTTGCGCGCTCTTCTTCGGTGAGTGCTTTGTATGCAAGAATTTCATGTCCCTGAACCGAAAGAGTAGTTGTCGCCATAAGAGCGAGCGATGGGTTAATTCCACCAAGTTTCTCTTCTTCAGAAGAGTTTGGTCTCTCACGAAAGAGCATAAAAGAAACCATGAGGCCCACGACAAACATCGCGATCACAAGTCCCGTCACAACTTTCCATACCGATTTTTCACAGAGTGCCATAAGTGTAGTACGTTTGGTTAGCCAATAATCTTTTTAATCGCTTCACGGAGAGCATTGGGATTAGCGGAACCCTTCGATGCTTTCATGCCCTGCCCAACGAGGAACTGAAGTGATGCCTCTTTTCCTCCCCTGTATTCAGCAACAACGTTTGGATTCGCGGTGATGATTTCTCCAGCAATTTTTTCGAGCGAACCATTGTCGCTCACTTGTTTCAAATTTTTCTCAGTCGCAATCACTTCTGGATTTCCACCTGATGCAACCATGATAGCAAGAATGTCTTTTGCACCACGAGAAGAAATTGCATTTGATGCAACCATCTTTATGAGAGACGCGAAATCGGAAGATAAGAATGGCAGATGACTAAACACCTCACTAACAGGGACATCTGTTTTTTTAATGTGAGCTAAGAGATCAGATAGTATGTAGTTTGAAGCAAGGAGAATTGACTCTTTCGAACCAGTAAGAGTTTGAGATACTTCCTCAAAAAACCTTGCGAGAGCTGGTTCTCCAATCAACACTTCAATATCTGCATCTTTTATACCGTATTCTGCCTTGAGGCGAGCGCTTTTTGCTCGAGGAAGCTCGGGAAGTGATTTATTAATATCTTCTGCTGAAAAACCGGCAACTTCTTTCAAAACCAACTTTGGTAGGTCTGGGTCTGGAAAATAACGATAATCATGGGAATTCTCTTTCTTTCTTTGCACAAAGGTCTTTTGTCCTGCTTCATCCCAACCACGTGTTTCCTGAACAATTTTTTCACCACGTTCAATAACCGCAATGTGTCGTTCAACCTCGTATGTAATCGCACGTTCAACCGCCTTAAATGAGTTCAGGTTTTTAACTTCAACCTTCGTTCCAAATACTTTTGGATAGCCACGTTCATCAGTGCCCAAATCTTCTGCAACTGAAATATTTGCCTCGACGCGCATCTCACCCTTCTCCATGTTTGCATCAGACGCACCAAGGTATCGGAGCAGAAGTTGTAACTCTCTACCAAAGTCCCCTGCTTGTTCTGGTGTAGTGATGAGAGGTTCGGTAACGAGCTCCATGAGCGGAACTCCGGCGCGATTAAAATCAACGAGCGAATAATCACCCTCATCATGGGCTGACGCAGCAGTGTCTTCTTCGAGATGTATACGAGTAAGTTTTACCCCCGCAATCATTCCACCCGAGACGAGTGGATATTTGTACTGACTCAATTGATATCCTTTTGGAATATCAGGGTAGAAATAATTTTTTCGATCAAACTCCGTGAACTCATAAGCGAGCACTCCACCAACAGCAGCACCAACACGGAGCACCTGACGAACCGCCTCCTTGTTTATAACAGGAAGAGTACCAGGGTGACCCATACAGATAGGACAAATATTTCTATTTGGACGAGTCTCATGAGCATCATTTACGCACGAACAAAACATCTTTGAGCGAGTCCTAAGCTCTGCGTGTATTTCGAGACCAACAGTTGTTCTGTATTTTTTCATAATTGAAATGGAAACACTTTAAATGTAGTAATACTCTTCGAACACTTTCTTGTAGAGATCGATGACTCGTTTTGCCTCGCGATCTGACAATTGGTAATTAGAGCCTTGGTGAGCAACAAGATTTCGAACCTTGTGAGCCTCCCACGCCGCGTCGAGATTTTGCATATCACCCACATCAACGGCCTTGAGCCTCTCTCCGAGTGAATCACCAGGGTATCCAGCGAGTTTTAGGATTTCATCCAGAATAATATCTGCCTCAACAATCGCCATACGCCAGTCATTTGGATTAGGAGAATTAACATGAGATATAACACGCTGCCATTTCTCATTCAGTTTCTTATCCTGCTTTACTTCGACATCACCATGAGGAAGAACGAGTGCGTTCGCCTTAGCGATTTCCCCAAGCTTCTTTTTTGAATAAAAAATAATCCAGAATAAAAAGGCGGTTATGATAACTGCTGGTATGTGAAGTAACCGCACAATCAGAAGGAATACGTTCACGACGTGAACCCAGTCAGTACGCTGAAAAAAATCAACTATAGCTGTAATGATGTACTCGAGGTTGAGAAAGTGAACGTTCATAATAATTGGTGGTTATTTATTCTCGCCTAAAAAATCACGCGACACTTTAAATAATGCGTCTTCTGCACCATGTGTCGCTGAGAGTTGTATACCAATTGGAAGCTTTTTACCCTCAACCTCTTTCTCCCCTGCAGGAATCGCAATCGCAGGAATCCCAACAAGGTTTGCAGGAACAGTAAAAATATCCTCGAGGTACATCGAAACAGGATCAGAAATTTTTTCACCAACCTTAAATGCTGGAGATGGTGCCGTTGGGGTCACAATAACATCAACTGACTGAAAGGCTTTTGCAAAATCAGCCTTGATGAGTTCACGTACAATATTAGCTTTGTTGTAATACGCATCATAGTAACCAGACGAGAGTACATAGGTGCCGAGCATGATACGACGACGTACTTCCCTTCCAAAACCTCCCGCACGTGTCAGGAAATAATCTTCAGCCAAATCTTTACCCTCAACCTTTGCGCCATACTTTACGCCATCAAAACGAGAAAGGTTGGTTGATGCTTCAGCTGGCATGATGACGTAGTAAACAGCCAAACTATATTTAATGTTTGGAAGTTCAACATCACGAACCTCGTAACCAAGTTTTTTTAGTCGTGTGATTGATTCTTCGAACACAGAGAGCACCGTAGCATCAATACCGTCACCTGTAAGAAAACTTCGAGGAACGCCAATAATTGGTTTTTTTGGAACAGCAACAGGCACAATATTTATCGAAGTGCTGTCGTAGATATCTTTACCTTTCATTGCAGTAAAGAGTATTTCAGCATCACGAACTGTTTTTGTGATTGGACTCACAATATCAAGAGATGATCCCATGGCCATGAGTCCATGGCGCGAGATTGCACCGTACGTTGGTTTCAATCCAACAACACCACAATAACTTGCAGGCTGACGAACTGACCCACCTGTGTCAGAACCAAGGGTTGCAAGGGCTCCATTCATAGCAACGGCTGCGGCGGAGCCACCCGATGAACCACCAGCGACGCGAGACAAATCATGGGGGTTGCGAGTTGGGCCATATGCAGAATTTTCAGTCGATCCACCCATAGCAAACTCATCCATGTTAAGCCTACCTAGAAACACCACACCAGCATCACGAAGTTTTTCTATGACAGTCGCATCATAAGAAGCGATATAGCCTTCCAAGATTTTTGAGGCGGAACCCACACGACGTCCCTTAATCAAAATATTATCTTTGATTGCAATAGGAATACCAGCGAGCATATTCTGTGACGAGACAAGAGTTTGTGCTTTACGAGCCTGCTCTAAAACATCATCAAACACTTCAAGGTACGCATTCACCTCTTTATTTTTAAGAGCTATCTCATCTAGATAACATTGAGCTAATTCAACAGCAGTGAAATCACCACGAAGAAGTGCTTCATGTGCAGACTCTATGGTTAGAGTATCGAGATTTATTTTTGAGTTTGCCATAGGTATTACGAAAGTATCTTCTTAACTTTAATGAAATCACCTTCATGTGATGGAGCAGCATCAACGAGAGCACGGGTGTAGACACCTGCGTTTTGTGAAGGCACATCTTCACGCATCACGTTCCTATTATCACCGACAATAGTTCGTTCACTTTCAGTGCCTTTCACCTCCTTAAGCTGGTCAATATACGTCAAAATAGACCCAATATCGGCCTGCATTTTGTCTGCCTCGACTTCAGTAAGTTTTAGACGGGCAAGTTCTGCCAATTTCTCTATATCCTGCTTGGTTATCATACGAAACTACTATATCAAAAAAACCCTCTCTTTTATAGGGTTGTTTTGAAATTATACAATAACGAGTCACATCTTCTTAAATTCTTCCTCAGTGACAATTTTTACACCGAGAGTGCGGGCAACATCGAGTTTTGATCCTGCATTTTCACCACATACAAGGAAATCGGTCTTTTTAGAAACAGTATTAAGGACCTTTCCCCCACGGTTTCGTATCAATCCTTCAATTTCATCTCGAGAAAACGAAACCAAGGTTCCTGTAACAACGAATGACTTTCCAGCGAAACTGCCTGACGTGACTTTTACCTCTGTAACCGTGATGAAACGCAAGAGGTCGTCGAGCTCCTGTATATTTTGGGAATTCTTAAACCACGCACATAAAGATTCTGCAACCACATCACCAATTCCAAACATACCGGTAAATTGTGACAGTGAAGCACTCCTCACCGCGGTGATGTTTTTAAGCCCCACTGCAACATCTCGAGCAGTTTCCTCACCAACATGTGGAATAGAGAGAGAAGCAAGAAGCCTGTCGAGAGGAACAATCCGTGCAGTAATGATTGAATCAATTACATTACGTGCAGATTTTTCACCAAAGCGAGGAATAGTTAAAATATCGCCCTCCTTGAGACGGAAGATATCGGCATAAGTCCTCACGAGCCCATGATCGTAAAAACGCTTAATGAGTTGAGGTCCAAGCCCATCAATGTTGAAACATTTTTTCGAAGCAAAGTAAGAGAGTTTTCTTAGCACCAGTTCCGGTGAATCCAAAACAACACACCTGTGTGCAACTTGTCCGGGTATGCGCTCAATAGAACCATCACCACCACAACCAGTAACTTTCGTTGGAAATACAAATTTCTTTTCTTTTCCCGTACGCATTTCGATCACCACAGCGACAATATCTGGAATAACATCCCCTGCTTTCTGAATGAGAACTGTGTCGCCAATACGAACATCGAGCCGATGTATTTCATCTTCATTATGAAGGGTGGCTCGAGATACAGTTGAACCGGCAACCACCACGGGCTTCAAAACAGCGACCGGAGTTATTACACCTGTGCGCCCCACCTGAAATACAATGTCTTCGATTTGGGTCGCAACCTGTTCAGCAGGAAACTTAAAGGCAATACCGAAACGCGGACCTTTGGCAGTATAACCAAGGGTATCTTGATAGGCCCTCTCGTTCACCTTTACCACGACACCATCAATTAAATAATCCTCACGGGGAGCTTTTTTTGACCACTCTTTCCAATACGAGATGACGCTCGAAATATCAGAAAAGAGTTTCCTATGTTTATTCACTTTAAAACCGAGAGTTGAGAGGTATTCGAGTTCTTCTGCTTGAGTCAGCGGTAATGTTTCGCTTGTACGAGCAACATCATACACAAAATTATCAAGCCCGCGTGAAGCAGTAATTTTAGGATCGAGCTGACGCATAGACCCAGCCGCTACGTTACGAGGATTTGCGAACACCTCTTCGTTGTTTTTCTTTCTCTCTTGGTTGAGTCGTTCGAGGGTTGCCTTTGACATCCACACCTCACCTTCCACGATACAATCAATTTCACGACTTAATCGTAGTGGGACAGCGCTTATGGTACGTGCATTTTGTGTGACGTTCTCACCAACGGTCCCATCACCACGAGTTGCAGCACGAACAAGAAGTCCCTTTTCGTATTCAAGAACCATCTTGAGACCATCAATTTTTAATTCACAAATATAGTGTGGCTCTACCTCTTTACCCAAAGCACTCTTGAGCATTTTCTTTACCCGCACATCAAAATCACGGATATCATCTTCGGTAAACGCATCATCAAATGACCACTGTGGTACTTTATGTTCTACTTTTTCAAAAAAAGGAAGAGGTGTGCCCCCGACGCGCTGTGTAGGTGAATCTGGAGTAATAAGTTCTGGAAACTCTTTCTCAATATTTTCTAATTCACGCATCAAAGAATCATACGCTGTATCAGAAATAGTCGGCGCATCAAGGACGTGATATTTGTAACGATGTTCGTCGAGAGTTTTCCGTAAAAGAGTCGCTCGATCGAGAGTTTTTTTGGGAACACGAGCGTTCATGTGATTTGAAATTAGAACGAGACCTTTATACCACGTTCAACTTTGTCTTCATCGGTTGAATTACAATCATTTGTACTATAACCACGAGAATCAATAACAGTACTTCTGAGGCCACTCAAATCCTCGCCCGTCTTAACAGTTATTCGAGCACAACCAGCAGCTGTTGATGCCATAGGCAAATCAAAGGTATATGTCGTGGTTGCTGTTCCAACATTAACAGAAGATATTGCCAAAATATTAGGAACGTTAATACATGCCGGATCAGCTGGATTTGGTGTCGAGGTTGACATAGATGGCGGATTAAATACGTTAACTCCGTTGAAATACCAGTAGAGGGCACATTCAGCTCCTGTGTCTGCTGCATAAAACGCAATTTGAGATTCACTACCCGACGATGAGAGAGTGAGCTCCTTTATTGTGAGGTTGAAAATAGAGAGTCCGATCGAAAGGACAATAGACGACGCAAGTACTGCAAAGAGCATTGCGAACCCCTTCTTCCCATTTTTATTTTTGTTGTGGACAATCATAGGCTATGGTTTGAAGTTAAAGAGTCGCTCCGTTGCAACAAAGGTTTTCATTACGCTAAAGGCATTTGGTTTCCATGAGACAGTAGCGGTAACATCAGCTTCTCTATTGGGAACAACTTCGGTTACCCTCACACGACGAGTAAACTGCGTCACAGCTGAATTCACTCCATTCTGGTGATTGTAGATATAATCAGCCTTATCAAAATACATACGCTCATTACTTGCGTTTGCTGGCCAAATTGCATCCTGCCAGTTTGATCCATCCCAAATAGAAATATTGGAATTAATCACGCAGTCTTGTGTCACACATTCATCCAACTTGTTGAGCCATGAAACACCCGTGGTAAGTCGGTTTGTGTCGCGAACATTGCGAACATACTCAATCGCATCCTGAGCGAGGTACGATGCCATAACTTGATCGCGAGCATACATAGCAGAAGCAATACTCTTTTGGGCAATGGTCATAGGACCGGTTACCGCAAGCGAAAGGACAGCAATCGCAATCAGTGTTTCAACGAGTGTGAAACCACCCTCTTCCCTTTTTTGTTTTAGATTTTGTAGGTATGACATGGTGGTTATGAATCTATAGACCTCTGGGAGATAGTCGTTTGTATGTTAAAACTCGACTTTGAATTACCGGCTCCAATAGTTCCATTTATAACGAGAATCACACGTGGTTGAACGCCATCAGTTCCGATGCCGAGTGGATAAAAACGAAGTGATTCAATGGATACTTCGGACGCAGTCATATCAGCCACAGAATCAGAACAGGCGTTTGATCCCATGGTCCTCACAATTTTCTTATTAGTAGTATCATAGGCATACGAGATGTGCTGATTAATATTACCCCCACAAACAGTATGGTTTGGTTTAAATGTGAAAGTTGTACAGTATGTTCCCGAACAGTCATAGTTTGAACCCATACGAATCTCACGCATCATGCTTTCAAGCGCGAAGTTAAGGTTCGTCATAACCGATTTGAGCGAGTGGGCTTTTTTATTTGCGTCAACAATGGTTGCGATTGATCCAGTAGCAACAAGCATCACAATAGAAAATATCGCAACGGAGACGAGCACTTCAATAATAGTGAATCCTTTTTTTGTAGAGTGATACATAGACATAATCATTTAATTACAATCCGTCGCATCACCTGACACAACTGATATCTGACCTGTCGTATTTACAATTATTTTTCTCTGAGTTCCATCTGGAGCTTTTACACAAACACGCGCAGATGAGTAAGGAACTCCTGAACCATTTCTGCGAATCTCTGCGTCTGGGTTTGGTCGTAAAAACGTAATATCGAGAGGCTCCCCTGTACTCAAAGTATTAGATGAGTCACAACTATCAACACATACCTTTGAAATCGTCGCACCACGACGAAGGGTGAAGTTTTCTACCTGCACATCAGAATTTGTATACACCCTATCAGGTAACGCCTCATTATCAGGGTCAGGGCTCACGTCTTCAAAGAGAAAAAAGGATCCTGCATTTGGCACAAAACGAACACCATAACCAGATTGGTATCGGAGAGTATGAGTAGTATTTGACGATTGTTTTATATTCACGCCATAAAACTGAGCCTGACGAATTGCGAGTGCAACTTCGTATGCAGTGTTTGTGAGGAGAACCGATGAATTAAATTTGCTGTTGTTAAAGAGTGCAACGGTGGTGATAGCAGAGAATATTGCCACAGACGTCAAAAGCTCAATGAGGGTAAATCCCTTACTTACCTTTACTGTGTTTTTTTTGAGTCGGAGGGCTTTCATACGTTCCTATTATAAGCTAAAAGAGACTAACCGCGCTATGGTATCCATGTTAACGGAAAGGAAGAACGCTATCACCGTACCAATAGCAAGATAAGGGCCAAAAGGGACCTCGGATTTAAGGCTAAGGCCTTTTTTACCAAGAAAGAAACGCTGAACAAACATAATCGCCAAGGCAACAATAGTTCCGACCCAGAACGCGAGCATAACAGCGGCGATACCTTTTGAAAGTCCAAGGAAGAAACCGAGGCTCACTGATAACTTTGCATCACCGAGGCCTATTCCCCTGCCACGAGTAATGAGCCATACCGCAAGAAAGAAAGATGGGAGATAAATACCAGCCAGAACATCCTGGAGGTGTGGTAAAGCAAATGAACCTGTGTACACAAACATGAATGCTCCGGCCACGAGTGCCAAAGCGAGTGAATGAATATCGTAAATTAATTTGTGGCGGATATCATATGCCGATACCACAATGAGGAGCAGGAAGAAAGTTGCAGCGAGAATGAAAGCAATAAAACCAGCAACTGTTACTGGAGCAACGACAAGATAGGTACCAACGACGACGATTGCCGATAGAGATTCAACGAGAGGATACTGCCAAGAGATGCGTGATTTACAACCTCTGCATTTTCCGCCCTGAAACATAAAGCTCAGTAATGGTACAAGCTCTTTCCAAGTGAGTGTTTTTCCACACGAAAAACACTGAGATCGCCCCTTTGCAGGTGAGAGACCTGAACCAATACGCAAGATAACAACGTTGAGAAAACTTCCGATAATGAGACCGAGACCCGTGAGGAACGCGTAAAAAATGAAATCCATAATTTATTTATATACCTTGAATACAGTTGAAGGTGTGAATGCGGTGCCCGTACATTTTGTAGAATCGTACCCTTCAAAACTTGATGCGGACCCTTCGACAACGACACCGAGGCAGTAATGTTTCCCTGATGAACTGTGCTCGTAAATATAATTAAGTCCCGCAGGTGGGTTTGGAGGAACAACTGTTTGAGACAGAAACTTATCCTGCAAGAGAGGATTCTGCCATGTTGCACCGCCGGTAACACCGTCACCGGTCACAGGGTAATCATGGTTAACATCCTTATACAACTCGAGTCCGAGCTGTATTTCTCTAACATCTGCCTGACGTCGTAAATCTCGAGATCGCGCGCGCGATCCAGAGGTAGAAGAAATCACCACCGTCGTTAAGATGGTCGCAATCGCGATAACCACCATGAGCTCAACTAAAGTAAATCCCCTTTTCATATGTGTGAATTATACCGCGTCTCAGTCTTTTGAGGAACGACCTAGTTTTTACTCATAAGAATAGAAGGGCTTTCGTAGTGCGACCTCATTTTCATTTATGAAAATGGAAGTACTCTTGTGGTATGACATATTTTCATTCATGAAAATAGAAATGCCCTTGTGGCACAACCTAAATCCCTTGAGTGAAGCGATTAGGGATTGGAAGTACTCTTGTAGTACACAAAAACCGCCCATAATGGGTGGTTTTTGAAATAACCTACTGACAATGGGTTGCCTGAACGCTGTCGTCTTCGTGGATGGAAGCACCTGTTGAGTCAACACACCAGAAACCTCCGCCTTTCATAGCAACCGACATTGCCCATTCATTTGGGGTGTAACGACACTGGAAGGCGCCGTATCCATGACCACCATCAGTATTGTTTTCCATATTAGCAACAATGTCCGATGCTTTTGGGTCTGCAAAGAAACTGCCATTATCCTCTCCTGCACGACAACCATAGCTTGAACCAGGATAGTCTGG
>Ga0302288_1001216_pt1 | contig 17185 bp, 14 predicted proteins | sample III_Fen_N1_1_FD_194549 | JGI IMG/M metagenome (GOLD analysis project Ga0302288, IMG submission 194549) | Peat permafrost microbial communities from Stordalen Mire near Abisko, Sweden - III_Fen_N1_1 | ecosystem: Environmental > Terrestrial > Soil > Wetlands > Permafrost | place: Sweden: Abisko...
AATTCTTCTATTATTTTTATATTTGCTTCAACCATTGAGTTTTGTATTTAGTCGCTACAAAGAACAGGTGTTCTCCTGTTAACTCAATGGTTGCTTTGTTTTTTCCCTTAACTAAATGACATTGCCCGTCAGTGTTTTAGTTTGCCTCGGAAAATCTTTTTCCGACCCATTCGAATTTCTGTTTGCCTTGGAAAATAATTTTCCAACATATCCTAATTTCGTAATGCCTTGGAAAATCTTTTTCCAACCCATTTGTGTTTCAGAATGCCTTGGAAAATCTTTTTCCAACATATTTGAGATTTAGAATGCCTTGGAAAATCTTTTTCCGACATGCTTGTATTTTTGAATACTATGGAAAATTATTTTCCATGATGGTTCAGATTCTATGGAGAAAGTCCATACAATAAACAGTGTCATTTCGATAATAAATGAACGGCTGACAATAGAGGGATTTAGGTTTTTGAGATGTCTCGGAACAAACTGCTTATAAATATATCAATGAGTATTCAAAAACATTCACGAATGAAAAAAATAGTATTACTAATTGTTTCTGCATTCTCAATGTCTGGATTATTTGCAACTGATGATATTGAGATACATTTTGCTGCAACAGGAACCTCAACTACCGTAGAAACTGTAAAAGTAGAAAACATAACAAAAGGGATTAGCCTAACTTTGAATGGTTCTGATATCCTCGTTTTAACAAAATCGACAAGTATTGGAGATTTGAAAAGTGATGAAAATGTACAAATCATTCCAAATCCGATAAAAAATGAAGGTGAAATACGATTCTTCGCTCCACAATCGGGAGTTGTGAATATTAGAATAATAGACGCATCGGGAAAGATTGTTGCATCACAAACAGATAATCTTCAATCGGGAAACTATTCTTATGAGATAAGTGGATTGACATCGGGAATTTATATTGCAAATATAATAGGTCAGGACTATTCATATAAAACAACCATTGTCAGCAATGGTAATAATTCACAATCGATAGCACTTAAACAAAAATCGAATAGAATTGAATCCAGTAGTCTCAAAAGTTTTAAATCGTTAGTCTCCATGGCATATTCAGCAGGTGATGATCTAAAGTTTATAGGAATATCTGGGACATTATCTGATACAGTTATAGATATCCCTACAATAAGTAAAACCATAACATTCACCTTCATTGCCCCCGGTTTAATTCCAACAGTTGCATTTTCGGCAAATAGTTATTCTGTCTTAATTGGTGAGACTGTTACGTTCACAGACCAAAGCACGGGAACACCAACATCGTGGAATTGGAATTTTGGAGACGGTTTCACAAGTACACAACAAAATTGTACACACAGTTATAGCACAGCAGATACGTTTGATGTTATATTAAAAGCAGGGAATGCTAAAGGTTGTGATAGTGTAAGAAAACAAATTGTTGTCAAAGGTTCCGGAACTATAAATGGTAACATTACGATAACCACAGGAAACTGCATGCCTCCAATAACGGCAGCATGTCAAACATCGCCTTATCAGACATCAATAGAAATCACCAAACCATCACAAGTCTATGATGCGACATTATTGTTAAAAACCATTTCAAGTTCTTCGAATGGTGCATATCAAATAACATTACCCGAAGGTGATTATAGTTTATTTGTAATCGATAATTCTTCATACAAACCGGTTTACTACAATAATTCAAACATAATTACAATTGTTAAAAACACCACAATATCAATAGACACCAATATCGATCATGCCACTTGGTAAAAGAATAGTCTATATCCTAACAATTCATAACCAAATCTCACTCACTATATCACAATTAAAGAGGCTGTCGGGTAACGACAGCCTCTGTTTATTTTTATTTCAAAAGCTCTACTATTATATATACGAGTGTGAAAATACCGACAAACGCACCGATATATATTAAGCAGCCTTTTGTTCCATTCTCATTGGTGGGTTCATTGTTTATTTCCGAATTTATTTCTGAATTTGTTTCCATAGTTCTATCTGTGAATTAAAATTTTTAAATCATTATTACATGTTTGTTTGTGTCATAAGTGATATCTGATTGCCAAAATCGACTTACATGACAAAATGAGTGAGCAATAATGTATTCTATAGTCTCAGAATACTATTCAAATCTAATACGGTGGGAGATGATGCAACAATGATGCAGGTTTGCAAATTGATTTGTTGCAGGTGTTTAATGCCGATAAGAACAAGCCTGAATAGATGCCTGTCTATTGATACTTTTTTAGCAAACGAAGATCCGGCAAGGGTGGTTTGTTCCTGATCGTGGGTCTGGCAACTTCCGGTTATGATTGCTATAGCTTTTATAAATGAGTAGGGTTCCGTTTTATCCTTTTCTACTGGGATTGCAGAGGAATATCCTTTCGCATATATCAAAAATGTGATTGCGAAAAAGAATACACAAAAGCCTTTATATTTTCTAATTATTGTAAGCAATGTCTGTTATTGTTTTTGAAATGCAAAGTTATTGTTTTTCGCGTAAAACGGTTGCCTCACTTATAAAAGAAACGCTATTTGATGAACTGACTCCAATCATAACCGTTTCGATTTTGGGAGTACTGACGGTAGAATCGCAAACCCATTCTACTATAAAATTAGCACCAGCACCACTTGTATCTTTTTCGGGAATAAAGAAGTCCTTTGTTTCCATTGGCATAACGGTTACTCTTTGGCTCAGAAATTTTGCAACCATCATTCCTTTTGTGTTAAGATAATTAACACAGGTTATATATATTGGAGACTGGAAATCGGTATTATGTATGGCAAGAACAGTACTAATGTTGTTGTACATGGATTTTTGATTATTAACTGGTATATTTGAATATACAGGGACATACAAAACCTGACCTTTCGATTGATGTAAAGCTGGTGATTGGATTGTGAGCGATTGAGAATTGAATTTTTCATTCAATGTAAATAGATTACTGGGTTTTACCTTTTCTTTACAGGAACAAAGCAAAACGATTAGAGCAAGAAACAGCATTTGTTTTTTCATCATCATAGAGTCGATTTATAATTGAGCTGATTAAAGAAATATTTTACGTGAATAGTTTAATTATTTCAGGTTTCACGCCAAACAAAATATTTAAATTTCGTTCACTTTCACTATTTGAACAAGAAATCATTAAAATATCATTTTCTTTTAAAACGGTATACCCTTCGGGTGCAAAAAAGGTTTCATTTCTATTTATCAACACTATTCTTGCATCATTAGGGAAATGAATAGAGACTACCGATTTGCCGATAAATGTGTTTTCTTTTGAAATACGCACTTTATATAACTGGCTTTGGGGTTTATCGGATAAGGTCAATGTTAAATCATTTTTCTTAACATTTTTGGGCAATGCAACTCGTAGCATCTTTGCAACTAAAGGCAAGGTTGTTCCCTGAATCAGCACGGAAGTTAATGCCATAAAAAACACAAGATTGAAAATATAATTTGCATTAGGAATGCCGGCGATTATCGGATAGGTTGCAAAAATAATAGGAACGGCTCCACGCAATCCGACCCATGATATAAATAGTTTTTCACGAAATTTCATTTTAAAAAATGAAAGGCTTACAAAAACAGCAACAGGACGGGAAATGAAAATAATAAACACCGAAAGAATCATTCCGGTAGAAATATGTGAAACCAATTGTCGTGGGAAAACAAGGAGTCCTAAAGTCAGGAACATCACTATCTGCATAAGCCATGCTTGACCATCGTAATGTTTTATGATTTTCCGTTTATGTAAAAAGTTATTATTTCCTAATATCATTGCCGATAGATATACAGACAGAAATCCGTTGCCTCCGATGTAATTGCTAATGGAAAAGGTAAAGAAAACAAGCGATAATAATAAAACAGGATACAAACCTTCCTGCTCAACATTTATCTTATTTATAACATATATCATTATTTTCCCCATAACAAATCCAACAATTGCACCTACCGACATTTTAATAAAAAATGATGGAATCATATACCAAAAGCTTTCCCCCTGATGAACCATAAGACTAATAATACTTATGGTTAAGAAATATGCCATTGGATCGTTGCTGCCACTTTCAAATTCGAGTAATGATTGAAGATTACCTTTTAATCCGAGCTTCTTGGTTCGTAAAATTGAAAAAACAGCCGTTGCATCGGTCGACGAAACGATAGCTCCCAATAAAAAGCACTCCAAGGTCGATAATGAGGTAATATATTTCAAACAAAGAGCGGTAATTACCATTGTCAGAACAACTCCAATTGTCGAAAGACTTATTCCTTTCCAAATGGCAGGTTTCACATTTTCCCATCTTGTTTCCAATCCACCCGAGAACAGAATAAAGTTTAATGCAACAATACCGATTAACTGCGTAAACCGGGGATTGTTATAATAAATACCCCCTATTCCATCGGACCCCGCAAGCATTCCCACCGCTATGAATGTAACAAGCACAGGAATCCCCAACTTGAACGATGCTTTTGTTGACAAAATACTCAGAAACAAAAGTATTGAACCAAGGAGAAATATATTATCGGAAGTAAAAATGATATCCATTATATATTTTCTTTCTATAATACTACTTTACAACAGGATTAAGTCAAAAATACAATATCTTATGGAAAGTTGGAGAATAAAACGAAATTAAAAACAGAATACAGAACACTGTCAATCATTGATAAAAAGCGAAAAGACAGTAAAGGCAAATCATTAAAAGCATTTCTTCTTACATTTACATGTTTTTATAAATTGAAAAATATGGCAAAAAAATTTAGTAAAGAAACACAATGTGTTCAATCGGGCTGGAAACCCAAAAATGGAGAACCACGCGTCCTTCCTATTTACCAAAGTACTACATTTAAATATGAGACAAGCGAACAAATGGCGAAACTCTTCGACCTCGAAGAAAATGGATATTTTTATACTCGTTTGCAAAATCCCACAAACGATGCCGTAGCATCAAAAATAGCAGACCTCGAAGGTGGCGTTGCCGCAATGCTTACATCAAGCGGACAAGCAGCAACATTTTTCACCGTTTTTAATATCTGTGCAGCAGGCGATCATATTGTGAGTTCATCAACCATTTATGGAGGCACGTTCAACTTATTTGCCATCACCTTACAAAAGATGGGAATCGAAACAACATTTATCAATCAAGATGCTTCGGAAGAGGAAATAAACGCTGCTATCCGCCCTAACACAAAACTATTATTCGGCGAAACAATCAGTAACCCCGGCATCATGGTACTTGATATCGAAAAGTTTGCCCGTGTTGCTCATGCAAACGGCATTCCGCTTGTTGTTGACAATACATTTGCAACCCCCATCAATTGCCGTCCTTTCGAATGGGGAGCAGATATTGTAACACATTCAACAACCAAATATATGGATGGTCACGCCAGTACCGTTGGTGGAGCAATTGTCGACAGCGGTAATTTCGATTGGGAAGCACACGCCGAAAAATTTCCGGGACTCACCCAACCCGATCCATCATATCATGGACTCACGTATTGCAAAACATTTGGTAAAGGTGCATTCATAACCAAAGCAACAGTTCAACTGATGCGTGATCTTGGAGCAATTCAGGCACCACAAAATTCATTCTTGATAAATGTCGGCATCGAAACCCTTCATCTTCGCATGAAACAGCATTGTGCAAATGCTCTGGAAGTTGCAAAATATTTAAAAGCCAATCCGAAAGTAGCCTGGATACATTATTGCGATCTCGACGGAGACAAATATAACGATATGGCAAAAAAATATCTGCCAAATGGTTCCTGCGGTGTCATTGCTTTTGGATTGAAAGGCGGTCGCGAGGTTGCTGTTCGTTTTATGGATAATCTGAGACTTGCAGCCATCGTAACACATGTTGCCGATGCCCGCACATCGGTTCTTCATCCTGCCAGCCATACACATCGCCAATTAACCGACGAACAATTACTAGCAGCAGGCGTTGCTCCCGATTTGATCCGTTTTTCGGTCGGAATTGAAGATGTCAAAGATATTATTGCCGATATAGAACAGGCTCTGGAAGCTTAATTTTAAAAAGAATATATTAATCTTTTATGTAGTGCCATCTCCTAAAAAAAGCTGGCACTTCTTGTTGACAGCTGTTTGAACCCTGTGGAATATTATCAAAAACAAAAAAGGCTGATTGCATTTTATTATCAACCAGCCTTTTTTATCAGTAATAACCAAGTTTATAACGTTGAATGCGATCCATCGCAAAACGGAGGGTTCTTGGTCTTTTTGCATCCGCACAAATAAGCCGTTTCTGTTTCCTTTGCAACAAATTCCATTGGAATAAATCCACTTCCTTTATGCGAACCATCGCAAAAAGGTTGATTTTTACTTTGTCCACAACTACACCAATGGTAGGTTTTACCTTTTTCGAGCTCAACGGCATAAGGCGACTTTTGTGCAATTTTTGGTTCCATAATTTTTGATTTTTAAACGTTTATGTTTGCTTGTATTTTTATTAAAAGTACTATATTATTTTTAATAAAACAACAGACAATTTGAATAAACATTTCTTGTTCCAATCCTGAGCCAAAAATTGCTTTGATTATTGCGTCTTGCTAACTTCGATGAATCATCTTTTTAAAACATACCTTCGGGGAAAAGACTGGTATCCAATGTATGATCGATAGCCGAAAAGAATTGACCATTTGCACCATCATTTTCAATTAAAGCAGGAGCTAATGCACCGGGAAGTACTGCGTCAACAGCATGATCGGCATTTGGTCCACCTAAATCGGTACGCAACCATCCCGGATCAAGGGTATTTATTCTAACTGCGGTATCTTTTAACTTACTGGCAATATCATCGGTGAGTTTATTTACCGCCCATTTCGATCCGGCATAAGGAGCAAGTTCGGGTTGATCGGCAATGCCTGATGTCAGATTGACTACCCTACCAAAACCATTATCAATCATTGCGGGAATAAATGCTGCACATAAGCTATACATTGCACAAACATTAACTTTCATGCTGCTCAACCAGTCGTCCCATGTGTGATTCCAGAAATCAACACGATAGGGCGACATGATAGCCGCATTATTATACAAAATATCAACGTTGATTTTCAAATCTTTTACTTGACGAATCAATTCGTGAACTTTCGATTCATCGGATAGTTCACCATAAACACTATATGTATTTACGTTGAAAGCTTTCAGTAATTCAAGCGTTTTTTTACAACTGTCGGCTGTCCGACCATGAACAATTATATTACATCCCAGTTTAGCCAGACCTTTTGCTATTTGTTGTCCAACCCCACGACTCGACCCTGTTATCAAGGCATTTTTCCCTTTTAAATCTGTCATACTATTTTAACTATTGTTTGCTAATTAATTTGTTATCGAGCGTCTTAAATAATAGTTCACCAGAACCAATAAAAAACAGACTGTCATCGTTCAGCGTTTTCGATTCAATCTGTTTTTATCTTTTCAAGTTCTGCGTTTTTATTGATATAATCGCTGCTTTTGTTATGCAAAGAACCATCTACACATTTTTGAATAGTTTTATTAATTTCTTGAAATTCATCACAAGATGAACGACAATAATTAGTACAAAAAAAGGTACAATCAGACTATGAAAATGTAATGACGTCATTGTAAATCCAAATATATAGAATAAGACGCTAATCAATGTCAATAGAAATAAGACAATGGTTAAGGTTATTAGTTTATTATTAAGATATCGATTCTTGGAAATTATCATCTTTAAAAAAGCCCGATGTTGCAAAATGTGAATACATATTATACTGATTAAAATTACAGAGATTATGCAATGAGGCGTTTTCCATGTAAATACATCTTCAATCTTTGCTCCTTTTTTAAATTCCTCTTCAAGTTTTTCGAAAACACTTAACGATAGAATACAACCTATTAGTCCTACAATCATTATGATGTCAATTATTCCTTTGGAATATTTCCTATACTTTCCATTTTCCATAGTTTATTCTATAAATACAATTAGAACAAAGTAACATATCATTTTCAGAAAGACTTGATGCTTGTTTTTTTTATTTCCTCCACATTGTGCATTTACAATCAATAAAAAAAACAAGAAATGGAATCGTCAGAACACCTTTTTCCATCATAATGTAAGTATTTATTTAAACCTTACATTACCGGATAATAATCTTTTTACTTTCAACTATTCCCACTCCTTTTATTGTGATTATATACATACCTGAATGTAAATCTGAAGATAATGTCAATTGTTTGTTTAAAGAGCTTATTTGTTTTGAATCTAAAACCTTACCATCAATAGCCGTAAGTGAAACTAAATACACACCGTCTTCAACTCCATTTATTGTAATGTTTCCATTTAATTGTGATATTTCTATTTTATTTTGTTCATCTACTTTTTTAATTTCTGTAGGTGTTGTATACTTTTTCCCATAGAGAATTTCCACTTTATTATTTAGACTGTTCGGAATTATTAAATCAGGATAGCCATCTTTATCAATGTCTCCCGAAACAATATTTGTGATACCTTTGGAAAGAGTTGTCACTACTGATTCTGTATATTCTCCTAAATTATCTGAAAGGAACAAGAGTACACTATCACTGGCTTCACTCACGCAAACAAAATCAGAGTATGAATCATTATTTAAATTTAATGCCGTTATCCCTTCATTACTGAAATTTGGTGTCGTGGTTATTATATTTTTGGCGGTTGAAAATGTGCCATCGTTATTTCCATAAATAATTGAAATTGATGCTTTAGATGAACTTGACACAGCTAAATCTGTTTTCCCATCTCCATTGAAATCGCCATGTATTATTCGCTCTTTGGTAGAACCATAAATAGGATAACTTTCACTAAAATTGAATTTTTTCGTTATTGGATTGAATAAATAGATATCAATTCCTCCAACAGCTACTGTTATTTGAGCAACATCTAAATAACCATCATTATTAAAATCGGCTAAAGTCATTTTATTCTGCCCAAAAGTATTAATTAAAGATGACGTTGTAACGGTATCAAATAATCCGGATCCATTACCATGATAAAACTGGATTTTATAATAATTGTTTTTGTCTGGTAAAATAAAAACCAGATCACCTTTCCCGTCATTATCCACATCGCCTATTGCCAATGGATCTTCGCTTGGAAAATAATCCAAGGTTTGAATATCAGCCGTAAAATCATCTCCGTTTTTACCATCTCCGGTAAATAGTGACATTTTATATTCCCAATTACTTCCCAATACAACATCAACTTTCCCATCTTTATTTAAATCGCCTGTTGCAATACAATTTATTCCGCTTGTAGAAGTATAAAACATAGTATCAGAAAACGTCCGATTTCCTTTATTTATGTAGATAGTTATTTTTCTATCATCATGCCCCGGTGCTAGAATATCAAGTAAACCATCATTATTATAGTCAACGACTTTAAGGGTTAATGGATTTTTACCTGATGTTAAGGATTGCGTTTTTTCGAAATATTGTCCATACGAAAATGCTGAATACAAAATTGCTCCTGTTAGTAAACTTATTGCTTTCATAAATTTTATTGTTTTATTGTTACTATTAAATAATACTTACGTTAATCGTCTTTTTGAAATAACCACCAACTCGTTTCTGTGTCGCTTTGTTATACAGATATCCTACTTATTGGCTTGTTGATTCATGTTCTGTCTTTATTATGTCATTCATACTCACAAACAAACCTACAAAATCATTTCAAATTATCCTAACACATTCAAGAATATATCACAACTTGTCAGAAATTATATATGTCGCGTTTTCGTAATCTTGCTCCTAACCTCTTATCTTCATTCATTTCTTATTTCTTCCCTTTCAGCTTCTAACAGACCTGCCGGGTTTTCAAAAACCTGCCAGGGCTGCTTCATTGAAAAGGTGTCAACCTCTTATCTTATGGTTTGTTTTACAATTTCACAACTACTTTTTTGCCATTGTAGGTGACTGTTTTATCGAAGGTTTTGCTTGTTTCGATTCCGGTGCCTTTGGTTTCGTTCACCACCACGATGTTGAATGTGCGTGTTTGCAACATTCCGGGATATGCTCCCCTGCGATCGGCAATGGTGAGTTCGCCTTTCGCGTTGTTCCATGTGAATTGGATGGTGGTATAGATTCCTTTTTCGTAGTTGTAGGTGTCGTTTTCGTCTTCGTATAACGAGAATGATCCGTCGGCTCCTTTATAGAGTCTGATCTCAAGTTGATCGTAGGGTTTCTCCGATGCATATTGCACGAATGGTCCCATCGGGATGATTGATCCGGCGGGAACGAATAGTGGCATTGTTTCTATTCGTGCATCTGCCTCGACGGTTGTTCCGCCGGTGTATCTACGACCTGTCCAGAAGTCATACCATGCGGTTGCTTTTGGAAGATATACCGGGCGTGTTGTTTCACGTTTTTCGACTGTTTTTTCGGCTGCAAAGATCGACGGTGTTTTCCAGTTTAAGATCATTCGTGCCGCTCCGGTTGATGTGTTTTCGGTTTCGAGTACGAAATCGTACGATTTACCTTTTTCGAGTTGAATGATTTCGGTGTATTGTTCAACGCTGGTGTAAATCATTTTGAGTTCCCTGCCATTTATCCTGATTCGTTTGGCATCGAACGATTTCAGATGAAATTGGTATGAACCTGTTTCGGTTGGATTGAGTTTTGCTTCGTAACGAATTGAATACATCGAATCGGTGACGTATTTGGGGCGACCGGTATACCACACGAAGTCTATTCGCGGAACAATGGAGTCTTTGCTCAATGTTTTGTATGCTTTATCTTTATAGAATTTAGCCTGAAGTCCTTGTCTGCCATCGGCTGTTTTAAATACGTTTGACGGCACAGGCACTGAGCTTAATGGCGGACGATGCAACTGGTAGGCGGTAACGGGACATGCCATGATTCCGGGTCCGAACATAAATTGATCTTTAATATTATAGACCTTTTTATCGTTCATGTAGTCCATTGCCAGACCACGCATGAATGTGTAATCCTGACTGGTGATTTTCCAAGCCTGCGAATAGATATATGGCATCAAGCGGTAACGAAGATTGTCGAATTTCTTAAGAACGGGTACAAAGTCACCGAATTCCCAGATTTCGCGAGGTGTTTCCGAACCATGAGATCGAAATATGGGGCAGAACGCTCCAAACTGGAACATACGGGTGTATAATTCCTGATATGCAGGATCTTTCCCTCCATTGCAATAAACGCCATCGTAAGCACCAAGAACAAATCCTCCGATGTCGAACGTCCAATAGGGCACTCCTGCCATGGAATGGTTCAAGCCTGCGGTGATCTGCTGTTTATAGACATCCCACGAAGCTCCTATATCGCCACTCCAGGTAACGGCACCATCGCGTTGTTGTCCGGCAAAGGTAGAACGTGTTAAAATGTAGGAACGTTGTTTGCCATCGCGACGAATGTTTTTATACAATGGGTCGATCATTGCCAGCGAGAATGTGTTCAAATATCTATCGAACGATCCGAGATAGTCTTTGCCCATTTTCTTCATTTCGTAGTCGGTTGATTCCTTGGTACTAGCATTGACAACATCGGGTTCGGTTGAATCGATCCACCAGCCGTCGAGCCCGAAGCACCAGAGTCCTTTTTTCAGATAGTCGTAATATAGTTTATTGGCATCTGGATTATAGGCGTCGTAGTATTTGAAACCCGCCCATCCAACCGGTTTATATAAAAATCCTTTCTTGTCGAAATCTTTATACATAGCCGTGGCTGGTCCTATTGCAGGCCAGATGGAAATGATAGCATGAAAATTCATCTTGTGCAGTTTATCCATCATTTCCTGTGGACGGGGAAATAATGTTTTATCGAAAAACATTCCGCTCCAGTTCCGGGCACCGTTCCAGTAATCCCAGTCCTGAATGATGTTGTCGATCGGGATTTGCAAAGCACGATATTTCGTAGCTATGCTCAAAACTTCGTCCTGCGTTTTATAATGTTCCTTACTTTGCCAGTATCCGTAAGCCCATTTGCCAAACATCGGAGCGTGTCCGCTTAAATAACGGTAACCTGCAATGATGCTATCGGCATTTTGATCGGCTATCAGGTAATAGTCAATGTTATCGGCAACATCCGACCAGATAGAACATCCATCTTTCGAATCCTTGAAAATGGTTTTCGAATAATTATCCCACAATATTCCATATCCGGCGGTGGACCACAGGAATGGTATTGCATCATTGGTATTTGTCTGCACCAGTTTTACTTCCTGACCACGATAATTCAATATTCCATTTTGATGTGAGCCTAAACCATAAATTGCTTCGTCGGCACTTAAGGTGAAGTTTTGTTTCACGCTAAATGCTTTTTCGTTTGGCGAAAGATATGGCGTAAACTCAGGTTTTGCGGTTTCGGTAAGAATAGTGGTGTTTTTATTCCTGTAGGTAACCGTTCCGTCTTTGGTGGATATGACAACGGTGAGTTTTTCAGAAGTCAGGCTGATATTATCGCCGCTTTCTTCCATCTTGAAATCGACTTTTGGAAGTGTATCGACAATAACCACGAGACTCTTCTTGACATCCGACGATGTTTTCGCCCATTTCTGCACTCGAACAATGTCGGCTCTATAGAACTGTACTTTCACCTTGAATGAATCGACGGCAAACTGTACACCGTTTGTTATTTTTGTTATCTCCGATTTTGAAGAACATTGCGAAAAGAGTATCGCCACAGCGGGAACAAGAAGTATTCCTATTCTTTTAATTATATTAATCATACGCATCTGTTACTTTTTGTTATTTTTTCCAAAGATGTCCCATTTCCTCAAGTGTTTTTCCTTTTGTTTCGGGTACCATTTTCCATACAAACAAAATTGATATGACAGACATCACTCCGTATAAACAATAGGTGAATGTTATGCTGAATGCTTCGAGACTGGGGAAGGTGGCGGAAACAACAAAGTTTGATATCCATTGTGCGGCAACGGCAATAGCTATTGCTTTCCCACGTATTGTATTCGGGAATATTTCGGCAATAAGCACCCAGCAGATTGGTCCCCACGACATCATGAACGCCGCTGAATAAATTACAATGAATATAAGTGTGCTGATTCCGATGATTTGCAAATGAGACAGCATTCCGATGGCAAACATACCGACCGCCATTCCCACCGAGCCAATAATCAACAAAGGTTTGCGACCAAATTTATCGACCGTAAATATTGCAACAAGAGTAAACACGATGTTCACGAAACCCATGATGACGGTCTGCCACATGGCGGCATCGTTTCCGAACCCCAAGCCTTTGAAAATGGTGGGAGCATAATACAACACCACATTGATTCCAACAATTTGCTGAAAGACGGACAGTAATATTCCCACTATCAAAATTTTCCAACCATAGAAGTTCACTTTTTCCACTTTTTCGTGAATGGTATCCTTGATGTCGGCAAATATTTCGCGAGCCTTCTCTGCTCCGTTTATTTTGCTCAAAATAGAGAGAGCCTTGTCTTCGTCACCGGTTAATGTAAGATAGCGGGGAGTTTCGGGAACAAAGAACAACAATATGCCAAAGAGTGCCGCAGGAATTGCATTTGATGCAAACATCAATCGCCAACCTTCATCATCAATCCATTGTTGCGATTCGCCTTTGGTGATAAAATAATTTACGAAATAGACCACCAGCATACCAAAGATGATTGCAAACTGATTCCATGAAACCAGTTTTCCACGAATCTCGGCCGGAGCAATTTCGGCAATATACATCGGACAGATTGCCGATGCCAGTCCAACGCCCATTCCACCAATAATCCGATAGATGTTGAAGGCAATCAATACCGACACCGATCCTTCTCCTCTATGGAAGAACAGAAATTCGGGACACGATGCTCCAAGAGCCGAAATAAAGAATAGGACAGCAGCAAACAACAAAGATTTTTTACGTCCCAAACCTGTAGCAAACCAACCCGAAATAGCACTACCGATAATACAACCGATTAATGCACTGGAAACAGTTGCTCCATGATAAAAGGTAGCGGCATTACCAAAGGTTGCTTCATTGAGATGAAAAAAGGTTTTAAGAGAATCGACCGCCCCCGAAATAACCGCAGTATCGTATCCAAAAAGTAATCCACCCAATGTGGCAATCAAGGTGAGCAATGTGATGTACATCATATTTACACCACCGCTTCTGGCATTTGTCTGGCTCATATTTACAATTAAATATAAAGATTAATCAATGATTCCAATAACTCCTGTTTTCCACTGATTTGTTTTGGTTCACCAATCGTTTTTGCTATTGCATGCATATCAGCCAGCGATAATTTCCCGGCTTCGAATTCAGCACCTTTTCCCGAGGCAAACGAAGCATATCTATCGGTACGCAGCTTTACATAATCAGATTCCTTTATGATTCTGTCGGCAATAACCAAAGAACGTGCAAACACATCCATTCCACCAATATGAGCAATGAATAAATCGCTTAAATCGGTTGAATTACGACGGGTTTTCGCATCGAAATTGATACCACCTTGTGTAAATCCTCCAGCAGGAAGTATTTCCAACATTGCTTCTGTAATTTCATAAACATTTGTGGGGAATTCATCGGTATCCCAGCCATTCTGGTAGTCACCTTTGTTAGCATCGATTGAACCAAGCTTTCCGGCATCGGCGGCCATACGAAGTTCGTGAGCAAATGTATGTCCTGCAAGTGTTGCATGATTAACCTCAATATTCATTTTAAAATCGTTGCTCAGACCTTGTTTTTCAAGGAATCCAAGGACAGTTTGCGTATCGAAGTCGTATTGATGTTTTGATGGTTCCATAGGTTTTGGTTCGATAAGGAATGTACCTTTGAATCCTTGAGCACGTGCATAATCGCGAGCCATACGAAGGAATTGTCCCATGTGATCGAGCTCTTTTTTAGTATTTGTATTGTGCAGGCTCATATAACCTTCCCTACCCCCCCAGAATACATATCCTGTACCGCCAAGAGCTATGGTTGCATCAATGGCATTTTTAACCTGAACCGCAGCATTGGTAATCACATTGAAATCGGGATTTGTTGAAGCTCCATTCATATAACGAGGATTTCCAAATACGTTAGCTGTACCCCAAAGTAATTGAGCACCCGAAGCTTTTTGCATTTCCTTGGCTTTATCAACCATTTTTGCCAGACGGGTTTCTATTTCAAAAACAGAACCATCACCCGCAACATCGGTATCGTGGAAACAATAGAAAGGAGCTCCAAGCTTTGTAATAAATTCAAAAGCTGCATCCATACGTTCTTTATTGGCATCCATGATATCTTTAGCACCATCCCAAGGAAACTGTTTTGTACCCGGACCAAAAGGATCGCCACCGGTTCCACACAATGAGTGCCAGTAAGCCACTGCAAACCGCAGATGTTCTTTCATCGTTTTTCCGGCAACTATTTGATTTTCGTTATACCATTTAAAAGCCAATGGATTTTTTGATTCTTTTCCTTCGTATTTGATTTGGTTGATACCTTTAAAATACTCTTTGTTTCCAATTAGTACGTTCATGTTTTAAATTTTTAATTATGAGTTTTTAATTATGAGTTATGAGTTATGAATCTTTAATTATGAATTTTTCTTTCTATTTGTACTTTAGCATAATCACTAATTATGCACAGCATTCAATCTTATTGTAATATTTACACAAAGATAGAAATAGAATTAGAACTAACAAATAAGAAAAAAGATATTTTAAACATAGAATAACCTTCACTAAATGCTACTGCCACCCTAATAGCTTTTAATATCAAAATACATAAATATAAAACGCCCCGCTTCTTTTCGGAAGCAGGGCAATTCCTACAAATCACGAATGGTTATTTTCTTTTTGGGAAACTATTACTGGTTACAGAGGTGTAGATTTCTGTTGTTTTTGAACTCTTGTGTCTCGGTTCGCCTACGTACGCTGGTGTGAGAGCCTCTACCTGCTGGATTCTTGTTGTCGTTATCGTAGCTTTTCGATCGTTTTGAGCCTCATTTATTGGTTTGTTTCTGTTTTTAAACCTTGAAATTTGTTCTTAAAGAAGAGATAGTTCTTTGATAAGTCCATATCTATTGACCGAATTGTAGTTCAACAAAGATTCCATGTTGGGCATTACATGCCATACGAAATCCTAGGTATTGGCACCAGTAATTATTTTTTTTCTTATTTATCAAAATATTTTAGTAAAAGCATCAATTCATTATTTAAATATCCCATATTCTTTTACTATAGTACCTCCATTTAAAACTTTAATCCAACTAAAATGATTGTTATTTTTTAAATATCTAATCCCAATATATGCAGAATCTCCTGCAGACCAATTTATATAATGTTCATTTATTCCATTTGGAATAAAAACATAACTATATCCTACAATAAACGATCCTTGTCTCCATTCCATATTATTTGAAATTGTATCTCCAATTTTTAAATTCCTATTATTCTTTTGGATCACAAATTCAAACAAACTATCTTTCGATTCAATCCATCCTGATCCTGAACTACCATTTGGGGAAGAATAGCCTTCTGATCCTATATTTAAATCTATTCTCCCATCGTTATTTAAATCAAGATCAGTTATCTCTTTCACTGAATCTATACTAATATTTTTAAAGAATAAATCTGGATTACTATAGTCTCCAATAATAACAAATTTTGAAACTTCTTCTTGCTTCAAGTTGTCCTTTTTGCAGCTATAAAAACAAAATATAAAAAACGCAACAAAAAAATATTTTTTCATAATTATAAGTTTTGAGTTATTTTATCTTATCGCTAAGAAGTATTCTATTATTGGTGCCAACATCCCTGTATCAGCAATTGCTGATATATTCCATGTATCTTCAGGTCGTCAATCCCACTCAAACGTAAAAATCGTAAACCCCGAAATGTAGAATATTCTTTCAAAAACAGTGATGTTATATTCGTTCCGTTAACTATTCAAATGTAAAAAATAAAACTAACGATCCAAACTATCGAGCGGACTTTTTATTTGGTGGAATCCTTTGATTGTGATATGTGTGTAGATTTCTGTTGTTTTTGAACTCTTGTGTCTCGGTTCGGGTACGTACGCTGGTGTGAGAGGCTTCCCCGTCAGTCTAGGCTGGGGGGCAATGTCATTTAGTTAAGCATTAAATAGCACGTTTATAGTTGGTAAAAGTTTGATATTTTCCATTAGTCCGTTTAAATTTTCTTATTCTTGGATAATGCCGTGCAGGTCTTATAGGTTCTATGTTT
>Ga0302288_1001221_pt1 | contig 17154 bp, 9 predicted proteins | sample III_Fen_N1_1_FD_194549 | JGI IMG/M metagenome (GOLD analysis project Ga0302288, IMG submission 194549) | Peat permafrost microbial communities from Stordalen Mire near Abisko, Sweden - III_Fen_N1_1 | ecosystem: Environmental > Terrestrial > Soil > Wetlands > Permafrost | place: Sweden: Abisko...
GTAAAAACGTCTTTGAAAGTGTAAAAAGTGATGACGAAGGAAACAAACGCTATAACGTTACATCAGCAGTTTCCGAAACAGGAATCAAAGCCTTTTTTCATGCGAATTACATTCAAAGAACCTTTGGAAATAATGTGATGCTTTTGACTGCAACACCCTTTTCTAATTCACCACTCGAAATTTATTCCATGCTTTCACTTGTTGCATATCAAAGTATGCAGAAAAACAGCATTTATAATATCAATGCGTTCTTCGATACCTTCGTTCTCCCCACCGTGGAATGGACAGCAAATTACAAAGATGAAATTGTAGAAAAGGAAGTCATAAAAAGCTTTACAAACCGCCTTATACTGCAAAAACTGATATACAATCATATCATTTATAAAACAGGTGAAGAAGCTGGAGTAAAACGTCCGTTTAAAGTGAACTTACCAAAACTGTATGATAAATCTCCCGATGGGAAATCAGTAAAATTAAGTCCACAAAAACAAGTACTGACTTATATTGAACCAACGGCAAAACAACGAAATAATCAAGCTCGAATCGTTTCACTTGCACAATCTGCAACTGCTGGGAAACTCAACATGGGTGATTTATTCAGAGCTTTAGCTTATTCACTTGATAATGCTCTCTCACCATTCTTGTACGCAGGAAACGGAAGCCAACCCGAAGATTACAAAGAGTTTGTAGAAGAAAGTCCCAAGATTTTATTTGCCTGCGAATGCTGCCGAACGGTAAAAGAATATCACGAGAAATTAGCCAAGACATTACCAGCAGATGCACCAAAAGCATTGACTGAAGTATCGGGTCAAGTTTTGTATATGAACCGAGGAAAAGCCTATTTCAAATACATAAAGGAATATCTTGAAAAGGAAGTTGGCTACAAGAAAAACGTCCTATACATGAACGCTCGTTTCGATGAAGTAGAAATCATTGACAGCTCTATTTCGGATATTAAGAAAGAAAATGTTAAAGATGCTTTTCTTGCTGGAGTTGTTAAAATAATCATCGGTACAGCAACCATTCGTGAAGGAATTGACTTACAAAAACGTGGAACGGTTATCTATAATCTTTATCCCGATTGGAATCCAACAGACATTCACCAATTGGAAGGTAGAATTTGGAGGCAAGGAAATGAATTCGCTTTTGTGCGTTCGGTAATGCCCTTAGTACAGGATTCAATGGACGTTTTTGTATTTCAAAAGTTGGAAGAAAAGACTGGACGAATCAACGATATTTGGTTTAAAGCTGATAGAGGAAATGTTCTCGATGTTGAAAGTCTCGACCCACAAGAAGTGAAACTTGCTCTTATTACCGATGTCGGTAGAATAACCGCTTTGTACTTCGATGAAGAACGCAGAGAAGTGGAACGAGAACTTGGTAGAGCAAATACAAATCTATCGCAAGTCAGTATAGTAAAAGATTCTATTGCTTTATATCTATCAAAAAAAGAAGAATTGAAAGTATGGATTGGAAAATATAATAACGAAAATCTAAAATATTCGTGGGCTTTCGATGAGTTTAAAATGAATGACAAACTCAGAGTATTAAAAGGTTAGCCTGACGAAAAGGAACAAATCAAAAAACTGAACGACCAGCAAAAACGTCTGGAAATATTGCGTTCAGATATTGAGAAAATTCAAACGAATACCGCAATTACCGATATAGAACTTTTAGATTGTGCTAAGAAAATACAACGTGAAGTAGCATATTTTGACAAATACTGGACAGTTGCTAGTTTTAAAGAAGCTATGACCAATGTTTATAAGATTGAACGATCCATTTTAAAACCAAAACGACTATCAATTTTTGATGATGTGAGCGGACTGGAAAGTGCTTTGAAAAAAGATGTGATGGACGTTGAAGCAAAGCTTTCAAATTACAAAGGTGGTCAGCATGGCGAAACATCAAAACGCTTTTTGGAACTGTACAAAGAGATTGAACAAAAGAAAGAAACTCTTGCGGTTAAAGGCAAATCAGCTTATGAACGTGCCGATGATTTTGCAAAACTCAACTATTTACTCCAGTACTTAAAAGAAGATTACGACCCCGAAACTTGTCCGTTTCCCGAACCCAATCAACGACCAGGATTTTGCACAAATCCACGAGCCGAAACGAACATGAAAGTTGATACCGAAAAGCGTATCCGCATAGCACGAATAAAGGCATTAGCTAAATTAAAAATGTTACAACTTTTAAATGTATAAGCCATGTATCCACAAAAACAAGAAGTAGTTCTGTTTGGAACAGACACCGATGTAAATGAACTCAAAGAATACATTCCCGAAATAAAAGTTCGCATGAACAAAGGTAAAACCTTTGATGTTGATACGGTAAAATCATCGCAAAATGTGTACGATATGCTTAAACGAGTGTATGGTAAAAATCTATTTCAAGAACATTTTGTGGTGTTACTTTTTAATAGGGCAAACAAACTGATTGGCTTCTATAAACACACCATTGGTTCATCAAATGCAACCCTTGCCGATATTCCAATGATTATTGGTATTGTTACAAAATCACTTGCACAATCAGTTATTGTTTCACACAATCACCCCAGCCAAAATACAAATCCATCGGAAGCTGATAAGCAGCTTACCAAAAAGATAAAAACGGCTTTTGATTCAGTTGGAATCGCCATGCTTGACCATGTGATTTATACAGAAAACGGCTATTTCTCTTTTGCCGATGACGGAATGTTAAACGGAATACAAAATATTAAAACCATGATTACAGTAGAAAACATTTTAGACACATATCCTCAAATTTCGCAGGGTATATTGCCAACGGCATTAAAACATTCAGAGTTTGAATTTATTCAAGAAAACATTGACTTGTACAATGAAGATGAAACCATTAAACAATACATCGACACGTTTATTGAAAAACTTAATCAAGTTTTAGAAAAAGATGAGTTGCCGTTCGATTACGACTCACCAATTCCAGTCGAAATTGACCAGTCTGAGTCAGACAGGCAAAAATCAAAAAAAACAAGTAAACAAAAGGTTAAACCAACTATTAAATCCACAAAGCAACTAAAACAAAAAGTTGAGAAAAATGTTGACGAAATTACTCCCGATGATGTTGATTTTATTTCGCCTGAAGTACGATTCATAAAACGATTTATTGGTTTGCATGATAAAGCAAAGGACAAAGCAACAATATTAAGTTTTATCAATGCTTTGCAACGAGCAATTATTGAAAAACGCATTCGTAAAACATCGGGATATGCGAGTGAAATTGAGAAAATTCAAACACAATTGGTGGAATGTTACAACGAAATGGCAAATACAATAAAGATTACCATCAAACCCGAAGCGTTGGCAAAATATGAGGAAATTACCAAATCGGAGAAAATTTCGGCAATTGTAAAATTTGTAAAACAGTACATTTCTATTCATGGCAAAACCGACGTAAAAAAGAAAGCGAAAACCTTATACAATCGCTACGAAAAAGCATTTAACAATGGTGATATAAGTTACAATGATGTTCGTTACAAGGAAGTTCATGCAATATCGCAATCACTTATAGCCTATTTACAAGACCAAACCGAAACTATTGAAATCAAAGAAACGGAATTACACGGTTTAATGGGACTTGCAGGAATATCGGTTAACGGTTTAAACGGTTTAGAAGCTGCACCGACACAATGTATTTCGAGTACCAAACTTGCAAACATGGAATTTGAAACAATTGGTTTGCATGGCAAATACAACAAACTTATTGGCGACCCATCGGTAGGATTTACTGCAATGGTGTACGGTTTGCCGAAAAGTGGTAAATCAACATTATGTATTGATTTTGCACACCATTTAGCACAAAATCATGGCAAAGTATTGTACGTTGCTCTCGAAGAAGGATTTGGTTATACGCTTAAAGAGAAGTTTGAAAGGCTTAATGCTATTCATCCAAACCTAATCATTGCCGATAAAATTCCGCAAAATCTATCGCAATTCAATTTCGTATTTATTGATTCAATCAGTAAAGCTGGAATGACAATCGAACAATTGGTAAAACTTCATAAACAGTTTCCACAAACCGCATTTATATTCATATTCCATTCTACTAAAGATGGCAATTTTAGAGGTGGACAAGGTTTTGCTCACGAGGTCGATTGTATTATTGACGTTGCCGATGGTGTTGCAAAAGGAAATGGACGTTTCGGAGTTGGTGGCGAAATCAACGTTTTTGAAAACTAACTAAAAACTCAAAACTAAAGCAATGAATTACCACGTCCTTATTACTGAAAACGGTACAGAAAAAATCATAATCATTGATTCATACCAAAAACAAAATGCTGAAAGTGAAGTATTGCAAGCTGTTAGTCAACATATTGCAACACTCGATAATCCACATCAAACGAGTTTGCAACAAGTTGTATCTAAACAAGGAACAACTCCAGTTATTGGTGAAATTCAAATTGGTTCTACAAATTTTAATGATGAGTTATTACGGATTTTAAAATCAATGATTGTTGTCGCTTTACAAGGCGATTTACGTACAACAAGCTTTGATGTAAACGGATTTCACCATACTACGCAAAATGGTTATTATTTAGATATGGACAATGGTGGCGTTCGTCTTTACGGCGGAAACAATACCATTACGGTAAATTATGACGGGACAATTACTGGATTGCTAGATAGTTCGCTTGCAAATTCAGCTGTTACTCGTGGTTATGTAGAATCGTTGGCAATGGGATTAAAACCTCACGCTCCAGTAAAAGTGATGCTTGAAAAGGGAACTGATATAAACACTTTTATTGCAAGTGGAACACGAGTTGGGAAAACATTAACCGCAGTACAAAACGGTGTTTTTCAATATCAAGGAGTTTACTTTGGACAAGGCGATAGAATTGGACTTAAGTGTTTTGGTTATCAACGTGTCGATGCAGGTATTTATGTTCTCACGCACGTTGGCGATGCGAACAGTCCATGGATTTTGACACGTTCAGACGATTTTGACGGTAGTTCATCGTTTGAATCTAAACAAGCCGATGTTCTTTTTGTACAGGAAGGAACGTATGCAAAATGTATGTTTATAGAAACACAAAAAGGCTCTGAACCAAATACTGGAAACCTCATTATTGATACCGATTTAGTTACGTGGGAACTTTTCCACAAACTGCAGGATTATGTCTTTGAACAAGGACTGCAATTATTAGGGCAAAATGTTTCGGTGAAACCTGATACTACAACTGGCGAAACGATTATTCCTGTATCTGTTTCGAGTGCAGGTGTTGGTGTTCAAAGATCAATAATTACAGCAATTGCCGAAGCAAAAAAGCTAGAAGCAAATACTTATACCGACCAACAAAAAATAGTGGCAGTTACTGAAAGTAAAGCATATTCCGATTCAGCAATTCAAGGTGTAAACCAACAAATCACAACATTGGCTGCGTCAATTCCAACTGGCAGTTCCAAACCGATGATTTATCCGCAATTCTTTCTACTCAATGGTTCAACAATTCAGAATTACAGCGATTATTTATACATGGATAATGCATACCGAAGTGGAAATGATGGAGGTTTAAACAGTAATAACTGTATCCCTTTTCTTGTTCCCGAAGCTGCAACTTTGGTTGGAGTTTCAATTTATATTGGAGCAGTTGCAGTTGCTGGAAACTATGTAGCAAACACGAATGCAAGTGTAATTTTTGAAATTCGACAAATGGTAGCTGGAGGAACGAATACTATCTGTCCTTTTTCTATAAATGTAAATGGTGCAAGTGGTCAAATTGGAAGTTATGGAAACTTCTCAGCAACTCCCCAAGCTTTTGCAGGTGGAATAGCTGGATTAAGTGTTGCTCTTACAAAAAGTTATTTATTGGGTATTAAATTTATCAATAATACGACGAGTTCACCAATTATTGCAAGTTCTATTAAGAATGTAGTTATTAAGTTGGAAATAAGGGTTGGGTAATTGGGAAATTAGGTTAATTTTATACGCTGAAATAATGAAAAATAACATTAATTGCAGATATTAACTCGATAGCTGCAACCTTAAAAGCGATACATTTAGACATTAAAATATGAAAGTGGAATTTACAAAAGAGTTGGCAGGAGATGCCTTCAGAGACATAAGAATAGCAGTAAATGAAAGAGCTGACAATCTTTTGCTTGAAAGTTTAAGTAACGAGAAGAAGCAGTTGTTAGAAAAAATAAAAACAAACCCAGACTACTTTTTGCTTTTTGAAGAATACGGACTACTTCTTGAAATGGCGGCACAGACTAAAAAACTGTGGAAGTCAAATGAAACACTTACCGTTTATTTCTTCGGTGGTCAAGATAATAGAACACAACGTGTATTAGAAATAGCCTCAATATGGAGTAAACATTGTAGCATTAAATTTAAACTTACGACAAAAATTGAAGACGCAAAAATTAGAGTCGCTTTTCAAGCACCAAGTAGTTGGTCATACATTGGCACGGATGCGTTGGGTGTTCCACGTAATGAACCGACAATTAATTTTGGATGGCTGGATGATAGTCTTCCAGAGAAAGATTATAAACAGGTTGTTCTTCATGAATTTGGACACGCATTAGGTCTTATTCACGAACATCAAAGTCCTGCTGTAAAAATGAAGTGGAATTATACTCTTGTATATTGGTATTTTGGGGAACATCACAAATGGACAAGAGCTGATGTTGACAGAAACTTATTTCAAGAATTTGAAAAAACTTCTACTCAACATTCTACCTTGGATAAGTTATCAATAATGGGTTACGCTATTCCACCGCAATTTACTACAGATGGACAAGAGTTCCCTTTAAATTACGACTTATCTGAAATGGACAAAAAATATATTGGAAAACTATATCCACAAATACTTCATTCGTAATGGAACAAAAAACAATTGCTATAATGGAACAACACCCTTTTTTAAATTGGATAAAATCTTATGAAGTTCTGCATAATGGCTTAACTCACAACTTTTTTATAGCATCACATAAGCAGGGGTACTTTAATGGAGTTTTGGTTTATGTGATTGAAAATTCAAACAGGACAGACCCTATGACGCAACCTAAATTTTCATTGCAGTCAGAATATTTGCCAGACATAAGCGAAGAAGCAGTTTATGAAAAAGGAGTTCAAAGGCTCAAAGAAATCTTTGGTGACAACATTGAGCTGAAATTTGACAAATCAAACAGATGGATTAAATGGTAATATCAAGACTAATTAGAAGTATGGTAAAACAGAAAGGTAGCAGCTAACAAACGGTATAATTTTTCGCCTTTCCAGTACCGTATAAATGTAATTGTTTATAAAATCCATTGATTCCTCGATTCAATTTCCCTCAACCTTATCATATCTTTGTATAAAATTTATACAATAGACTTGGGTTAAAATGGCATCTCAAAAATTACACAATTCCAGCAACTTAGATATATATTCCGCAATGTCGGAATCAGAATTGTCGTTGCCTGTGATACTCGAAATTAGTGCAGGATTTCCATCGCCAGCAATGGATTTTATTGATTTGAGCATTGACCTAAACAAACACATGATAAAACATCCGTCAGCAACTTTTTACGGACGTGTAAAAGGTCAATCAATGAAAGATGTTGGTATACACGATGGCGACCTTTTGGTGATTGATAAAAGCCTTGAACCTATTGACGGTAAAATTGCGGTTTGCTTTATTGATGGAGAATTTACCGTTAAAAAAATTAAACTCGAAGCTGATATTTGTTGGCTTATGCCTGCAAATGAAAATTACCAACCCATAAAAGTAACGTCCGACAACACGCTTATAATTTGGGGAATTGTAACATACGTTATAAAAGCATTTTAATGTACGCACTTGTTGACTGCAATAATTTTTACGCTTCGTGCGAAAGGGTTTTCCGTCCCGATTTGGTTGGAAAGCCAATTGTTGTATTGTCAAATAATGACGGTTGTGTCATAGCTCGAAGTAACGAAGCTAAAGCAGTTGGTGTGCCTATGGGTGCTCCTGCATTTGAGAATGAGGAACTATTCAAAAAGCACAATGTTCAAGTGTTTTCTGCAAACTTTGCTTTATATGGCGATATGAGTAGCCGAGTAATGAATATTTTAAGTGAATACACTCCCGAAATTGAGATTTATAGCATTGACGAAGCATTTTTACTATTAGCAGGTTTTGAACTTTTCAATCTTCAAAATTATGGAGAAGAAATGCAACGAAAAGTAACCAAATGGACTGGTATTCCTATAAGTGTAGGCATTGCACCAACAAAAGCATTATCAAAAGTTGCCAATCGGATTGCAAAGAAATATCCCGAACAAACGAAAAGTACCTACATTATTGATACTGACGAAAAACGAATCAAAGCCCTTAAATGGCTTAAGATTGAAGATGTTTGGGGAATCGGACGACAACACGCCAAACGATTACAAGCAATTGGAGTAAAAACTGCTTACGATTTCACAATGCTTGACGATGTTTTTGTAAGAAAACAAATGTCGGTCGTAGGATTACGATTGAAACACGATTTACAAGGTATTCCAACCATACAAATGGAGGAAATAAAAGCAAAACAAACCATTGCAACAACCCGAACATTTGAACGAAACTATACCGAATTAAAGGATATAAAAGAACGTGTAACAACTTTTGCCGTTTCCTGTGCCGAAAAACTGAGAAAACAAGGTTCTTGTTGTAATTCGATAATGGTTTTTATACATACGAACGGACACCGCCAAGACCTTCCGCAATATAGTCGCAATGTTATTGTGAAATTACCTTTTTCAACAAACTCAAGTATTGAATTGGCTGGTTTTGCAGTAAAAGCATTAGAACAAATTTTCAGAAAAGGTTATCATTACAAAAAAGCTGGTGTAATTGTAATGGATTTTACACCCGAAAGCGAAAGGCAACTAAAATTGTTTGACGATAGAAATGTGAAACACATTCCATTAATGAAAGTTGTTGACAAGCTAAATGCGATGTATGGACAACAAAAGTTAAGACTTGCATCGCAAGACATTAAGAAAGTTTGGAAAATGAAACAAGAAAGGTTATCGCCACGCTATACGACCAATTTGAATGACATTATAACTATTCATGCCTAATGTATGTGTTTCCATTCGCAACAATCGAAAACAGCACAGGAACTGAAACATCGGTTCGGTGTTACTTTTAAAGATGAAAGTCAATATTCACCAGCGGTGTATAATGGTTTTCAATATCCGAAAACGCCAATAATTACCAATAAAGAATCGGACACTATTCAATTATTCAACTGGGGATTACTACCGCATTGGGCAAAAGATACAACGATTCGCAAAAGTACGCTCAATGCTCGAATTGAAACATTGACCGAAAAACCATCGTTCAGAAATGCAATTAATAACCGATGCTTGATATTGGTTGATGGATTCTTTGAATGGCAATGGCTCGACCCCAAAGGTAAAAACAAACAAAAATATCAGATTACTTTACCCAATAATGAGGCTTTTGCATTTGCAGGACTTTGGAATGAATGGACAGACAAATCAACTGGTGAAATTTTAAAAACGTACACAATTATCACCACAGAAGCAAACGAACTAATGAGCGAAATTCATAATTCTCAAAAACGAATGCCATTTATTCTGACAGAAGAGAATGAGTTTGAATGGCTTATAGGTAACGAATATTTACACATTGAAAGTGAATTATTCGCTGTAAAACTATAATTAAAGCTTTTACTCTTTTCAAAAATAGTAAATCTACTTGTTTGTCCTATTACTTTCAAAATGTAGTGATTAAGTTAGAAGTAAGAATATCAGTATTACTAAAAGTATAATTTGCGGTATAATATAAATTTCTTGTATTATTTTTGTCCCATTAGCTTAATCGTTAAAAAATAATTCAAAGTCGAAACCCTGTATTTAAGCACTTTGAGATAGTATAACATAGATTATTGATTATTAATGATGTTTTAAGCGAAATCTGTTACTAAATTATATACTAATTATATGTAAGTATGGATATAAAAACAATGATGCTGAGTATATGTATGATAAACATATTTATGGGTTTATACACGTATATTATTAAAAAGACTCATCCTGTCTTTTTTGGCATTAATTATTGGATAACATCAAATTTATTTATTGGTTTAGGCTATTTATTCGTTGCATTGAGAGGTGTTATCCCCAATGTTATTTCAATTCTTTTTAGCAACGATTTATTTGCTTTTGCTGGTTTTATTAGAATTGTGGGATTGAACAATTTTTTCAACAAACAAATGCATTCCAAAAAAGTTATTGCATTCCTTTTGGCTATTGCATTTTATACTGTTGTTATCGGATTCTTTACATATTATATTGACAGTATTTATATAAGAGTTATTATTGCTGGTTTTTTTCTTTCATTTTTGTCAATCTACACTGGAATATTAATTATCAATAATGCTCCAGCAAAAGCAAAAAAAGTATATTATTTTACTTCCTGTACTTTTTTTGCTTTTGCTTTTGTTTTTTTATTAAGGGTTGTGGGGTGGATATTGTTTCCATCGATACGTGAGATGTTTATATCCGTTTTTTTTAATAGTGTTCAGTTTGGGTCGAGTATGGTAATAGACATTGCTTGGACAACCATGTTTTTTGTAATATATAACCAACGTTTAACATACAAATTAATAGAAAGTGAAGAAAAATTCCGTATCATTTTCGAAAAAAACACATCGGCTATTGCAATCTTAGAACTTGATACCAGCATTTCAATGGTTAATGAAGAATATACAAGATTAAGCGGATATTCCAACGAGGAAATCATAGGTCATAGTTGGGCAAAATATATAGTTGCGGAAGATCTACCTCGCTTACACGAATATTATCAAAATAGGCTAAATAATATTGAAGCTCCTGAAAAATATGAATTTTCGTTTTATAAGAAAACAGGTGAAAAAATGTATGCGATAATGTCAGTTGCCGTAGTTCCGGGAATTAAACAAATTATCAGTTCCATTACCAATATTACCGAACGAAAAAAAGCTGAATTACAGTTGCAGCAAATGATGGTTTTAAAAGATAGAGAGCTGGCATTATCGGCAATTTCACTTGCTCAAAATACCGAATTGAACACGATGTTTATCTCAAAGTTAAATATGCTTAAACAATCAAATAAAGGTAATATAGAGCAACTGTCTATAATAAGTGATTTGATATCTGACGTTTCCAAAAATCAACAAAACTACAATTGGGAGAATTTTGTCAATCAGTTTACGCTCATTTACCCCAATTATATAAATGCTATTTTAACAGTTCATCCAGAACTAACATCTTCCGATATAAAGTTGTGTACACTATTACGCTTACATATAAGCACAAAAGATATTGCTAATATTACAAACCTTACATACGACAGTATAAGGGTATTTCGTACCCGTTTACGAAAAAAGCTTAAATTGGGAAGTGATGAAGGTTTAGTAGCTTATCTGATGCAGTTTAAATAACAACTTACCAGACATAGAAAATCAAATTATAATATGACCGCACCTGGTCAAGTATTTTTCTCGTTTTAATAAATTCATATTCAGTATCCTGTTTGTTTCGTGCAAATATGCAATTTTTGTAATGTGTAATTCATATTTATTTGCACGGCTTTATACTAAAATACCTTATACAAACACTATTATTGAATAAATGCTTCACTTCAAATAATACTGCATTGTTTCCTATTTGTTTCCTGTCTAAAATATGCTTTATTTTTTGATAGCATTAATTTTGCAGTAAAGTTTAAAAATAGAATCCAAAAATAACTTGCGTATGAAACAAATTTTACCGTTAAAGAAAGTAGTTATAACTGCCCTTCTTTTTCTTATGGTATACGGAGTATGGGCAGCAGCCGTACCAACCATATCATCCTTTACCCCCACATCGGGGACAGTAGGTACAACAGTAACCATAACAGGTACCAATTTTAATACCACAGCGGCCAACAATGTGGTATTCTTTGGGGCAACCAAAGCCACTGTGACGGCAGCTACGGCTACCAGCCTTACGGTAACGGTGCCCACAGGAGCTACTTATGCTCCGGTTTCGGTGAGCGATATCACTTCCGGTCTGAAGGCTTATTCAGTTAAACCTTTTAATATAACTTCTAAGGGGGGAGGGCTTTTTGGGGCTAGTGTAGATTATACGGCAGGAGCAGGGCCTTTTTGTGTGGTCATTGGGGATATTGATGGTGATGGTAAAGCGGATGTGGTAGTTACAAATTATACTGCTAATACAGTCTCGGTTTTACGTAATACAAGTAGTAGTGGAACAATCAGTTTTGCTGCTAAAGTCGATTATACTACCGGAACTAATCCTTTTAGTGCGGTCATCGGAGATGTAGATGGTGATGGAAAACTTGATTTGGTAGTTTCAAATTATGGATCGTCTTCCATTTCTGTGTTTCGCAACACTAGCAGTGTTGGTAGTCTTTCTTTTGCTACCAAGGTTGATTATACAATAACATCATCTCTTCGGGGCCTAGCGATAGGCGATCTCGATGCAGATGGCAAGCCTGATATAGCAGTAACAACTAATAATAATTCTAGAGTGTTTATTATTAAAAATCAATCTACTATTGGGAATGTGTCTTTTGATAGTGGAATAGATTTTGGTACAGGACTAAATCCGAGTGATGTTGCTATTGATGACATTGATGGTGATGGTAAGCCTGATTTGATAGTTGCAAATCAGACTGGCTCTTCAGTGTCAGTATTACGTAATTCGAGTTCTGTTGTGGGCACAATAGCTTTTGATAGTAAGGTCGATTTTGCTGGTGGATCTAATCCGTTTCTTTTAGGTGTCGGTGATATGGATGGGGATGGGAAACCAGATTTAGTCGTAGCTAATTCAGGTAGTTTGACAGCATCTGTTTTTAGGAATATAAGTGTAATTGGTACGGTGGCCTTTGATTCTTACGTGAACTTTACAACAGGAGGTGGAAATCAAGGTGTCGCTGTCGGTGATTTAGACGGAGATGAAAAATTGGACTTCACAACGGCATCTGCCAACCTAAAAGGAGTCTCAACTTTCCAAAACACGGGTGTTGTTGGAACCGTCAATTTTGCAACAAAAGTCGATTACATTCAAAATACTATTTCAGGTGTTGCTCCACAATCAAGAAGTGTGGCTATTGGCGATTTGGATGGAGATGGTAAGGCTGATTTGGCAGTTGCAAATTATGGAACAGGTACTGTGTCTGTGATGCGAAATATAGCACCTCCGCCTACAATAAGTTCTTTTACACCTACCAGTGCCGGTAGTGGTGCTGTGGTGACAATAACAGGAACTAACCTCTCTTACGCAACAGCTGTAAGTTTTGGAGGTACTGCAGCTACTTCTTTTACAGTTGTAAGTTCAACGAGCATCACAGCGACAGTTGGTGCCGGAGTTTCAGGTAGCGTGAGCGTTACCACATCCGGCGGTACAGCTACTTTGGCAGGGTTTACCTGGGTGCCAGTTCCAACAATTACTTCTTTTACTCCAACTAGTGGGCCATTAGCTACGGTAGTAACAATAACCGGTACAAACTTTACCGGAGCTACGGCTGTAAGTTTTGGAGGTACTGCAGCTTCATCATTTACAGTAGTGTCAGCTACTCAAATTACAGCCGTGGTAGCAGCAGGAACTTCGGGTAGTGTAAGTGTTACTACCGCAGGAGGCACAGCAACAAAAACAGGCTTTACCTTTGTACCTATCCCTACTATAACCACGTTTACACCGACAAGTGCAAGTACAGGCACAACGGTAACCATAACAGGTACCAACTTTACAGGAGCTACAGCAGTTAACTTTGGAGGTACAGCAGCTTCATCATTTACAATAGTGTCAGCTACTCAAATTACAGCCGTGGTAGCAGCAGGAACTTCGGGTAGTGTAAGTGTTATTACCGCAGGAGGCACAGCAACAAAAATAGGCTTTACCTTTGTACCTATCCCTACCATAACCACGTTTACTCCAGCATCCGGGGCAGTGGGAACAACAGTAATCATAACTGGTACAAACTTTAATACCACGGCAGCCAATAATGTGGTATTTTTTGGGGCTACCATGGCTACAGTAAATACGGCCACTTCGACTTCGCTCAGTGTCCAGGTACCAATGGGTACTACGTACCGATACATCTCGGTAAGCGATATTACTACCGGGCTTACTGCATATTCGGCAAAGCCTTTTATTGTAACGTACACAGGAGGAGCTATTGGTGCTTCAACCTATGCAACAAAAACAGATTTTACTACTGGTACTAATCCTAACCTAGTTGCCATAGGCGATATAGATGGAGATGGTAAGCCCGATTTAGCAGTTGCAAACTATGGCTCCGCTACTGTTTCGGTGTACCGTAATACCAGTAGCAGCGGCACGCTCAGTTTTGCCACCAAGGTCGATTTTACTACTGGTACTAGTCCTAATTCTGTAGCTATAGGCGATGTCGATGGCGACGGCAAGCCCGATTTGGCAGTTGCAAACACTAGCTCAAATACCATTTCAGTATTTCGTAATACAGGAAGTAGTGGTATCGTAAGTTTTGCTTTAAAAGTCGATTTTACTACCGGCACTGCTCCTCGATTTGTATCTATAATCGATATTGATAGCGATGGAAAACCTGATTTGTTAGCTACAAATTATAATTCTGCGAGTGTTTCAGTATTCCGTAATACCAGCAGTATTGGCACGGTAAGCTTTTCCGCAAAGGTCGATTTTACTACCGGAACTTCTCCTTATTCCGTAGCCATAGGCGATATAGATGGTGATGGTAAGCCTGATTTGGCGGTAGCAAACACGACCTCAAATACCATTTCGGTATTCCGTAATACAGGTAGTATTGGCACAGTAAGTTTTGCTTCAAAAGTCGATTTTACTACTGGCAGTGCTCCTTATACTGTTGCTATGGGCGATATCGATGGCGATGGTAAGCTCGATTTGGCAGTTGCGACCGCTAATGCCACCGCTGTTTCTGTATTCCGCAATACCAGCAGTATTGGCACAGTAAGCTTTGCCACCAAGGTTGATTTTACAACAGGTAGTTTCCCTTGGTCCGTAGCTATAGGCGATATAGATGGCGATGGCAAGTCTGATTTGGCGGTTACGAACGCAAATGACAATACCGTCTCTGTATTTCGAAATACAGGTAGTAGTGGCACGATAAGCTTTGCCACAAAGATGGATTTTGCTACCGGCAATGGTCCTAGATCTGTAGCAATAGGCGATATAGATGGCGATAATATGCCTGATTTGGCGGTTGCTAACATAAGTTCCAATACCGTTTCTGTATTGCATTACAATCCAGCACCCACCATAGCCTCATTTACACCCACTAGTGGAGGCAATAGTACAACCGTAACCATTACCGGTACAAATTTTACCGGTGCTACGGCTGTAAGTTTTGGAGGTACGGCAGCTACTTCATTTACAGTGGTTAGTTCTACCAGTATAACAGCAGTTATTGCAGCAGGTACATCGGGTAGTGTAAGTGTAACTACAGCAGGAGGCACAGCTACAAAAGCAGGCTTTACCTTTGTACCTATCCCTACCATAACCTCGTTTACACCGACAAGTGCCGGTACAGGCACAACGGTAACCATAACAGGTACATATTTTACAGGAGCTACGGCAGTTAGTTTTGGCAGTACAGCGGCTTCGGCATTTACGGTAGTATCGGCAACCCAAATTACGGCAGTTGTTGCAGCAGGTGCTTCAGGTAATGTAAGTGTTACAACAGTAGGAGGTACAGCAACATTAGCTGGATTTACTTATTTACTTACTCAAAATATTAACTTTGGAACACTTTCGCCCGTTACCTATGGCGATTCCCCATTTATCGTATCTGCTACAGGTGGGGCATCTGGCAACTCAGTTGTATTTACTAGTTCAGACCCAACGATAGCAACTTGTACTGGCACAAACGGTTCAACTATTACCATTTTTAAAGCTGGAATTTGTACTATTTATGCTAACCAAGCTGGTAATGCAACATATAACGCAGCAGCTCAAGTTGGGCAGATATTAACTGTTAATGCCAAACCGATAACTATTACTGCCAATGCAGGTCAAACCAAAGTTTATGGTACAAGTGATGTTGCTTTTGCTTATTCAGTAAGCCCTGCATTAATTGGTAGCGATGCCTTTACTGGTGCTTTAGCCCGTGCAACAGGCGAAAACGTAGGTTCATATGCCATTAACATTGGGTCATTGACAAATGCTAATTACTCCATAACGTTTGTTGTCGATAATTATAGTATTACTGCAAAACCAATTACAGTTACCACTAATTCTGGACAAGCTAAAGTTTACGGAGCAAGCGACCCAATATATACATATTCGGTAAGTCCTGCACTTGTTGGCACGGATGCTTTTACTGGGACATTAGCTCGTGCAGTAGGCGAAAACATTGGTTCATATGCAATAAATCTAGGTACATTGGCAAACTCAAACTACAACATTACATTTATTACCGATAATTATAACATTACTGCAAAACCAATTACAGTAACTGCTGATGCAAGTCAAACCAAAGTGTACGGAACAATAGACCCAACATTTACTTATTCGGTAAGTCCTGCATTAGTGGGAACTGATGCATTCACAGGTTCACTTTCAAGATTTACTGGCGAAAACATAGGTTCTTATGCAATCAATCAAGGAACACTTGATGCTGGTGCAAACTATACAATTTCGTATGTAAGTAAAAACTTCGACATTACTGCAAAATCAATTACTGTAACTGCTGATGCAAGTCAAACCAAAGTGTACGGAACAATAGACCCAACATTTACTTATTCGGTAAGTCCTGCATTAGTGGGAACTGATGCATTCACAGGTTCACTTTCAAGAGTTACTGGCGAAAACATAGGTTCTTATGCAATCAATCAAGGAACACTTGATGCTGGTGCAAACTATACCATTTCGTATGTAAGTAAAAACTTCGACATTACTGCAAAACCAATTACAGTAACTGCCGATGCTAGTCAAACCAAAGTGTACGGAACAATAGACCCAACATTTACTTATTCGGTAAGTCCTGCATTAGTGGGAACTGATGCATTCACAGGTTCACTTTCAAGAGTTACTGGCGAAAACATAGGTTCTTATGCAATCAATCAAGGAACACTTGATGCTGGTGCAAACTATACCATTTCGTATGTAAGTAAAAACTTCGACATTACTGCAAAACCAATTACAGTAACTGCC
>Ga0302288_1001222_pt1 | contig 17154 bp, 10 predicted proteins | sample III_Fen_N1_1_FD_194549 | JGI IMG/M metagenome (GOLD analysis project Ga0302288, IMG submission 194549) | Peat permafrost microbial communities from Stordalen Mire near Abisko, Sweden - III_Fen_N1_1 | ecosystem: Environmental > Terrestrial > Soil > Wetlands > Permafrost | place: Sweden: Abisko...
TTTAAACGCTTAATGGCATATAGTTCAATAGCGCATATAGGTTATTTCTTAACATCTTTAGTAACTTTAGATATTCAAGTTCTATTATATGCAGTTAATTATATATTTTTATATATAATTACTATCACTATTATTTTTGGGATAATTATTAACATAGAGTCAAAAAAATTTAATACATATAAATATATGAATAATTTAAGTGATTTCTATTTATTTGCTAGATATAATAAGACATTAGCATTTATTTTTGCATTATCATTATTTTCTCTTATTGGGGTTCCACCATTACCAGGTTTCTTAGCAAAATTATTCTTATTAACTGCATTATTAAATGAAACTGCATATATTTTAATTTTTGTAGTAATTGTAGCTTCTCTTATTAGTGCTTACTATTTGCTAAAAATAATAAAATATATGTACTTTGGTATTTACAATTATAATTTATACTTTTTTAAATTCATACAACCAATACCATATATAAATGTTATTAGCATAGTTTATATAACTATGTTAACATTACTTTGTATACTATACCCAGATTTTTTAATTGATATAGCAAGCCTCATGACAATTTCACTATTTATATAATACTAAATAAATTTTTAGTATTAACTCTGTACTCCAAAATGTATAACAATTCTTAAACAATTATACTAGACATATTACACTAAATTATCAAATAACAAAAAATACGTATAGTTTAACTTTTAATAAATATAGGAGCGTATTATACAGTAGCTGTGTTATTTAATTCTTCATTTGAGGAGTTTCAACTGTATCCAATTTGGTACACTACCTTCCATGATACATTACTTGCAAATTTTAATCTAAATTTAATTTTTACAAATAATGCATTATTTCTTATGGTAGTTATGTTTTATTTTATTTTTTGGGTTTTCATTCTATATAAAGAAAAAACTCAATTTTTAGAAATACAACAATCCATATATTCTTTCTTTTATACTACTGTGTACTCATATTTAGAAAAACAATCAAAAGATTTTTTTCCAATGATTATGTTTTTCTTTTTTTTTATCTGTTTAGCTAATATAATAGGAATATTACCATATGCTTTCACAGTAACTAGTCATCTATCTTTAACATTTTGCTTGTCATATACTATGTTTGTAGCAATTAATTATGTGGGATTATCTAAATATGGTTTACGTTTTTTTACATTTTTCTTCCCAAAAGGTATACCTTTTAGATTAACATTTTTCTTAGTACTTATTGAAGTTATTTCTTATGTTTTTAGATTAATTAGCTTAGCATTACGTCTATTTGCTAATTTAGTTGCAGGACATATATTACTACATACTATTGTTGCTTTTACTAATAAAACATATACAAAACCTTCTTTCTTAAATTCTACATTATTTCACTATAACATTTTATTATATATTATACCCGTAGTTGTTAGTGTTATGATATTAGTTTTAGAAAGTGGTGTTGCTATTTTGCAAGCATATGTTTTTATTGTATTATCTTCAATATATATGAAGGATGCATTAGAAGCCGATAATCATTAATAAAGTTGTACTCATGGTATTTATTAATTTATATAAAAATATCTAAACATTTTCTGAGATTAATTAAAAAATACCATACAATAAAATACCATAATTGCCACATATCTTTATTTGCAGTGCTATGTTACTGAGAAAACCATTGCATTTTAATGATAATTATGTATGTAGATATTACATTTTCTTAATAAACTACTTATCTATGACTAATAGCTACTATATATATACAGTGAGAAAATATTAAATTTTACATTCTATATAATATTAATATATATTTTATACCTTGGTAGATATAAGGAGAAGTATATAGATGTAATATGTAATAACACAAAATGTAAAAAACTTTACACCTTTTAAAGTTCATGTTCTATTCTACTTATACAGATATTATATTATTTACATTGTACTTATATGTAATCATTATATATTGTATTATATTGTAGCTATTACATACCTAACGTAAGTATAAAGAAAATTCTTTACCTTCAAAATAATACTAATTAAAATTAACGCAACTAAATACGTTGTTCTTCTATATTTGTGTATTTTATAATTTTAGTCTGTTTTAATAAAAATTCATAACTAATCTTGTCGTAATTATAACTAAATTTAAGTATTTTAATTATTGTGCTATTTATATAAACGAGCAAACAACCGTTGTATTTAATATGTGACATCTTTTTATACTTAAAACACTCTTAGCAGTATAATAGCTACCACATGTATATAGAGAGAAAAAGAGAACAAAGGAAGAAAAACAAAAAAGAAAAAACAAAAAGAAAAAAAAAATTACTATAAGAAAGGGAAACCATATATTGAGCGAAAGGCGAAAAATTATGGTTGAGCTTTCTTTAGATAGTTATGAATTTAATATAAAATTAAATGAATAACGTTACACAATAAAAAAAATAAAATAAAGAAATAAAAATAAACAAATTCAAAAGAATTTGTTTTAAAAGAAATAAACAAATTCATAAAGAATTTGTTTAAAAGAGAGGAAGTTAAGAGAAGTTTATATTGTCTGCTCGGGGAGAGCAGACAGGTATAGAGAAGAAAGATCATCTTAGTGATCTTTGATGAATAGGAAGGGGGGTTCTAGGGGGGAAACCAAATTGATCTAAATTTACATTAACTTTTCCACAAATATTAACATAGAACATATAATTATATTTTTTTAGATACTGTACTAATTATTAAAATAGTATATTTCATTTTGTTTTAATTTTTTATATATATGGCGCAGTATGTGTTATGTTATATATTAAATTAATTAAAAAATACCATAAGAGTTAGAAAATGTGCATTCTCATTTATGTTGATCATACTACATATTATAATAATCTTGTTTAGAATTCAATTTTTAATATGTAATTTACATAATATTAGTATAATAAGCAATATTTATATCTAATTAATTATAGTATATGTGTTAATGTATATCCGAAATTTATATAAGAGTAGAGAGAATAAATAAGTAACTTATGCTAAGCTATGGTGCACTAATACTATACTAAATGATGTGGGGATAGATTAATGGCAGATCATCGGGCTCATAATCCGAAGGCGACGGTTCGAATCCTTCTCCCCACAGACATTAACTATAGTTTAAGACATTTTTTATATTCCAATTATATATTTGTTAAATATTATTTTTTTAAAAAAAATATTAATCATAAAAAGTATGGATTTTATAAAACTTCATAACATTAACCTTGAGCCCTTGTTATATGAACTTAACAATATAAAAATACGCACCTTTATAGAGGGTGTTGATGAATCTGCTTTAAAAGCAAATGATTATCTTATTCCTTTTAATGAAAAACAATATATGCAAGTTCCTCCTACAATATATACAATGCAGCTTGGTGTATTACTTGGATTTTTTGAATCTGAAGGAGCTCTAAACCCTGCACATTATATAGCGTATAGAGGCGATAGCGTTATCAGTGATATTGAACAATTAACAACTAATGCTACGGTAGCAAAATTAAAAACGCTTACTAATAATTTTGACTCTTCTCATTTTATGCAAATATTAGTTACGTATGTAAATTTCTTAAAGCATGTAGAAGAATTGCAACGTATCTATTTTAATCGTATCCTTGTATTAAATAAAGAAAGTTTATTAATGCATTTAGATGCTCTCACTAGTCTACATGCACACTATGATTCGGTACTTGATGGTACTTCTACTAAAGTAATAGATGAAGGGAATACTAAACTAGTAATAGAACTAATTAACTTATGCGAATCATTATATCCAATAATAATAAAAGAGCATGAAAATGTAAAGGCAGTATATAATGCAATAATAAATCATTTAAGTATATTAAAACCATATACACCATTATTAGAGTTTTGTGTAAAATTTATAGAAAAACTAGTAGTGCCTATAGTAAATTTAATGTTTAATAATTTAGATAATGTTACTTTACATAGTAAATACATAGAAAGTATTAGAGTAGAAATAAAGTATTTAAAAGAAATAATGAGTAAGGCAGTACCTAGTATTGAATTTAAAAATATTTAACCATTTTCTGATGCACATATTAAAGTTTATATTAAACATTACAAGAGACTTAATATAATATACTGTGTGTTTTTTAGTATCTATTATTTATATTATACTATGTGTATGTCTCTAAATCATCATAACTTAATAAACCTTTTTTATATTTTAATTATTTAATTATATTATCTCCACCTACACTTATTCGAACCATATGAATTATTTAAAGAATATTAACGACTCTATTTTAGAACTTAACTTAGCAATAAAGAAGTATTCATTAGTATGTTACTCTTTTATTTTTGCTAGTCCTGCTCTTATTTCTGAAATAATAGAAGTATTAAAAACTAATACTGAAATATTAAAAATTCCTTTTCTTGCAAATATTATCTTATTTAAATCTTATAATGAGCAGCATTATGAAATAGTAATAACTTTACGACCTTTTGGTAAATATAATGCATTAGCTTACTGTGAGTTAATATTAAGTAAGCTACAAGGAGAGGTAAAAAAGAAAATAAAAAATTATCTAAAAATATTTACTTACACAAAAGGTATACATAGTGTATATATTAATGTATATTCTGTGCTAATAGAAAATTCATACTATGGGTTATATAAATACGAAGAGCTTTGTGAGTATTCAAATTTAACTTCTTTTATTATTATAGATAATATAGTGTCTACTGCTAATAAATTCCCAACAATTGTTAGCACCAAAGAAGCAGTACAATATTTACAAGTATATTGTAATTTAGGACACAAGATAGACTTTGATTCTATTACAAATTCTAGCTATAAAACATTTACTACTGTGAGAGTAAAGTATAAATTACATCCTATTAATTGTAATGTACACAAAACTAAAAATATAGCAACTGTGAATTTACAACTATCCGAATATACCATTAATAGTGTAGTAGAAGTATTTAAGCATTTTCAAACTTTATATTATATAAAACTTAAGAATAACACTTTTATTATTAGTGCGGAGGGTATATTAAATACTAATTGGTTAAATTATGTATATATGAATTATTACATGCAAGGCACTATTCAAATATTTTTACATAATAACTTTACTATGGTATCAAATGAGTTATACAAGAAATATAAAATATTATATCTTTTTAGTATTTTATTAAAAGACGCTAGTATTTATATGTCTGGTGACTATAATGAATATAACAAATTATGGAATTATATTAAAAATAAATATATGTAGTGCAGAAAAAAGTAAAATAGTAGCGTAGTTTATATTTCACATTAGGCGGCGCCTGCTAATTCGGTATATGTTCCTTACTTTATAGTTGTATTTAATTTTCTTTCTACTATTCTTGACAGCATAATAGCTACTATATGTATATAGAGAGGTAAAAACGTTTAAAAAATAAAGTAGATAACGAACAAAAAATCAGAACTTATGAATAGTTAGGGCCTTCAAAGTCTAGAACATTTATTATAGTGTATATATGTTTATATTATATGTTTATATTATATGTTTATATTATATGTTTATATTATATGTTTATATTATATGTTATATGGATATTCGAAATAGAATAGTAATTTACTATTCGTAAACTATTTGAGTTTGATCCTAGCTCAGAGTGAATGCTAGCGATATGCTTAACACATGCGAGTTTAACAGGTTCTACTAGATTAGAATTTGTAGCGAACGGGTGAGTAATGCATGAGATACTCTTGCCTAATAGTTTGGTATGCGCGTTGTTTATTAAAATAATTCAAATCCCAAATAAATTATATAATTAATATTTATATATATTAAAGATTAATCGCTATTAGATAGGCTCATGTAGGATTAGGTAGTTGGTGAGGTAAAAGCTCACCAAGCCTACGATCCTTAGCTGTTCTGGGAGGTTGGACAGCCACACTGGGACTGAGACACGGCCCAGACTTCGTTTGAAGGCAGCAGTGGGGAATCTTGGACAATGAGCGAAAGCTTGATCCAGCAATATCGCGTGGGTGATGAATGGCGCACAGGCCGTAAAGCCCTTTCGACAAGGACGATAATGACGGTACTTGTAGAAGAAACCCCGGCCAATACCCGTGCCAGCAGCCGCGGTAATACGGGAGGGGTTAGTGTTACTCTACGTGATTGGGCGTAAAGGGTACGTAGGTTGTTTTCTAAGTTTTTAGTTAAATGTATCTCTGTAGAGTAGAAGTAGCTAAAAATACTATAAAACTTGAGTGTATTTAAAGATAGTGGAACATTTAGTGGAAGGATAAAATCTGTAGATATTAAATGGAACACCTAAGGCGAAGGCAGCTATCTGAAATATCACTGACACTGAGGTACGAAAGCATGGGGAGCAAACAGGATTAGAGACCCTGGTAGTCCATGCCCTCAACGATGAGTGTTAAATGTTGGAAATTATTCTAATGTTACAGCTAACGCGTTAAACACTCCGCCTGGGTACTACGGCCGCAAGGTTGAAACTCAAAGGAATTGACGGAGACTCTTTACAAGCGGTGGAGCATGTGGTTTAATTCGATACACCGCGAAAAACCTTACCAGCTCTTGACATATTAAGATATTTTTTAACATTTAACAATGTTATATTAGTTGTAGCAATACATGCTAATTATTATGCTATAATATTTTTTATTTATTTTAAAATATTAGAAAACTATTATCTTATTACAGGTGCTGCATGGCTGTCGTCAGTTCGTGTTCTGAGACGTCAGGTTAGCTCCGTATAACGAACGCAACCCTTATTTCTAGTTACTTTTTATTAAGGCTATCTATGAAAACTGCCACGTAATGCTGGAGGAAGGTGGGGATGAAGTCAAGTCATTATGGCCCATATGAGCTGGGCTACACATGTGCTACAATGGTAATGCCAATCAGAAGCAACAATGTGAATTGAAGCAAATCTGTAAAAAGTTACCTTCAGCGGATTGTTCTCTGCAACTCGAGAACATGAAGTAGGAATCGCTAGTAATCGCGAATCATAACGTCGCGGTGAATCTGTGCCGGAGTCTCGTACACACCGCCCGTCACGCCATGGGAGCCGGTATTATTTTAAGTATATGGAAAACCATTGCTAATGCTAAGTGAGTGTAATTGTTTATATTTACTTATTATTTTATATGTAAAACTGTATATTCAAATAAGATTGGTGACTGGGGCGAAGTCGTAACATGGTAGTGGTAGAGGAATCTGCTGCTGGATTAAATTCTATTTTTTTTACTTTTTATAATTTGGGAATCGTTTAACATATCTATAAAGACTTAGTGTTGAATAATACTAAATGTAATGTAGTGCATTACTTCCCAACTTATTATATACTAGTTACTAAAGTCATTGCTCCCGTAACTATAAAACAACAGCAATTTTTATAAATATAGAAGAATAATTTTCTACAAGCTTGTACTATTTTATAGTATGGCAGTATTTATTAGCGGCAAGAAATAAATACTAATAAATATAACTTATGAATAATAATATACTTATCTTACTTTTTTATTACTTTAGTATTATATTGGGTAAATAAATGTAATGCCATATTAGATAATAGCATAAATATTAACATTTCTTCGCATGTTTTCAACAAACTTAATACTGGTATGTTAGAACGTATAGATGCCACTAGTAAATATTTAAACCTTATACAGTCACGTATCGATTCTTGTAGCCATCAAAGCATAAAAATAGATACAAACTTAAATTTTGACACGTATAAAATTTATGATATTAAAAGGTATGGTGATCATTATTTTAGAACTGTTCGTACAGATACTGATCATGTTTTTTTATGTTACAGTTAATGCTTTTAGAAAATTCACTTAACGCTATACTATAGTTCATTACTTCTCTATGTATTTAACACTTTAATATCTTTTAACTACTTATAACTAATAATTTCTTCCCGAAGTTCAGATCTTATTACCTTGTAGTTATATTTATTGTTCACAATAGTACATACAGTAACATACATATGATATATAGTATTACTATATGTATAAATTAGTACATACTAGCATTTATCTCTAATTATTAAATATATAAGGTATGTAAGTTAGTTAGTATTTTCTTAAATTTAAAGTACTAATTACTTGGAGAGATGGCTGAGTGGTCAAAAGCAATAGTTTGCTAAACTATCAGATATAATGTCTTCATGGGTTCAAATCCCATTCTCTCCTATGTCTGAGTAGCTCAAAGGCAGAGCATTGGACTGAAAATCCTGGGGTGGTGGTTCGATTCCACTCTTAGACAAAAATTAATATTTTTATTTATTATTAGACTTTACATCTAATTTATTCCTATTACAAAATATAGTATACAAATTCGCATTTACTTTAACATTATTACTTATTATGCTTACTTTAATATCTTGTGCATATATGTATCTTAATAGAATAACATCCTCAGCACCTGTTAATGTACGCATTTTAGACAGATTATCAATTAATAATGGCTTTTGTGTAGTTCTTTTATTATTTTTAATAATTGGAATTATTTTTATTGATAATACATTCATTCGTACTTTTATGGTGTTAGATATTGTTTTCCTAAGTTATTTTTTTTTAAATTATTTACGCTTTAAGATAGAGCTTGTTTCTTTAGATTATATAAAACCTAAAGTATTTAATTATCTTTTTATTGGCTGTCTACATATAATTCTTCTTTACAGTTATTTTATTTTGTTTATTTAATTATATAGATATTACATTTATAAGTAATGCAAAAAATATAAAGATATTTAATGGATGCCTAGGTATTAGATAAAATAACCACGTTTTTGTACGAGATATAATAGTTAGAATTTAATACTTTCTGTAATCTATTATGTAAATAGTATATTTATATTTAATATACTATTTTGAATGGTTTAGTACTCAGTGAACTGAAACATCTTAGTAACTGAAGGAATACAAATCAACCGAGATTCCGTTAGTAGTGGCGATCGAATACGGAGCAGGCTATTATGGAAATTTAATGTTCTCGAATTTATTGGAATTTAAGACCAGAGTAGGTGAAAGTCCTGTAGATAACATTTCCATTAATGACAATGAGTAAATCGAGATTCGTGAAGTCTTGATTTAAGACAGGAGGACCAACCTTCTAAGCCTAAATATATATCTAATAACCGATAGTGAACTAGTACCGTGAGGGAAAGGTGAAAAGTATCTGTTTAAAAGAGATGAAATAGAATCTGAAATTGAATATTTAGAAGCAATAACTAATGCAGTTAATCTGTAGGTTTGTACCTTTTGCATAATGGGTCAACAAGAGTGTTTATGTAGCAAACTTAAATTGTTAAATTGTAGGTGCAGTGAAAGCGAGGAGTAATATATTCCGTTAAGTTGCATGAATACTACCCGAAGTTGAGTGATCTAGCCATTATCAGGCTGAATGTCGTGTTAACAGCTGACTGGAGGGCCGAACCCGTATATGTTGCACTATATTGGGATGAATAATGGCTAGGGGTGAAAGGCCAATCAAACTCGTAGTAGCTGGTTTTCCGCGAAAGCTATTGAGGTAGTCCGTTGTACATACTATATTAGAGGTTGAGCACTTGATAAGCTAGGGGGATTTTTTCGAATCTTACTGAACTTATTAAAACTTCAAAACTTTAATATATTGAGTATACAGCAGGCAGAATGCGGGCGCCAAGGTTCGTATTCGAGAGGGAAACAGCCCAGATCGCTAGCTAAGGTCCTTAAAAAAATACTTAGTGAATGAGGCGTATTATTGTAATGATAACTAGGAGGTAGGCTTAGAGGCAGCCATCCTTTAAAGAAAGCGTAACAGCTCACTAGTGGATGCTTTAATACTCCGGAAATGTATTGGGACTTAAGATTTTTACCAAAGCTGCGAATTTGAAATACAGTGGTAGCGGAACGTTCTGTAAATTATAGAAGATATATTGTAAAATGTGTTGGAGAGATCAGAAGTGATGATGTTGACATGAGTAGCGTACAAAGGATGTGAGAAACATCCTCGCCGAAAGTCCAAGGGTTTCTACGCAAGGAATATCCACGTAGAGTAAGTCGGACCCTAAGGAGAAAGCTATTGCTTTATCTAATGGGAATATTACATAATATTTAATAACCTTAATGTAGCGACGGAAATTTCAATTATATATAAATTATATTGGATACTTTTTATATAATTATATTTTCCAGGAAAAAGCTAATTTATATTAATATAAATTAATTTATTTATTTGGATTTTTAGACCGTACCCTAAACCGACAAAGGTGGATAGGTAGAGTATACTAAGGCGTTTGAGAAAACAATATTGAAGGAACTCGGCAAAATAACCTCGTAACTTCGGGAGAAGGGGTGCTCTATGCTGTTATTATATAAAGCAGGAGAGACACAGAACAGGGGACAGCGACTGTTTATCAAAAACACAGGACTTTGCTAAATCGTAAAGATGATGTATTAGGTCTGACACCTGCCCGGTGCTGGAAGGCTCAAAGTGTATTGTCGTAAGGCTCTACATCTAATCCCCAGTAAACGGCGGCCGTAACTATGACGGTCCAAAGGTAGCGAAATTCCTTGTCGGGTAAGTTCCGACGTGCACGAATGGTGTAACGACTGTCCCACTGTCTCCAGTATTGACTCAGTGAATTTGAATTTTCTGTGCAAATGCAGCATTCCAGTAGTAAGACGGAAAGACCCCATGCACCTTTACTATAACCTTAAAAAGTTACTAAAGTATTTAATGTGTAGTATAGATATGAATGTTTTATATGTTATGTTCCTGAAATATTATTCTTTATTTATAATAGGGCTATAATAAAATTTATTTGAATATTTTATGGTTGGTAGTTTTGCTGGGGCGGCAGCCTCCCAAAATGTAACGGAGGCGCACTATAGTAAACTTGTATAGAATTTTTTTTATACAAAAGTGTAATGGTATAAGTTTATTTGACTGAAAGACTTACAAGTCTAACAGAGATTTTATAATCGGTCATAATGATCCGGTAGTAATTTGTGGAAATGCTATCGATTAACGGATAAAAGGTACGCTGGGGATAACAGGCTTATTACTCTCAAGAGTCCTTATCTACGGAGTTGTTTGGCACCTCGATGTCGGCTCATCACATCCTGGAGCTGAAAGAGGTTCCAATGGTTCGGCTGTTCGCCGATTAAAGTGGTACGTGAGCTGGGTTCAGAACGTCGTGAGACAGTTCGGTCCCTATCTGCTATTGGTTTAAGAAAAATTATAAATTTCTTTTTTAGTACGAGAGGAACGAGAAGAGTATGCCGCTGGTGTATCAGTTGTTATTTCCTATAGCATGGCTGAGTAGCTACGCATGTAAAGATAATTGCTGAATTCATATAAGCAAGAAGCTTCGTTATTTTTTTTTCTATTTTAGGATTGTGGAAGATTACCACATAATAGGTTTATTGTTTAATACTCGCAAGCGTATTAGCATTTAAATACTAATATCCGAAATATTTTTATTATTACTTTTAATATCTTAATTTTTTGATATTTTTATATCCTATTTAGTAGTTATATTGATTTTTTAATCTTTAGTTTTAGTCTTCTTATCTGATAATTGTATAGTGTGTTAAATTACCAAGTTAATTTATTTTATTTTTTAGAATTATTAAAATCTATGCATTTTGCATTTAGAAATTTTTTTTATAAAAAAGTAACTATTAATTATCCATTTGAAAAAGGCCCTCTAAGTCCGCGTTTTAGAGCTGAGCACGCTCTTCGTCGTTATGATTCAGGTGAAGAACGTTGTATTGCTTGTAAATTATGTGAAGTTATTTGTCCTGCTTTAGCTATTACTATTGAGTCTGAAGCACGCTTAGATGGCAGTCGTCGTACTATCCGTTATGATATTGATATGACTAAATGTATTTATTGTGGCTTATGCCAAGAAGCTTGTCCTGTAGATGCTATTGTTGAAGGTCCTAACTTTGAATTCTCTACAGAGACACATGATGAACTCTTATATCATAAAGATAAGTTATTGCATAATGGTGATCGTTGGGAGTCTGAAATACGCTCTAACATTAGATCTGAAATACATTATCGCTAATACAAAATATTTAAAAAAAGTATGATTAACTATTATTACAATTCTTACAGTGAATTTTACATTTACTTTATATTAACAGCAGGTATTGTTTTTATTTTATTTGGAGTATCTTATATTGTTGCTAACCAAAAATTATACGCAGAAAAAGTAGTTGGTTATGAATGTGGTTTTGATCCATTTTCAGATGCAAGAGATCCTTTCCATATTAAATTTTACCTAATTTCTATATTATTTATTATATTTGATATTGAAGTTGTATTTTTTTTCCCATGGGCTATAGCATTTCAAGAGTTTCAATTCAAAGAATTTTACGCAATGTATTTTTTTGTTTTTGTATTAACACTTGGTTTTATTTATGAGTGGAAAAAAGGTGCCTTAGATTGGGAGTAGACAACGTTACTTACTATGACTAACTTTTTTATTACCGTTTTAATACTACATTGTATTTTATTGCATTTTATATTAGCAGGTATTGATAAAATATTTTTAATCTCTATTACGGGTATAAATAACCTTATTAGAAATTCTAGAATATTAAAAATACGCTATCTTTTGCTATTATACATTTATTATAAAAAATCTTATACTTTAGAATTTTTCCCAAGACACTTATTATTATTTTATCCTAGCATTAGCGTACTTGCTAATATCATAAAATTTATAATGTTTATTTATTCATTATTTATTTTTTCTTATTTTGGCTTAATAAATAGAACAAATTCTTTACTGGTATTCATTAACTCTTATGCTGAAATTTCATTTTTTGGTTATATAGTAAACATAATATCTATGTTTACGTTATATTTATTTAGTCTTACATTATTATGTAATTTGGTATGCATTTTCTATTACTTAGTAAATAGTACCTATATTAAGAATTCTAATTGGCTTTATATTGCTAGTATTAGATATAATTATATAGCTTCATTATACAAGGCTTTAGACTGTTTAAATATTTATAAATTCTTAACATATATTGGATTCGTAAAATTATATTCTGCATTATTTATGTGGGAAACTTTACTATTCATGTACATATTTTACAAATGCTTTAAAACCTTTTTTTATTTTAATTTTTTAATTATAGTAATCCCATTACATCTACAAATGAATTTTCTAGAACGCAATAATCTTGATTATGGTCCTTTACTTTATGAACTTGCATCTAAAGACATAATTACTATTAATAACTCTATCGTTGACATGTCAACACTAAAGTCATCTGATTATCTTATCCCTTTGAAACCTGAACAATATCTTCAAGTTCCTCCTGCAATATATATATTACAACTTAATACAATAATTGATCTTTTTGAAGGTGAAGGTATACTAAACCCCGAACAGTATGTAGATGTTACTGATTTAGAGAAATTAACAAGTATTACTAATGTCGAAAAGCTACGAACACTTACTAATAACTTTGACCCTTCTCATTTGACAAAAATAATATCGACATATGTATACTTTTTTAAACTTATAGCAGAATTAATTAAGCTTAACGCTAACCGAGCTAAGATAGAGTTTATATATAAGTTAGAAACTACGGGCTTGGCGGCTAAAGAAACATTATCAAATTATCTGTATAATATGTGGACTTCATAATTTGCACTTTATATTATAATTGTTAGTACAAAATATCCCCTAAAGTTTATAAAAATTAATAAGGATACTGCATATAGTTTACTATATTTATGGTATAGTATTTATGGTATAGCTTATAACACTCGTGAACTTATTATATAATTATAGGCACAAGTATACGTTATAAATTAATACAACCTTATATTAGTTATCGTATATTAGACATACATTTGAATTAAAAGACATACCGCTTTAATTTAATTTTATACTTTTTATAATCTATATTATGATAGAACTTACAGCCCCTTAAACAGCTATAAGTTATTAAAATTTTTAAGTTTAAGAATTATATCTCCAGGGAGTAGCACAGAGGTAGCGCGTCTGTTTTGGGTACAGAAGGCCGTGGGTTCAAGTCCCACCTCCCTGAAGGATATAGTTAATTTATTTATATAAAGGGTGATTAGCTCAATTGGCAGAGCGTCTTGCTTACACCAAGAAGGTTTGCGGTTCAAACCCGTAATTACCCAACTTTACTATAGTTATTACATTACTTTTAGTTATTAAGGGAACATAACTCAGTTGGTTAGAGTGTTGGTCTGTCACGCCAAAAGCCGTGGGTTCAAGTCCCATTGTTCCCGTAGAGTTTATATAACATTAAGTAATATAATAAAGGCCCTTTCGTCTAGTGGTTAGGACGATGCCCTTTCACGGCATCAACATGGGTTCAAGTCCCATAAGGGTCATAACGGATATGAATTAGTGGTAAATTACCTGCCTTCCAAGCAGGGTATATGGGTTCGATTCCCATTATCCGCATATTCTCAGTAGCTCAGCGGTTAGAGCGTGTGGCTGTTAACCATAAGGTCGGTGGTTCAAACCCACCCTGAGAAGATACATCATGTGGTGGAATGGTAGACACGGCAGACTTAAAATCTGTTTCTTTTAACGGAGTACCGGTTCAAGTCCGGTCATGAGTATATATTATATTTTCAATTAAGCACACAACAATGTTATTTCAATTTAAAGATTCAACAAAACGTTATAAAGAATATAGAAGATTTGAGCATATAGAAGCTATAGAACCTTTTTCTAAGAAAAAAAATATAAAATTTTTAAAGCGTAACCGTTTCATTAATTTCGTATTTAATTATGTGACAACTTTAAAACAATTACAATGGAATCAAAAACATAAATTATCCACACTTCAAGTTTTAAAAAGACAGCTAAATTATCTTGTAAGTAATAGATTATTGTATTGGATGCAGCAAAGATTACTATCTAAGCAATCTTTTAATATATCTAAAGTTAAAATTCTAACTATTATTAGAAATAAATTACAACAATATTTCAAGAATAAATTAACAATACTAAAAGATTATTATAAAGATGCTATTATGTCTAAAGAATTATATTTTCAAGAAAATTTTCCACAGGAGATGTTATCTCCACATAGAAAACGTAGAATATTTACATATATTAAACGAATTGTTTCTCCACATTCACGCCATGTTATATCGTATTCAAAATTTAAAATGGATATTTTATATATTATGACAAGTAGAACAAAAAAAAAAGAATATAAAATTCATTTAAAACAAATGCCCCAAAATTTATTTATGAAGCAGTACTATAATACCTCTTTTTATAAATTAAATGCGGAACCTAAAACTTTTCCATTTAATACTATACCTGAACAATATAAGGCGTTAGAAAGTACTTTAAGTTTTTCTTTATATAATTTAGGATTTTTTTATAGCGTACAAACTGCTAAAATTTTTATACAAAACCCTCCCTCTGATTTACGCATTAATAATAAAAAAGTACTAAATGATGTGTCTATTGATGTAGGTGATTTATTAGAAAGTTCTGCATTTTCTGTTTTTTATAATAATAGAATAGTTACAGGTTTAAATTTATTTATTTTATTACTTTTATCCTTTAAGTCAAAATCTTTTGTATATCTTAGAACTGCTTTACTTCGTAAATTTATAATACTATTATTTAAGCTAGTTAATTTATACACTTTACAATTATTTAAATTAAATATTAGTTTAAATAATTTAGCATCTTTTACTATTTTAGATCGTAGTATTTTATATTTTACATTAGTAAAAACTACTTTTAATTTTAACAATTACTTATCATGGTCTCCAAACAAACTATGTTTTATATTTCATAATTCTATTGGATTATCTCTTCCAAATTCTAATTTATTACGTACTAGTAATAGAGCTGGTAATAGTTATATTATGAATAAAAACTATTATTATAACACAAGTACTCATACATGGTAATTTTCACGTGAAAATACATTAATAATTTAAAAATTATTTGTTCATTATTTATTAATAAATCTAGAATTCTCAATTCTATATGAAATTGCTTTTAACCTTACCTATACACCCAACACTTAACATATCTTATATTGAGAAAAATATGTTGCTTTTTATTAATGCAAACATCCTAAAGAAAATAAAACTTAAATATTTAGTATTTAATATATTTAAATTTGAAATAATTATAACATATACATATCTATGCACTACTTCTACTTTTACTAAATTATGGAATACTTATATCCGTACATTAATTACATATTTAGGTTTATATAAAAAGCGTATTCTATATAAATTTGAAGTGCGTGGTTTTTCTTACAAATTACGCAAAGATTATAATTTATTTATGTTTAAATTAGGTTACTCTCATTTAGTTTATTATCATTTAAATATGAATACTTTACTATCTGACATTATAAAAAAAAAAAGAGACACTAATACATATTTACTATATGGTCATTCTAGATATGCAGTAGGACAGCAAGCTGTAAATATTTCAAATCTACGTAAGGTAAATGTTTATAGCAGCTATGGTATAAGAACACAAATGCAGAAACTATTTTTAAAAAAAGGTAAAGTTTCATTATTTTAATTTTAATATAATATATAAATTTATAAAAAATCTCAGGAGACGTAGTTCAATGGTAGAATATGTGTTTTGCATTCATAAGGTTGTCGGTTCAAGTCCGATCGTCTCCATAATAGTATATACAGTTTGATATGAGCTTGTAACTCAGGGGCTAGAGTGTGCGCTTGATAAGCGCGAAGTCGGTGGTTCAAATCCACCCTGGCTCATATTAGAAGTAGGGGTGGCAGAGCGGTCAATTGCGCTAGACTGTAAATCTAGTATTTCCCGGGGGTTCGAATCCCTCCTCCTACAGTATTTTTAACGATGTTATTAATTAATTATGCACCATGTGGTGGAATGGTAGACACGGCAGACTTAAAATCTGTTTCTTTTAACGGAGTACCGGTTCAAGTCCGGTCATGGGTATACAATAAACTACCTGTAGTTCAGTGGTAGAACACACCGCTCATAACGGTTCTGTCGGAAGTTCGATTCTTCCCAGGTAGATAGGGAGGATCGTCTAGCGGTCGATGACGTTTGTTTGGAAAGCAAATAGAGTTTTCTCTCATGGGTTCAAATCCCATTCTTCCCTGTAGGGATA